>Ga0209229_10000681_pt1 | contig 13905 bp, 22 predicted proteins | sample SanBayMetagenome_FD_187466 | JGI IMG/M metagenome (GOLD analysis project Ga0209229, IMG submission 187466) | Freshwater and sediment microbial communities from dead zone in Sandusky Bay, Ohio, USA (SPAdes) (version 2) | ecosystem: Environmental > Aquatic > Freshwater > Lentic > Sediment... | reverse complement strand
TGGCCTGTTGCCCGTGTATCTAACCGTTGTGGCGTCTGCTGCTTACGCAGCGTGTGTGGTGACCACGAACCCAGGACCTAACGGCCGGTTGATCGTCTGTACGACCTGCTGCGTAGGGAATAATTGCAGCACTAACTGTATCTGAGGACCTATGACTGAGAAAGAACGCCTCGAGAAGGTAGCTGAGCTGCTAGTTGAGAAGCAGCTGAAGAAGATTAGACCGATCTTGGTCGAAGTGGCTCTGTCCTTGCTCAAGGCAGGCCAGCAACAAGCCGTAGAGCAAATACAGCGCAAGATGCGCGAGAAAGGAATGCTATGACTCAGAAGGATTACGAAGACGCGTCTGTTGTGGAGATGGTTTCTGCACGGCGTTATTACGCAGCGAAGGCCATGCAGGCCCTGATCCAGGTGCACGGTAATGGGTACCTTTGGGAGACCTGCCGCGATGCCTTTAAGTTTGCCGACGCCATGCTAGAAGTCGAGAGGCAGGCCAAGGAGCAGCCATGAACGGCAGCAAAGTTGAAAAATTGACTGAGCCAAACGCGACCGAGGATTTTGTGGTGGTAAACCGCAGTCAGCTGCAAGAGCTGATCTACCGCAAGTCTTCGGTCGTGGTGGGCGCCTACCGAATCACGCAGCTCGATGACGGGACTGTGTGGATCGGCGAGCGTGACGGTGGCGAAGGCGGACAGTTTAAGAACTTCGAGGAGTGCTTAGACGAGTTCTACCGGAGGAACTTTTGATGACCTGGTGCTGCGCCTGTAAGCAAGAATGCAATATAGTCGAAGTTGACTTTGGCATCGGTGCCTACGAATATTGGGGAGCCAAGGGCGTGGACATCCGAATTGAAGAGGTAAGCGACTGCTGCGAGGCTGAGTTTACAGAAGAGGAACCTGAAGATGAAGAAGACAACGAAGAGGAGAACCCTGATGGCTGACGTATTGTTTGGACTTATTGCAGGCCTGGTGGCCGTACTGGTTGGATCATGAAATGGATCAGAAAAGTTACCACGAGCTTGACCTTCTGCTGGGCGATGCTATGTCAGAGATTCACCGACTGGAAGCGGAGCTTAAAGCCAGAAACGAACGAATCGAAGACATGCAGCAACTGCTCAGCCGAATCATCGCCACTGCTCAAGAGAGCTATTCATTCGGCTCAAAAAGAGCTGGACGATTTCCAGCAGCAGGTCCGAAAGAAGTCTCGAAAGAGGCGTTCTGACCAGGAAATCTGATGTAAGATGAATCTATCCACAGCAGTTGCCATTCACGTGTGGAGTATTTGAGGGCCCTAGAGGCCCTCTTTTTTATCCTTCGCAGTACGTGGTTAGTCGTCTTGCGTAGCTTCTCGCAGCTTGCAGCCAAGGTCTAACGGGTCTTGCTTCAGGTAATCCTTGACAGCCTTGCGCCGCTTCTCGGTCCTTGGACCTCCGCAATTAGGGCAAGCGTGACCACACACAGAGCAGTAAGACATGGGGCTTTCAAAGGCCTTAACGACGCGGCGCTTGTGTTCTTCTCGGCAATGATCTAGGTACTGGGACTGCCAGCCACGGATGGCGATCAGTTCGTCAATAGCTGCGATCACGTGGTTCGTGACCTTGCGACCCTTGATGGCGTTGAAGAAGGTGCCACGGCTGATGGGCAGCCCGTCCTCTGCTTCGCGGTCATAGAGTCTGCTGATGTTTGGATGGCCTGATCCATACTCACTGGCCCACAAGAGAATCTTGATGGTGTCTAAGTCGAGTGCCGATGATGCTTCTACAGGACGTGACATACTTGCTCCTTGGTTGATTGTTTGAGGCACAATGCGCTCACTTAGATTATATCAAAGTTGTACAAGTCGCGCGATTATTTTTGAAAAATGGTCCGGGGATCAGTGGACTCGTTCGGAAAAACCCTATAGGAGGTTTTTAGAGGCATAACTAAGTGAATCAATTCAACCAGTTAAGGTCTCGCGTGGTCTAGAAGACGAACGAACGAACGAATAAAATCAAGTACTTAAATGGATAGCTTTTCTTAGTTATGGCTGAAAAATATACACTATAGGGATTTTGATTCGCCTATGTACGCTTTCACGCAGTCCGATCTAAAATAGAAACAACTTAGAACTGTGAGGAGCCTGCTATGCCATTTCAGAAAGGCGTTAAACCAGATGGATCTGGAAGGAAGAAGGGTTCGCTGAACAAGCGCACCGTTGAACGTCAAGAGACCTTTGACAAGATCGTCGAGAAGCACGGCGATCCCCTCGAAGCCTTGGCAGAGATGGCCTTCGACCCCAACAATCCACTGGACGTCCGCAAAGACTGCATGAAAGACGTAGTCCAGTACGGCTACGCGAAGAAGAAAGCTGTGGAGATCTCGGGTCCTGATGGAGGACCTGTTGAAGTCAAGCTCGAGCTCATCGAGCAAATCACTGGACTTATCGAGAAGCTAAACAGCAAATGATCCTCTCGCCGTCAGAGCTCACGGTCATTCAAACAAACCTCGCGCACCTTGATGTCGAGGACCTTGAGCTGCTTGCATGGAAGCTCAAATGGAAAGCTTCTGCAAGGCCTGAACAACGAACCCCTGATGGTGATTGGTCGATCTGGTTGATCTTGGCGGGTCGCGGGTTTGGCAAGACAAGGACCGGGGCTGAGGACATCGCGAGCTACGCAGCAGCCAACCCAGGTGTTCGCTGCGGGGTCATTGCCCCAACAAGCTCTGACATCCGAGGCGTTTGCTTCGAGGGTGAATCTGGTCTGCTCTCGATCCTGCCTCCAAGCATCATTGCTAACCATAACAAGAGCCTGGGTGAGTTGACCCTGACCAATGGCTCATCGATCCGTGGCTTCTCAGCCGAGGAACCTAGTCGTCTGCGCGGTCCCCAGTTCCACCGAGTCTGGTGTGATGAGCTGGCTGCTTGGCAATACTGCGAGGAAACCTGGGACATGATGCGGTTCGGCTTGCGTCTCGGTGATAATCCCCAGGTCGTCGTGACCACGACCCCGCGCCCGATTGAGCTAGTTCGTAAGCTGCTTAAGGATGCCCAGGCTCCGAAGTCCAAGGTCCTGGTGACCCGAGGATCAACGTATGACAATGCTGCGAACCTAGCCAAGTCATTCCTTGACGAGATTACCCAGTACGAAGGCACGCAGTTAGGCCGCCAAGAGATCCACGCCGAGGTCATTGACCCAGAAGAGTCAGGCGTTATCAAGCGCAGCTGGCTGAAGCTATGGCCCAAGGACAAGCCGATTCCGCCTCTCGAATACATCGTCATGAGCCTTGACACGGCCTTCACCGAGAAGTCCATTGACCGTAAGACCCATGACCCCGACCCCACAGCCTGTTCAGTCTGGGGCGTGTTCAGGCACGACAAGAAGCCAGCCTTCCTGCTGCTTGACTGCTGGCAAGAGCACCTTGGACTGCCCGGCTTAATCGAACGGGTCAAAAAGGAGTACGTCGTTAGGTATGGTGACGAGGACATGAAGCCCATGATCAAGCCGATCATTGGCCCAAAGCAGTCCTACCTGACAGGCCGAAGCCCAGACTTGCTGATTATCGAGGACAAGGGATCAGGAATCAGCCTCCGCCAGATGCTAGCCCGTGAGGACATCTTGGCCTATCCATACAACCCTGGACGAGCAGACAAGCTCCAGCGGTTGCATGCAGTCTCACATTTATTTGCACACGGATTCGTTTGGGTAGTAGAATCTGACAAGCGGCCTGGGAATCCACGTTCCTGGGCTGAACCACTTATTTCGCAGCTTTGCAGTTTTACAGGTGAGGGATCAATTAAGCATGATGACTTTGTGGACAGTACAACACAAGCCTTGCGCCTATTGGCGGACCGTGGCTATGTGTCTGTCACTAAGCCCGTCATGGACCGAAGCAAAGCAGCAGAGTATAAACCACAGCTAGTGAATCCCTACGCAGCTTGACCGGAGAATTGAATGGCAGAACGTGACGAAGAACTAGGCGAGATGATCGACCTTCCGGACGAGAACAACGACGTCGAGGATACCGAAGACGGTGGCGCAATGGTCACCTTGGACGAGAGTCCCACGCCAGCTGAATCCGAGTTTTATGCAAACCTTGCCGAGACCATGCCGCCAATCCAGCTGTCTGGCCTTGGTTCAAGTGTCTGCGACCTGATTGAGAAAGATAAGGAAGCTCGTAAACGTCGCGACGAGCAGTATGAGGAAGGCCTGAGACGTACTGGCCTTGGTGATGATGCTCCTGGCGGTGCTTCGTTCACTGGAGCCTCGAAAGTTGTGCATCCGATGTTGACTCAAGCTTGCGTGGACTTTGCAGCTCGTGTCATGAAAGAGATGTTCCCGCCTGATGGTCCTGCTAAAGAAAAGATCGTCGGCGATCCAACCATCGAGAAAGTAGAAAAGTCCCAGCGCATCACGCGTTACCTCAATTGGCAAATGACTCAGCAGATGCCTGAGTTCAGAGCCGAGCTCGAGCAGCTAGCAACCCAGCTCCCCTTAGGCGGCGGTCAGTATCTCAAGATCACTTGGGACGTGAACCGCAAGAAGCCAATGCCAATGTTCGTGCCCATCGATGATGTGTACTTGCCATTCGCAGCGACAAACTTCTACACAGCCGAGCGCAAGACCCACGTCCAATACCTCACGAAGATCGAGTACCAGAAGCGCATTGAAGCTGGTATGTACCTCGATGTCGACTTGGCCGTTGACCCATTGCCTCCTGAAGAGTCCAAGGCTGCCAAAGCTAATGACAAGATCGAAGGACGGTCAGCCGACACATACAACGTCGATGGTCTCAGAACCGTGTTCGAGTGCTACATCATCATGGACCTTGAGAACAAGGACGGATTGGCACCATACATCATCAGCATCGACAAGTCTACGCAGCGAATTCTCAGCATCTATCGCAACTGGGAAGAGGAAGACGAGACCAAGCAAGAGATGTATTGGTTAGTTGAGTTCCCATTCGTACCTTGGCGTGGTGCTTACCCAATCGGTCTGATTCACATGATCGGTGGCCTGAGTGCCGCAGCAACTGGTGCACTTCGAGCCCTGCTTGATTCTGCCCACATCAACAACTTCCCAGGTCTCTTGAAGCTCAAGTCAGGTGCTGGTGGTCAAACAGACCGCGTCGACCCGACCGAAGTCAAGGAGATCGAAGGCAGCTTCGGCCAAGACGACATCCGCAAGGTGCTCATGGCCATGCCATACAACCCGCCAAGCCCGGTCCTGTACCAGCTGCTCGGGTTCTTGGTTGACTCATCACAAAGCGTGGTTCGCACCACATTTGAAGAGCTTGCAGACAGCAACGCCAATACGCCAGTCGGTACAACCTTGGCTCGTCTTGAGCAAGGCATGGTGGTGTTCTCAGCCATTCATGCTCGTATGCATGATGCTATGGCTCGTGTATTGAAGCTCTTGTTCCGCCTCAATAAGACCTACCTTGAAGAGTCAGAAGTCGTTGACGAAACAGGCGAGCTGCTAGTTAAGCGCAGCGATTTCGAAGGCCCGATGAATGTCGTGCCAGTCTCAGATCCCAACATCTTCAGTGAAGCCCAGCGCTTTGCCCAGGTACAGGCTGTCATGCAGCGTGCCCAGGCCATGCCACAGCTCTATGACCTCCGCAAGGTTGAAGAGATGTTCTTGGAGCGTCTCAAGATTCCTCAGGGCAAGGAGCTCTTGTTGCCGAAGCAGCAGCCATTGGAGCTGAATGCAGTCAACGAGAACATTGCAGCCACGATGCGCCGTCCGATCGTCGCGTTCCCTGAGCAAGATCACCTGGCCCACTTGCAAGTGCACCTTGACTTCATCACCAGCCCGATGTTTGGTGGCAACCGGATCATTGGATCTACTGCCCTGCCATTGCTGCTTGATCACGTTAAAGAGCACATGGTGCTGTGGTATGCGAACCAGATCTTCGAGGAAGCTTCAGATGCTGCCGAAGTCGACATTGGCGAGATTCAGAAGGACGCCTCGACCGAAGAGAAAAAGAGCCTGGACCAAGTACTGGCAGCCACGTCCCAAGTGGTCACCAAGCAAGCAGACGAGGCCTTCAGCAGCCTGCCACAGATCATCGAGCAAGCCATTCAGACCTTGCAGCAATTCGCACCACCTCCGCCGCCAGATCCTCGGATCGGCGTCATGCAGAAGCAGGTCGAGGCCCAGCAAGCCAGAGACCAGGCCGATGCGCAGTTCAAGCAAGCCAAGCTGCAATCAGACACTCAAGCCAAGGCCATGGAGATTCAGGCCAAGAGCCAAGAACGTCTGCAAGAGATTCAGCAGCGGATGGCAGAGCTGCAAGAAGAATTCAAGAAGGAACTCATGCGTCAAGAGGCCGAGGATCGCCGCACACAAGCCCAGATCCGTGCTCGCCTCGAGATGAACGAGTCCGACAACCAAACAGCCAAGCAACTCGCTGCCTTAGAGGTGGCGACTGGCGAAAGAATCGGTGTAAGTACGGGCACCGGTATCAATCCCAATCCACGTGCACAATAAGGAGTTATCATGGAAGCAATAAAGCTACACAAATTGATGGCCATGGGAAAAGGTTATCCAAAGGCGAAGAAGATCTCCAGTGATCCTTCACCTATGGCACCAATGCCCAATGCCGACTACAAGACGACACCTAAGATGAAGACCGAAACAGTCAAGGGTGAAGGCAATGGCGGTACAAATAGCCAGCGCGGTCGAGGTCCTAACCTGATCTCTACTGTTATGGGTGGCCGCAAGTAATGCTTGAAAAAGTCTTCGCAAAAATCCAGGCTGAAAAAGATCGGCTAGCGCATGAGCTTGCCGCTAACAAGCCCGGAGAAGGAAAAGACATTGGCTATGAATACGGCTATCGTCAAGGTGTATATGCAGGCCTTGACTATGCCAAACAGCTAATTGATCAGCTTTTGCGCGATCAAGACAAACGAGATTCTGAACTTTAACCAACAGCATACGGAGAAGCGAATGCTACTAGACAATCCAATTTCAATAGCCTACGATTCAACTGAGGATGCATTTCCTGAGGTTGATGCTGGCATTATTCCATTTGGCAGCCGTGTGATGGTGCAAATTCGTCGCGCCAAGAGCCAAACTAAAGGCGGTATTTACTTGCCTGAAGAAGCACGTAAAACAGAAGCTAGTAACACCCAGGTGGCTAAGGTAGCCGCCATCGGTCCGCTGGCTTACAAGAATCGAAACAACATGGAATCCTGGCCAGAGGGCTCATGGTGTAACGTTGGGGACTTCGTCCGTACCCCTAAATACGGCGGTGATCGTTGGACCGTAAAGTCCGGCGACGAGGAGATCGAATTCGTGATTTTCAATGACCTTGACATTATCGGCAAGGTTACGGCAGATCCGACCACGATCAGGGCATTCATCTAACTGCTGAAAGGAGCAGGCAATGGCAGAAAATAAAGGCGAAAACGTCTTAATTGAAGAAGACGAGGACCAGGAAGCTGGTGCCAAGTCTAAGGAAGTCGAGTTCGTACCGGTCGAGACAAAGGCCGAGGACGAGAAGGACGACCACGAGGACGACGAAGAGGGTGGTGAAGACGCGCGGTTGTCGGAAGACAATGAAGACCGCGAGGAATTGCGCCGCAAACGTCGTGAAGAGAAGCAAGTCCGCGCAGAGCGCAGAAAACAAGCTATCGAACGAGATAAGCGCGAGCTTAACTTCCTAAGACAACGAAACGAAGATCTTGAGAAGCGGATGTACGCGGTTGAAAAGACGACCGTCGAAAATTCTCTTTCAAATCTTGACGTTAGACTAAACGAGAAGATTGCTGAAGTCAGGGCAGCTGAACGGATCATGGGCCAAGCGATTGAAGCCGGCAACGGTGAAGATGCTGCCAAGGCCTTGAGAATCCGTGACGAGGTCATGAAGCAAGTGCAGCAGCTTCAGGTCATGAAGCATAAACAGGCTCAGGTTGCTGAACAAATCCAGCAAGCTCCTAATGCTCCAGACCCTGAGGTGACTAACTTCGCTAAGCAATGGATCGACCGGAATAAGTGGTATGACCCGAATGCGAAAACCGAAGAATCTAAAATTGTGTTAGCAATTGATCAATCTTTGGTAGAACAGGGCTATAATCCAAAATCAGAGGAGTATTGGCAAGAGCTAGACAATAGAGTTGCCAAACACCTGCCGCATATAAAAGGAGGCGGGAGTAATGATGACAGTGGTAACACACGCCAGGGTCGCAAGGGCCCGATGCTTGGTTCTACAAGAGACCAAACGCCACCGTCTTCTCGCCAACAAGTGTACATATCCCCAGAACGAAAGCAAGCCATGATTGATGCTGGAGTCTGGGAAGATCCCGTTTTACGTCAGCGTTACTTGAAACAGTACGCTAAGTGGGATCGTGATAATTCAAACAATTCAACTCGCTGAAAGGAGTGAGACTATGAACGACGAAAGATTGAAAAAGACAGCGGATGTATCGCGCCAGTCCCGTGCAGTTGCTGATAGACCAGTGACTGAGAACCGTGCGATTAGTGACGATGATCGTGTTGAGATGTTCCGCTCGCAATTTTTCCAAGACGCACTGCCAGATCTTCCACAGATCCCTGGCTATCACACATGCTGGTTGACGACCACTAACCCCCGCGATTCCATCCAGATGCGAATTCGCTTGGGGTACGAACCCATTAAACCCGAAGACGTACCTGGCTGGGAATATGTAACTATTAAGACAGGTGAATGGACGGGGTTTGTTGGCGTTAACGAAATGCTTGCCTTTAAGCTGCCAATGAATTTGTATCATCGATACATGAATGAAGCGCATCATGACGCTCCTGCACGTGAAGACGAAAAGCTCACTGCAGTATTGGACAGCATTAAAGAAAGCGCAGCGGCATCAGGTGGCCAAATTATCGAGGGCGATGGAATTTCGGCATTGCGAAATAACCCCAATCGTGGTTCTTTCGAGGAGCTGTGATTGGTATCCAACATTCTCTTATGAGGAAAACCAAACATGTCTAGTACAAATGCTCCGTTTGGCTTCCAGCCGATCTACCACGCGAGTGGTTTCGTTCGGCCAGCAGCCTTTACGCTGGCAAATAACGCCGCCGTAACGCTGTTGCAGAATCAACCCGTCAAGCTTTCTACAGATGGCGTGGTCGTACCTGCAACCGTTGGCGACCCTTTTGTCGGCACGTTCCAAGGTGTTGAATTCACGGATGGCGATGGCCGTCGTCGTGTATCTAACAAGTTCTTGGCAAATACCCCAGCAACCGATGTTACTGCGTACATCACCATTGACCCGACGATCGTTTATCAGATCCAGGCGAATGGTTCGTTGAACGTGACTAACATTGGCAACCAATTCAACTTTGGCAGCATCACCGCAGGTTCTACTGTGGTTGGTATCAGCCAAGCTGTGTTGGACACTGCTTCGGTAGTTACATCAGGCGCAACAGCCCAAATGCGTGTTATCGGAATCACACCTGGTCCTGATAACAACTGGGGTGATGCATTCACGATCGTTCAAGTTCAGATCTCTGAACATCAGAACGTGGCAACCATTAACGCTTATTAAGGAGGCTAAACCATGGCTGTCCCAATGCGAAGTACGGACTTTCGGTCCATCGTCGAGCCCATCCTAAACGAAGAGTTTGACGGTCTTTATAACCAACGCGCTGATGAATGGAAGCAAGTATTCACTGAGCGCCAAGGTATCCCACGTAACTACCATGAAGAGCCTGTTCTCTTCGGTTTCGGTGCAGCACCTGAGTTGCCTGACGGCATGCCAGTTACCTACCAATCTGGTGGTGTACTGTTTAATGCCCGCTACGTCTATCGTGTCTACGGTCTTGCGTTTGCATTGACCAAGGTCTTGGTAGAAGACGGCGACCATATCTCTATCGGCCAGACTTATGCCAAACACTTGGCACAGTCCCTGATCGAGACTAAGGAAACTCTTTGCGCTAACATCCTTAACCGTGCGTTCAACGGCGCTTATGCCGGTGGTGATGGCGTGTCACTCGTAAACAGTGCTCACCCGATCGCTTCTGGTAATGCTAGCAACTTGTTGACTACTGCGGCTAACTTGTCGCAAACATCTCTTGAGCAGATGCTCATTCAAATCCGCAACGCTGTTGACAACAACGGTAAGCGTATTCGTTTGACTCCTACCAAGTTGGTGTTGAGCCCATCTAACGTGTTCCAAGGTGAAGTGCTGTTGAAATCTGTACTGCGTGCCGGTACTGGTAACAACGACATCAACCCGATCAACTCGATGGGTATGATTGATGGCGGCCAAGCTAACTTGTCTCGTTTGACCTCTACCACTGCTTGGTGGGTTCAGACTGACGCGAAAGTTGGTCTCCAGTTGATGATGCGTCGTAAGCTTGAGAAGAGCATGGAAGGTGATTTCGAAACCGACTCTATGCGCTACAAAGCAACCGAGCGTTACATCCCAGGTTGGACTGACTGGCGTACTATTTACGGTACCCCAGGTCTGTAAGCCTAAAGCGGGGGTCTGGGTAAAACCAGATCCCCAATTTTTAATTTAATTTGTCAAGCTTTTCAAGGAGAAGACAAAATGCCTCAATATTCTGATGATCTGTTTCTAGGTACTGCCGTAACTTACATGGGCATGAACCTAGGTAATCCTTCACCTATGTCTCAAGGTGTAGGTCCTCTTGGTCGTATCTACGTCTGGGACGTGGTACCTTTGACCAAACAAACCAATAACGTATCGGTTGCCGCTTCTTATGCAGCAGCTGGTAATGCAACCTTGGCTGCAGGAACAGGCACGACTTCCGTGACCACCGCAGCAGGCATAACTGCAATTCAACTTGACTGCCCACGTGCTGTCAGCATCACCATTGGTACTGGTACCATTGCAGATACAGCAATCACCGTGACTGGTCTTGACGTGTATGGCGAAGCTATGTCTGAAGTGATTCAGACTGGTACTACCCAGTCAACCACTGTAAACGGCAAGAAGGCTTTCTTCCAAATCACTCAGGTTGCTGTTGCTGGTGATTGCGGCGGCACGATCGCTGTCGGCACCACTGACATCTTGGGTTCACCTGTTCGCATCACTGACGCAGGCTACATTGCTCGTTCAGGCTGGGCAGGTGCTCTTGCTGATGACGCAGGTACCTTTGTGGCTGCAGTAACGACTACTGCAACGACTACCTCTGGCGACGTTCGTGGCACCTACGTGCCTTCGTCTGCGCCTAACGGTACTCGCCGCCTCGTGTTCGGTATCCTGTTGCCGGCAATTGCAACCGGTCCTAATGCAACTCGTGTGGGCGCTTTGGGTGTAACCCAAGCCTAATGACTCCGGGGCTCCGGCCCCGGGTTTTTAACCACAGGAGAAGAGCATGAGACCGATTCAAATTACTACAACGTCTTTCACTATTGCCGATGGCAATGGGGTGGCGGTAGCCCAACAGCTTGCAGCTGCGGGTGATTTGACCTTGGTGAGCTCAACCGTAACGTTGACTCCTCCTCGTTTTATTACCTTCACAAGCCTGGGTAACCTTTCAGCGGTAAACTTTACCATTACCGGAACTGCTCCTAACGGTGCACCACAAACAGAAACTTTGGCTGGTCCTAACGCAACCACGGTCACCTCGACCTTGACGTTTGAGACGATCACGTCAATCGCTGCCAGTGCTGCTGTTGGTACGGATGTTGAAGCTGGCTATACACAATCAGGGTACTCTGGTTGGTGGCCTCTTGACATCTATATTACAAACCAAGTAACGACCATCTCCGTCAACGTGACTGGGACGATCAACTACTCGGTGGAGTACACCAACGAAGATCCGTTTGACAATTCCATCATCCAGTTGGCTAAGGCGCATCCTAATGCAGCATTGACTAACGGTACAGCTGATCAAACAGAGTTCACTACAACTCTGATGCGAGCAGTTCGTTTCAAAGTCAATTCTGGTTCTGGTACGGCTAGAGTCACTGTAACCCAACAGTCAACGGCTTAATCATGGCAAACGTCAAGATCACAGACCTATCATCTGGCACGACGCTAATCGGGACAGAGCTGTTTGAGTCGGTGCAAACCGCTTCATCTGTCAAGATCACGGCTTCCCAGATCAAGCAGTATGTCCTAGACAATGCCTACTTGCAAGCCTATAGCCTTGTTGATCAGACGTTAGCCCTTAACACGCCGACTGCAGTACAGCTCGGCACCACTGACGTTTCAAACGACATCAGCGTAGCTAACGACGGAGGCGGTAATCCGACTCAGATCACTTTTGCAAATACAGGCCTTTATGAGGTCAGCATTAACTTGCAAATAGACAATTCTGACACCAACGACCATACCCTGCGTATATGGCAGCGTAAGAACGGAACTGATATAGCGGCTTCTGGTTCAATCATTTCGGTGCCAAAAGCAGCGGATGGCGGCACCACAATCTTTGAATTGAACACATTGTTTAATGCTATCCCAGGAGACTATTTGCAGTATATCGTTGCAGCAAATAGCGCAACAATAAGTCTTCGGTACGATGCTCCTCAAGTGTCGCCTTATGCAGCGCCGGCAATACCGTCCGCGATATTTATCGCTTCACAGGTACAGTGATGGCAGTGAACGACTTTAAGTTCGGCAAAAAAGGTGAAACCGTATTCGTCGCAAAAGGCGGAGCAGTTTGGGCACGCAAAGAAGGACAAAATCCAAAAGGCGGGCTCAATCAAAAAGGTCGTGATGCTTACAACCGCCAGACCGGTGGAGATCTAAAACCACCCGTGTCGGCTAAACAAGCAGCAAAGAGCCCTAAAGCAGCAGGACGTCGTAAGAGCTTCTGTGCTCGGATGTCTGGCATGCAAGGTCCTATGAAAGATGACAGTGGCAAACCGACGAGGAAAGCCCTGGCACTTAAAAAATGGGATTGCTAATATGATTGGAAAGAAAATGGCCTTCGCACCCGGAGGCAAAGTAAAAGCACCTTGGGATAAGCCAAGGCCAAAAGGACTGCCTAAACCAAAGAAGTTGTCGTCTGCTGCAAAAGCAAGCGCAAAGGCCGCAGCCAAAGCAGCCGGACGCCCCTATCCCAATCTTGTAGATAACATGCGGGCAGCCGCCAAGAGGAAATGATATGGGAAAAAATCTGAAATACGGCGAATTTAGCTTCGCTGCACCAAAAGCCAGACCGACTTCTGCTGGCTACAAGTCCACCAAGGGCATCGCGAAGTCAACCTATGACCAAGGTCACACCCAAGCCATGCAAAAAGGCGGCATGAAACGTGAACCCGAGGCCGTAGTAAAGCGCGAGGTTGCATTGCTGCGCAAAGCCGGGGCACCTAAGGCCCTAGTTAAGCACGAAGTGCGTGAAATTAAGGGCGAAAAGGACACGGCAGCCACTAAAAAGGCCGAAGTGACCATGTTGAAGAAGGCAAAAGCCCCGCTTTCCATGATCAAGCATGAGATGAGTGAGCCTACAGCCATGAAAAACGGCGGTCCTAAGTCAAAAATGGACAAAAAAGTAGGCAAAGTCATGGGGGAGTTCAAAGAAGGTACCCTCCACAGCGGCAAAAATGGTCCGGTAGTCAAAAATCGTGATCAAGCCATTGCGATTGCCTTGTCTGAAGGCCGAAAAGCCAAGAAAATGGAATCCGGTGGCCAGTATGCTGCAGGAGCCGTTGAAAAAATGCGCAAAGAAGGTGACGTTTTAGACCGGATGGCTAAAAAGTATGGCACCGAGACCCAAAAGTACCAAAAAGGTGGTTCTGTAGAGTCAAAACTTGAAAAGCATGCCAATATGCCAGCAAGTAAGGCTCACGGTCCTGGAGCGGGTGCTCGACTCAAAAACAAGGGTGTACCTGTGCATTCAAGAGTGCCCAAAATCGCTCGAATGAAGTAAAATTATTCAACCAAAACCGGGTTTGCTGTATCGGCTTACCACTTAACTAATTAAGGAGCAGATCCGGTGGCAGTTTCAGGCACTGTAAGTCAAACTGTTTTCAATAC
>Ga0209229_10000679_pt1 | contig 13907 bp, 9 predicted proteins | sample SanBayMetagenome_FD_187466 | JGI IMG/M metagenome (GOLD analysis project Ga0209229, IMG submission 187466) | Freshwater and sediment microbial communities from dead zone in Sandusky Bay, Ohio, USA (SPAdes) (version 2) | ecosystem: Environmental > Aquatic > Freshwater > Lentic > Sediment | place... | reverse complement strand
TTGTACTTCTTGTGGAACAGCCACAGTCCTGTGATGATGCCCAATGCGCCACCATGACTTGCCAAGCCGCCCTTCCACACTGCGATAAGGTCGAGAGGATTCTGTAGCACGATCTCAGGTTCGTAGAAGATCACGTGACCGAGACGCGCACCAAGCACTGTTCCTGCGATCATGTAGATCGTCAGTGAGTCGAGCTGTGGAAGATCCTTCTTCTCTGCGAGGAAGATCTTCTTCATCACGATAAACGACAGATAAAAGGCTAGTGCGAACATCACGCCGTACCACCGCGGTGAGAGCGGTCCTACGGTGAACATGATCGGGTCGACGTTCCATTCAATCATAGGTGCGAAACTAAACAGAAGTGCCCGACCAATGGTCGGGCACTTCGTAGGAATCTATGGTTGTTGTCTTACTCGCCGATTTCGGCATCAGCAAGTGGTGTTTCGATGATCACCTGAACCGTACGGTTGAAGAAGCGACCTTCTGGCAACTCGTTTGAGTAGAGAGGCTCTTCTTCACCTGTACCACGTGAATTCAACGAGTTGAATGACGATGTACGCTTCTTGATGAAGTTCTCAGCTGTGCGAGCACGGTCTTCGGAGAGCTTCTTGTTGCGTGTGTCCAGACCGACAACGTCGGTGTGACCTTCAATGCGAATGTCAGATGACTTCTTGACGCGTGGGAATACCCATGTGGACATGATGCGCTCGTTGAGTTCGCCAGCTTCTGGAGAGTCGAACTTGAAGAGGATCAGGTTGTACTTCTCGAGTGTCTTTTCTGCGCCACGCTCTGTACCCATCATCTTCGACGATACGCGCTTGACAGGAACTGTCACTGTGTCGGACTTACACTCTTGGCCGTTCTTCGATGTTACGACGAGCACTGCCTTGAATGGGTTCAAACCAACTTCGGCTACACCTTCAGCACCCTTTTCCTTCGGATACTCAAGATCTGTGTTTTGCCAATCCCACTGTGTCGAAGGATCTGTTGTTCCAACTGCTGTGAGTGTGTTCCAAGGCTGGCCATTGCGCAGGATTTCAACGCGACGTGAAGCAACGATGTTCTCATCAATTCCGTTCGCCATCATCCATGTCATGCGGTCTGGGTCTGGGCTAACTGTTGGGTCGTTGTCAAGGATTGGACGTTGAACTTCCCAGAGATCGTCTGCCGTACCGCCAGAGAAGCGGAATTCAGTGCGACGGTTTTCAACGATACCGAACGAATCCTTTGGATTCGAACGAACTTCCGGCCATCCGCGGTGCGACAGCTTCATGCGGCTCTCGCTGATACCCCAAACGTTCTTGAGGTAGTCATAGACGATCTGAGCACGACGCTTTGAAAGATCCGAACCCTTGTCTTCGTTGATTTCGTCCAAGCATCCAACAACTTCGACGTTGACGTTTGGATACTTGCGCAGACGATAGCCGTAGATATTCATCACGTGGTAGTACTTATCCAGCGTACCGCCAGGAATGCGCTCGTCGTTGAAGTCTGCTGTTTGACCACCCGTGATCTGCTTGTAGCGAGCAGGAATTGCTGCATCGCCAAGATTGAAGAACACGTATGGGAGCAACGGATAGAGCTGAATTGTTGCGCGCTCTTCCATCACAAGACCCTTGAAGCCGTTGTTCTTGCCCTTGGCCCACTTCGAGAACTCCATCTCGGCGCTCAGCTTTGGACGCTGACCGAGTGTGATCGTCTTGCGGATTTCGGTTTGAACCTTCGTGTCTTCTTGGTTTGTCGTCTTGCCTGGATCCTTCACATCGATCGTGATCGAGCGCTCACCATATGTGGCCGAGCTGGCTGTCACCGTGAACGATGTCATACCGTCGCGAGCCGATGCCAAGCCGTAGTCATCATCAGAGACGATGATATTCGACTCGACGCGCTGGACATCAACACTGTCTTTCACGTTGCGCGATGTCTTGTTGTTGCGGAACGTCAGCGTAGCAGGAACGTTCTGACCTGTACACTCGTCGATAACATTCACGATCACGTTCACAGCGCGGAAGTACGTTGGGATAAATGCCATGAAGACATCGATTTCACCCTGATATCCTGGGATATCAGTACGACGCGATGAGAAGTAGAGGACGTCGCCAGATGCTGGCAACGAAATGAACTGTTCGTCTTGTGGCGTGTTGATCGGGGCTGGAAGCGGCTGTGGCTTCGACCACTTTTCGCGTCCATCACGTTCCTTCTCGCCAGTCTTCTTCGTGCGATAGAAGTCAAGGCCGCCCATGTTCGGCGTATGACCATTCGAAGAGAAGAACAGTGTGTAACCGTCCGACGCGATGAATGGCGCTACTTCTTGCTTCTTTGTGTTGACGTCTGGGCCAAGGTTCTTTGCTTGCTTCCACTCGCCGAGATCTTCATCGTAGTCGCTGTACCAGATGTCGATGTCATCGTCGCCTTCACCATCAGGGTTTGTTGGCGATGGACGATTTGACGTGAAATACAGACGTGACTTGTCTGGAGAAATCGTTGGCTGCGAGTCCCAGTATTCCGAGTTCACAGCACGGCCGAGGTTGCGAGGCTTCGACCAGCGATCACCGTCGATCTCAGCATAGTAGATGTCACAATCACCAAGACCGTCGGCACGGTTACAACCAGTGAAGAACAACGACTGACGATCGGCTGCGATCGACGCAACACCTTCGTTCATGATCGTGTTTACACCAGCATCGAGCGTGTCGATGTTTACTGGATCACCAAAGACCGTATCGAGGTTGTTTGCCTTGCGAGCAGACCAGAAGTCGTGCGAGAAGTCGCCGTCACGTGTGACGCGACTGCCCGGACGGTTAGAAACGTAGTACAACGTTTTACCGTCGGCACTGATCGTCGGACCGTAATCAAGCCCCTTATGGTTGATCACCTTCCCAAGATTCAGGATTCGGATTTTCTTTGGGTCTTCAAGAATGTCGCCCCGTGAATCCTCGTCCGCTGTAGGTGTGGCCTCAATGGTTAGCCCAATGAGGTACAACTCAGGTTCCGATGCTGCGGCATGCCCAAACGCAACAAGGAATAGAGCGCTGAACAAGACCGTCACCAATCGCTGCATCATACACATCCCGTCCTAATGGTGATTGTGTCCCAACCACTTGGGTCCCAAAAGATGATCCGCTGCCCCCAGGCAACGGACGGAAAAAATAGGTAATTGTGGATAACCACCAAAGCCCTGAATTAGAGAATATGGCGGAGTTCCAGCAAAAACTGGAAGGAACGCACAGAAAAGCCCGTTCCTTGAGCACTGATTGACGTCAGTGGTTGAAAATACTGAAGCATTGGGCTCATGGTGACTTTTTTCGAGAGACTAATATCAACACCGACACCCCCGAAAAGTCCGAGTTGAAGGGGTTGAAGCTCAGCAACAGGTCCGTCTTGGAGTATCACGGACTGTCCGTCAACGCCAACAAGCTCGGCGCTGGCCACTTCGCCGTTCGGAAAGACGACGTCGGTTGTGGTGAGGGTTTTGCGGTGCACGAGTGATGATGACATCACATACCCCACCGAAGCGCCGGCTCGCACGAAGACGGGCCCGAAGGGCTTAAGCTTGAGATACGGCATCACGGTGATGACGTCGAGAGCGAGGTCTGCCTCGTTCAAAAAGGTCATCGGTACGGTAAACTGGCGTCCCGATGGGCTTTTCTGGACCACTCCTTCGATCTCCGTGAACTGTCCGGTGAGCCCCCTGCGATCATACCCGACGGCTACACCCCAGATGAGCTGCGAGCGGGTTAACCGCTCAAATACTCCCCCTACGACGAATTGTGTACCCCCTCCGCCATTGAAATCACACTGGCAGTCGGTGGTGATCGTGCCGCCTTGCATCACTCCGCCAAGTCCTGCAAAGCCCCCTAGCTGGCTATACACAAGGCGCTTGCGTGCGGCAATTGGATCGCTATCGAGCACATTGACCTGCGCAGTTCCAACCGTTGCTGCGAGGAGCAGCACGAGGAGTGCGGTCGTGATTGTGGATGCATTGCGCATAGCTTCTTGCGATACCGACGAAGTGGTGAACAAACTTGCCATCATTCGATGTCAATCGCAACAGAACATTGTTGACTATACTTGTGCCATGACAGAGTCTACCGCACCTTCGACCGCCGAACGTGATGAACAGGCGGCACCGACGATCGAGGATTCCTCGACGACGATTTTTCAAACTGCCCGTGGCACAGCAGTAAAACTGTTGAGTCGGTATGAAAATTCCGATTCATACATCGACAAGCTGCTGGACGCGGAATTGCGCCGTTCGGAGCTTGAGGCTGCGGACCGAGCATTGGTTACAGAACTGGTCAATGGTACCGTTCGGTGGCAGTCGCGCTTGGACTGGGTTCTTACGGGCTTCTACCACGGCGAGTTCGCGAAGTGCCTGCCGCTGGTAAAGAATGCAATGCGAATTGCCCTGTACCAAATCATGTTCCTGTCGAAGATTCCTGCGCCGGCAGCAATCAACGAATCAGTAGAGCTTGTAAAGCGTATCAAGGGCGATCGTCACGCAGGGCTTGTGAATGGCGTCCTGCGCAACATTCTGCGCAATATTCAAACGATTCGCTACCCGGATCGCACTGAGAACGAAGCTCTTCATCTGTCGGTGCATTACGCTCACCCACAGTGGATTGTGAAGCGCTACCTCGAGCGCTACGGCAGCACAGGCGCGGAAGCTCTCCTAGCTGCAAACACACATCGTCCGATGCTCACACTCCGCGTTAACACGCTGAAGACATCCGTTGCCGAGGTTGAGCGTCAGCTCACCGAGGCTGAGATCAAGTACGAAGTTTCTCCTATTCATCCATCGAGTGTCTTGATCACGTCGCTCCGTGACGTGCGTTCGCTCCCGCTGTTCCAAGAGGGCCACGTTTCTGTTCAGGACGCAAGTGCAAGTCTTGCGGTACAGCTCGCCGACCCGAAGCCTGGCATGCGCGTGTTGGACTTGTGTGCGGCTCCTGGAGGCAAGGCAGTGCATGCAGCCGAGCTGATGAAGAATCAAGGCAGCGTTGTCGCACTCGAGAAGTACGAATCAAAACTTCGCTTCATCGAAGAAAATGCCGTACGCTCTGGCTGTTCAATCGTGAAGCCCGAGCAAGGCGATGCGCGTACCTACGAAACCAAGGACCTCGCCGATCTGGTGCTGGTCGACGCTCCATGTTCGGGTCTGGGAACACTGTCGAAGAAGCCCGATATCAAATGGCGACGCGACATTGACGACATCCGCAAGATGTCGGCAACACAGCGCGAGATCCTCGATCACGCGGCGCAGCTTGTAAAGGTCGGCGGTGCGATTGTGTATTCAACCTGCTCAATAGAGCCGGAAGAGAATGCGAACATCGTGCAGTGGTTTCTCGAGAAGCATCCGGAGTTTACACTCGACAATGCAGAGTCGCGCCTACCAGCAGATGTCTGCAAGGATGGCATGCTTCAGACGCTTCCCCATCTGCATAAGTCAGATGGTGCGTTTGGTGCTCGACTCGTTCGGTCGCGATAACGCTCGTGAATTACTGGCGTGGACGCCACGGCACATCGGCAACGCCGAGTGACGCGTTGGCAGCGCGTGCAGCCGTAAACAAGTAGTCGGACAGACGATTGAGGTAGCGCACAACGTGCGCGCCGACGTCCTCATATGCAGCGAGTGCAACTGCATTGCGCTCAGCTCTACGGCACACAGTGCGAGCTACGTGGAGATGCGCAGCAACGGGCGACCCACCAGGAAGGATGAATGTCTTGAGCGGCTCAAGTGCATCATCGTGTCCATCAATCCATCGCTCGAGCTCTGCAATGTGCTCTTCCCCGATGCGCGGAACATCGTACGCCGGCGGCGGGTCGAGCGGTGTTGCGAGATCAGCGCCGAGGGTGAACAGCACCGATGAAATGGTGCGGAGCTCACCTGCGAGCTGCTCAGGGACCGTTGTTGTGAGCGCCACACCAATAATGGAGTTCAGCTCGTCAACCGTTCCGTAGGTTTCGATGCGAAGATGGTCCTTGCGTACGCGCGTTCCACCGAACAATCCAGTGGTTCCGTCGTCGCCTGTCTTGGTATAGATGCGTGTTGCCATGTGGATACGAAGATACCCCCTTTCCATGGCTTTTGTAGGTTTGTGGACTATGCGAGCACTCAACATTCTGTTTATTGGCGATGTGGTTGGTCACGTTGGCCTGCGCGAGCTGCTCAGGAACCTGCCATCACTTCGCGAAACGTACCGTCCGGATTGCATCATCGTTAATGGTGAGAACATCGTTGACGGCAAGGGGCTCTCCGACAAGGAAGCCGACGAGTTGTTCGGCGCAGGGGTACACTGCATCACTACGGGCAATCACATTTGGGAGAACTGGAAGGCACGTCCGCTCCTTGCCTCAAATGCGAACGTGCTGCGTCCGATCAATTACCCAAGTGAAAATCCTGGACGAGGCTGGACGGTGATCACGCTTCCTGACAAGCGATCGATCGGCGTCATCCAAGCGCAGGGTCGCGTGTACATGCAGGCCATTGACTGTCCGTTCAAGGGCGTTGATGCTGCAATCAACAAGATCGCCCCACAGACAAAGGTGATCTTCTTAGACTTTCATGCTGATGCTACCGCAGAAAAGATTGCGATGGGCTGGCATTGCGATGGTCGTGTGAGTGCCGTTGTTGGCACGCATACACATGTGCAAACTGCCGATGCTCGCATTCTCCCTAACGGCACAGCATACCTCACCGATGTTGGCATGACGGGTCCGTACGATAGCGTACTAGGAATGAAGAAGGACATTGCGATTCGCAGACTGTTGTTGCAGACCGCACACAAGTACGAGATCGCAGATGGTGATGTACGCATTTGCGGTGTGCACTGTGTTATCGACGAGGACACAGGCAAGGCAATCAGTATTGAACCATTCATGATTCCAAAGCCAGCAACAAGCGTTGCATAACCACCACAACACGAGCACTCAAGCTATGGCTTCAACCAATGTCATGATGCATCAAAAGGTCAAGATCCTCTGCACGATGGGTCCTGCCATTGCATCAACCGCGAAGATCACAGCACTTGTCAACGCAGGTGCCAATGCATTTCGATTGAACATGTCACACGGCTCGCATGAGAGCCACATGGCGTACATCAAGGCAATTCGCGACACGGAACGCAAGCTTGGTATCTACCTCCCAATCATCGCCGACCTGCAGGGTCCGAAGATTCGTGTTGCTGATTTCAAGGATCGCGAATCGATTCCATTGGTGAACGGACACGAAGTGCGCATCGTCGATGCGTCGTTGCTGCGCTCACTCAAGCTGAAGACATCAGACGAGATCATTCCTGTTACCTACCCAACAATTGCCAAGGACGTAAAAAAGGGCGATGTCCTGCTGTTCGACGACGGTCTGTTGAAGGTGCAGGTTCGCGACACCGACGGTAAGGTTGTACGGGGTGTCGTTATTCACGGCGGCGCGCTAAAGCCACGCAAGGGTTTGAACCTCCCGCACACGGCTGTCTCACAACCGGCGCTCACAACAAAGGATCGTATTGATGTGCGGTTCGCAATTGAGCAGAAGGTTGACTACATCGCGCTATCATTTGTGCGATCAGCCGACGACGTGCGTCAGGTTCGCACATACATCGCCAAGCAAGGTGGCGCGCAATGGGTGATCGCCAAAATCGAAAAGCCAGAGGCACTGTCGAACATCGAAGCGATTGTTGATGCATCGGATGCAGTGATGGTAGCACGTGGCGATTTGGGCGTTGAGATTGCAGCGGCCGCAGTGCCAATCGTGCAAAAGCGTCTTATCGGCATGTGCAACGCAAAAGCCAAGCCAGTGATCACTGCAACGCAAATGCTTGAATCGATGATTCATGCTCCCCGTCCAACGCGCGCAGAGGCGAGTGATATTGCAAACGCCGTGCTTGATGGTACAGATGCTGTGATGCTCAGTGCGGAGACAAGCGTTGGTTCGTATCCTATCGAAGCAGTGCACTACATGCGCACCATCTGTCAAGAAGCCGAGTCAGTGCTCTTGAATGATGGCGAGGTTCACATCGGCTTTGAACCCGCTCCTGACGGTAACCGCACAAACACCGAATCGGTTGCAATGGCCGTTGCGCACATCGCTGAAGAGAAACGCGTAGCAGCAATTGCGAGCTTGAGTTACAGCGGAGAAACCGCGCGTCTGATCTCGAATCGACGTCCGCGTGCACCAATCTTCGCAATCACATCAGAGATCACTGTAGCACGCCGCATGGGCTTGTTATGGGGCGTCACAGGCATGATCTTCAAGAAGACATCGTCGACGGACCAAGCCATAGAACAAATCAAGGCGCTCCTCGTGCGAGAGAAGCGCCTTGTTGTTGGATCAACGGTTGTGTTCACGATCGGACGTCCGTTGGTTGGTCGAGCACGAACGAACATGCTCTCGATCGAAACGTTGTAACGGCCGCGTTACTTTTTCTTCTTCTTCGTCGCAGGTGGAGCGGCTGTCGATGCGCCCGGCGTATCGGCTGGATCCTTCCCGCGCTCAGACTCTGGCTTCAAGACAAACTCTGCGATGTTCGTACCAACCAGGTACTTCTTCGCAGCAGCAAGTACTTGCTCTGGCGTGAGCTTTGCGATGAGTTCGTCGCGGAGTGCAAGGTTGGTGTACGGCTCGCTATCACGCTCAAACTGCGAGAGGACATTCATCCAGAAGCGGTTAGTCTTCATGCCTGTCTCGCGCTCTTTCTTCTGCATCTCACGAACCTTCGCAACAAGCGAGTCGGGCACTGGTGTTGAACGTAGTGCTGACATTTCCTTCTTGACAACGTCAATGAGTTCGTTGGCACGTTCTGGTGCACAACTGAAGATGACGTTCACAGAGAACTCTTGCGTTGGAATGCGGTTGAAGTTAGGCTGGACGTTCACGAAATAGACGCCGCCCTTTTCTTCGCGGAGTTGCTCACGAAGTTGGATTTCCATCACTTCGCAGAGCGCCATCACGTCGTATCGTTCGCGCGGACCGTACGTCATCGGACCCGAGGTTGAGAGCACAACGAAGCTCTTGCTCTCGACGCCCTTATACACCGTCTTGCGATACTGTCCCTTGCGACTACGAATACCAACGTCCTTCCACTGTTCCTTCGTTGGTGACGATGGAAGCGACGCGATGTAGGTTTCGCAATACTTCTTCAGCATCTCTTCATCGAAGTTCCCAACGAAGTAGAATGTGAAGTCGCTTGCTGCAGCGAATCGCTGCTTGAAGAAGTCATACGCCTTGTCGAGATCCACCTTGTCGACGTCGGATTCCGACATCGAGCGTACACGTGGATGGTTGTTTGTAGCAACCACCATGATCGTATCGAAGAACGATGCTTCTGGACTCTTCTCCTTGTTGGCAAGGTTCGCCTTCATCGATGTCTTCCACGCAGCAAACGCCTCTGCGTCCTTTCGTGGCTGCGTGAAGCCAAGGTTCAGCACCTCGAAGAATGTCCGAAGATCCTTTGGAGTAGCAGAACCACTGATAAGGTCTTCCTCCATCGTAACCGTAGGCGACAACGCAATGTTCTTGCCCGAGAGCATCTTTGTGAGTTCATTGACTGAGAATCCTGCCAGACCGCCATTATCGATCACTTCGGTTGCGACCATCGTCGTGAAATGATCAGCTTCTGGCGACAATGAACGTCCACCCCAGCTGCGAGCAGCGAACAGGATCTCGTCGTTCTTGAAGTCTGTCTTCTTGTACACAACACGAGCGCCATTCGAGAGTGTGAGCTCGGTTGCGCCTACCTCTTTGATTGTCCGAAGTCCAGTTATGGATCCAGCTGTTGGCGGCGCTTCCATCAGTGGCTTCGTTGGCGCAGCATCGACATACGCGTCGATCTTCTTTGCTTCTACAGCCGTCATCAGATCACGAACCTGCTGTTCGGTTGGCTTTACGTATCCATTGCCATCAGGGACGGAGATCGTGACCACGCGGTTCTGGTTGCCAAACAACTCCGTGGCAGCACCCTTCAAATCATCTGCCGTTATCTGCGGCAACAACGTCTGGTAGATCTCCCACTCGTGCACGATGCCCGGCACCTGCTCACGAGAAAGAATGTGTCGCGTGAGTTCCTGCGCGAATTGCTGCGACTCAGACTTGTCACGCTCGTTGTAGTACTTCTCCATCATCGACATCATCGCATCCTTGCTACGAGCAAGTTCGGTGTCGGTATATCCATGACGCTTCACTCGCTCGATCTCGGTAAGGAGCGCATTCACACTCTTGAGTACGTTCTTATCGGACGCGCTCACCGAGCCATACGTGGCGCGTGTTTCACGTGTTAGACCAAACGTACCGGTCGCTGCTGAAGCAAATGGTGGTGGGTTCTTGCGTGTGAGCTCCTGCAAGCGACGATTCAGAAGATCGAACGCGAGTTGCGTGATAATCTGACGCTTGTAGTCTCCGTACGTCCGAACAGTGTCGGATTGACGCTTGATGTAGAGTTCTGCCGTTGCCTGTGTCAGCTCTGGGTCTGACGCAATCGAGATCAACGTTTCGCTGTGAGGGGGCAACGAAAGCTGTGGACGTGAAGATGGTGTTTGGCCGCTCGAAGGAATCGATGTGAAGTACTTTAACAGGTACTGCTCAACAGTGGATGGCTCAACATCGCCAACGATGACCACAGACATGTGTTCTGGACGATACCATGTGCGGTAGAAGCGACGGAGGTTATCGGCCGGTGCACGCAGGAGCACGTTTGTGTCACCGATCACATCACGAACAGCGTACTTCGACTTGTAGAAAATGAATGGACGGTGAACATCACCAACCCGCGCATCTGCGCCCTTGCGCAAGCGCCACTCCTCCATCACCACTCCACGCTCTGCATTGATATCAGCTTCGTCGTACGTTACGCTACCAGCCCAATCACGAAGCACTTGAATGCCCTTGATGAAATCCGTTGGACGCTCCAGCGGGACAGTGATCATGTAAACTGTTTCGTCTGCATTCGTGTACGCGTTGAGGTCGGCACCGAAGCGGACACCCATTGATTCCAAGAAGTTGACGAGCTCGAGCTTCGGGAAGTTCTGCGTTCCATTGAACGCCATGTGCTCGCAGAAGTGGGCCAGACCATTTTGATCGTCGTCTTCCAACACTGCGCCAGCGTTGACAACGAGCATCATCTCTGCTCGCTTTGCAGGACGATCGTTCTTGAGGATGTAGTACGGTATACCGCTCGACAGCTTACCAACCTTTACTGCTGGGTTAAACCTCACGGTATCGGATAGCGTGAACGAGGTTTGTGCTGTAAGGCTACCAACCGCAATCGCGGTAGCGAGGAGGCACGAAATCACACGAAACATGTAGAACTCCACTGATGCCGCTAGCGGCAGATACAAAAGGAAGAAGGCAAAACTACGGCAGAGGTCACTTTTGGAGCATCACGGGATGCGACTGTCGAGCAACAACGTCATACATAGAGCGCTCTTGGTCGGCCAGATCGATGTCCAACAACGTTGCAACCCGGTACATGATGTCCGAGGGTCGCTTCATCTGCATCACATCGAACAACGCTGCACGTCCACCAACCCGAAGAATTGCGCGGCACACCACCGCGCCTATCACGTATAGGTCGTGCTGGTCGACGTCGGAATGCAGGAAAAGTTGCACAAATGTTGGGGCTTGATCTTCCTTTCGCTCACGAACGTACTGATCTATGGCGTGATCAACGTCCATCACACCCGTACCGCCCAACAGCGTGGCAATTCCCTCGCGGAACAATGGGTGGGCAGTAGCATACGGTGCAAACAGAACATGTATCAGCTCGTGGGCAAGAGATGCATCATAGCTCGCCACGACAAGGGCACTGAGAGGAAACGCCAGGCCAGGTGGCGGATACGCGTAATATTCAACTCCAAGAGTATGACAGAGCTCATCTCGAGATTCAACGATGTAGCATGTGGTACGCGACGGCATATCTAGGGCGAAGCGATCACTCGCACGGTGAACAACGTCAATCGTACGAGTCACGTCAGCGGTGTCGATGATGCACACTGGTGAATGGACAAGGCTCACAGTACCAATGTGTGTTGTATCCCAGTGACGTGTCGCAGCATCAAGAGGATCCTCAATACTCCAAGTCTCGCGCTCCGCACCGGCAACGAAATGACAGCTGAGCATGCCAAGGGGGAGCGTGTTACGTGTCGTCCCTTGCTGCACCGAGAACAGCGTTCGCACAAGGTATCCATGCCCATCGAACTCAATGCTCAGAATCGTCGGACGTGCTTCTTGGTGATAGAACCAGTCGCGCACAACTGATTGCGTGGTTGGTCGTTCAATGTGCGGAAGTGCCGGCGAATCCGGCACTGACCATGCCGACAGGCTATCTACCCAGTGACGCAACACGTCTCGAATCTGAGGGTGGGATGTGTCAACGCGCTGCATGACGCGTACCTCAACACCCTGCGCCACAGCAGCTAGGTATCCGAGAAACAGCACAACGAGGATGGTGACACAGCGTAGCACAACGCAAGATCGAACTTTTTTCGACCGGCCGGGTGTTCATGTCACTCCGCGCCTGCTTCGTAGGTTTGTGGACTTGTATCACATCTCTCTCGCCACAGGTACATCATGGATCAGTCAATGAACGGCATCTCCTTCGAGCTCAGCGAAGAGCAAGAGTCTCTTCGTGCGCACATTCGAGCGTTTGTCGAAGAAGAGGTGAAGCCCATTGCACTTCAGTACGATGAGTCGCAGGAGTTCCCGCACGAAGTATTCCGCAAGCTCGGGGATCTCGGCTACCTGGGAATCGTAATCCCTACGGAGTACGATGGCGCGGGCATGGGGTACATGGAGTACGCCCTGGTTGTTGAAGAGGTTGGCCGTGGCTGTCCAGCAATTGCGCTTGGAGTTGCCGCACACAACGGATTGTGCACTGGGCATATCTATCGCTTTGGTTCCGAAGAACTCCGTCAGAAGTACATCCCACGTCTCGCTAAGGGCGAAACAATGGGTGCATGGGGTCTGACAGAGCCAAGCGCGGGCTCCGATGCAGGCGGCACTCGCACCACAGCGGTGCGTGATGGCGACCATTGGATCATCAACGGCGCAAAGAATTTCATCACTCACGGCAATGTGGGTGATATCTGCGTTGTAATGGCAGTAACAGACCCGAATGGTGGAAAGCGCGGCATCTCTGCGTTTGCAATCGATAAGTCGATGGCAGGATTCTACGGTTCGAAGAAAGAAAACAAGCTTGGCATGCGTTGCTCGGACACCGCCGGGTTAACGTTTGATAACGTTCGCGTTCCTGCGTCGCACCTCATCGGTAACGAGGGCGAAGGCTTCATCCAAGCACTTCAGATACTCGACGGCGGACGCATATCGATTGCAGCGCTGAGCGTTGGTCTTGCACAGGGCGCATTTGAAGCGGCGCTCAAGTACAGCACGGAACGTGTGCAGTTCGGCAAGCCGATTGCACAGAACCAAGCAATCCAGTTCAAGCTTGCGAAGATGTCCATGGAAATCGATGCCGCACGCATGATGACGTACAAGGCAGCATGGATGCGCGACCAAGGCTTGGACTTCACGGTTGCCGCATCGCAAGCGAAGCTGTATGCGTCTGAAGTTGCAGTTCGCACAGCCGAAGAAGCGATCCAGATCCACGGTGGATACGGCTACGTGAAGGAGTATCCAGTTGAGAAGTTCTGGCGCGACTCAAAGCTTCTGACAATTGGTGAAGGCACGAGTGAGATTCAGAAAGTGGTCATCTCGCGCAAGCTGGTTGCTGAACTGTAATCAGCGCTACGCGCACACCCTACTTACGACGAATCGGCAGCGGACGTCCATCGACGTCAGGCATAGCTATGCCTAAGAGCGCAGCGAGGGTTGGGGCAATATCAACAGGAGCTACAGCTGCAGACGCAGTGGCTGTGCTCACTCCATTACCAAGCATCATCAGAGGCACCCAGCGATCGTA
>Ga0209229_10000678_pt1 | contig 13918 bp, 6 predicted proteins | sample SanBayMetagenome_FD_187466 | JGI IMG/M metagenome (GOLD analysis project Ga0209229, IMG submission 187466) | Freshwater and sediment microbial communities from dead zone in Sandusky Bay, Ohio, USA (SPAdes) (version 2) | ecosystem: Environmental > Aquatic > Freshwater > Lentic > Sediment | place... | reverse complement strand
GATCTCTACCGCGCCGCGGTGGTCAGCGGTCCGGGTCTCGACTGCAGGACCATTCTGTGCGAACCGTACGTCGGGCTGATGCCGCAAGCCGCGGCCGTGTACGAGCGGCAGTCGCTCTACCGGCTCGCGCCGCGCATCCGCGGTGCACTGATGCTGGTCGCCGGCACCCACGAGGCGCCGATGTTCCATGCGGTCATGCGGATGTCGCGCGCGCTCGTCGACGCCGGCGTGCGTCATGAGGTCGTCCCGCTGCCCGGCGAGTTCCACGGCTACCGCGGCAAGGCGCTCGACTACGTGCTGCAGGCGACCACGGACTTCTTCGCAACGCACCTGAACGACGAGCCGGTACGCCTCGGACCGCTGCAGGAGCCGCGCGTCAAGCCCTACGGCGAGTGGGTCTCGCCGGTGCAGGCGAAGGACCTCGCGATCGGCGGCACGCGCTACTCCGAGCTTGAGGCGGATGACGGATCGCTCTACTGGCTTGAGCCGATCATGACGGAGGGCCGCACGGTCGTGATGCGGCGCACGCCGTCGGGTGCCGTCGAGACGGTCACGCCTGCCGGCTTCAGCGTGCGCACCCGCGTGCACGAATACGGCGGCGGTGGCCTCACGGTGTCCGGCGGTGTCGTCTACTTCACGAACGCACGCGATCAGCAGCTCTGGCGCCAGCGGCCCGGCGCGCCGCCGGAAGCACTGACCCGCGAGACCGGCACCCGCTACGCGAACTGTGCCGCCGACCCGGCGCGCCAGCGACTCGTTTGCGTGCGCGAAGATCATCGGGGCACCGGCGAGCCGCGCAACGCGCTGGTCGCCGTCCCGCTCACCGACGGGGCGCCCGTCACCCTTTTTGAGGATACCGACTTCGTGTCGGACCCTGTTTTCGACGCCGCCGGCGGTCGCCTCGCGTTCCTCGCGTGGAACCACCCGGACATGCCCTGGGATCGCGTCGAGGTGCGTGTGGCCGAGGTGCGAGCCGACGGCTTGCTCTCGAAGCCGCGCGCGATCAACGCCGGGATCGATGAAGCGGCACGGACACCGCGCTGGGGTGGCGACGGCAGCCTGTACTTCGTCGGCGACCGGGACGGCTGGTGGAACTTCCTGCGCTGGGACGGGAAGCGCGTACACGCCGTGACCCGCGGGTCCCTGGAGTTCGGCTTCGCCGCTTGGGAGCTCGGCGCCGAGACCTGGAGCTTCCTGCCCGACGGCCGCATCGTCAGCGCGTACAACGAAGCCGGTGACGAGGGTATCGCCATCATCGACCCCCGCGACGGCCGCGTACAGCGCCTCGCGCCCACGGTGGTCGGCGCGCGCTCGGTCGCCGCCCGCGACGGCAAGGCCTGGTTCGAGGCCGGATTCCGTGATCGCGCGCACGCGCTGGTCGAGCTGGATCTCGCCTCCGGGTCGCTCGAGGTGCTGCGCTCGCCGGTCTCACCCGGCTTCGAGGCCGGCGCCTCCGGCGCGGTCGCGGTGAGCTATCCGACCACCGACGGCATGACGGCGCATGCGTTCTACTATCCGCCGGCGCATCCGCAGTATCGCGGCCCCGACGGCGCGAAACCGCCGCTCATCGTGATCGCCCACGGCGGTCCCACGAACCACACCACGCCCGCCTACAACGTCGGCACCCATTACTGGACCAGCCGTGGATTCGCGGTGCTCGACCTGAACTACAGGGGCTCGACGGGCTTCGGTCGCGATTATCGACGCAGCCTGTACGGTCGGATGGGCGAGTACGACGTCGCCGATGCCGTACAGGGCGCGAAGTACGTCGCGGAGCGCGGGCTCGCGGATCCTGACAGCCTGCTCATCCGCGGCAACAGCGCCGGCGGCTTCATCGTGCTGGCCGCGCTCACGTTCCATGACGTCTTCCGCGCGGGCGCGAACTACTTCGGCGTCAGCGACCTCGCGGCGCTGCGCGCCGACACGCACAAGTTCGAGTCCCGCTACATCGAGACGCTGATCGGGCCTTGGCCCGCGCAACGCGACCGTTACCGCGAGCTTTCCCCGATCCACAACCTCGACGGTCTCGACCGGCCGCTCATCGTGTTCCAGGGGCTGGACGACAAGGTCGTGCCGCCGGACCAGTCGACGCGGATCGTCGAGGCGCTGCGTACCCGCGGGATCCCGATCGCGTACCTCGAGTTCGCGGGCGAGGCCCACGGCTTCCGGCAGCTGAAGACGAACGTCGAGGCGCGCGAGGCGGAACTCGCGTTCTATGGCCGGATCCTCGGCTTCAAGCCCGCCGGCGAGCTTCCCGCGGTACGCATCGACAACCTGCCCCAAGACCCCTGATGCCGTACCGACCGGCTCAGGCGCGGCGTCGCGCGGTGCGCGCCCCGCGCGCGCTGCGGGCTGGCGGGCGCGGCGCGAGCGGCGGCGCCACGCGCTGCACGACCGGTTTCACAGCGAAACTGGACTGGATGTGGGCAACGCCGGGGATACGCGTCAGCGTCTTCAGCAGGAACTGCTGGTAGCTCTCGATGTCGGCGACCACGACGCGCAGCAGGTAGTCGGCATCCCCGGTCATCAGGAAGCAGCTCATGACTTCCGGCACTTCGGCGATGCGCGACTCGAAAGTGTTCAGCGTCCCCTCGGTCTGGCGCTCCAGCGTCACCGACACGTAGACGCTCATGTTTCCGCCGAGTCGTCGTTCGTCGAAGCGGGCAGTGTAGCCGGCCACGTAGCCCTCGGACTCGAGGCGCCGGATCCGGCGCAGTGTAGGCGTCAGCGAGAGACCGATGCGCTCCGCGACTTCGCGCCAGCTGATGCGACCGTCGTCAGCCAGCAGTTGCAGGATTCGCAGGTCCGTACGGTCGAGATTCAGGATAGTCAAATCATGTTCTCCGGCGCGCTGCGAGCAGTTGAAATGAACTAAGGGAAAATACTTTCAGAGCGTATTTTGACACGGCTGCGCTCGCGGCTGCCCGGTATCTTCCTTTAGCAAGAGGACAGACGATGGCGAAGCCCGAGCACGATTTCCATTGGCGTGACGTCTACCTGCGGGAGCGCGGGCGCGTCTACATCACCGGTATCCAGGCGCTGGTGCGCCTGCCGCTGATGCAACGTCGCCTCGATCGCTCGCGCGGACTGTCGACCGCGGGGCTCGTATCCGGGTACCGCGGCTCGCCGCTCGGCGGCTACGATCTGCAACTGTGGAAGGCGGGGGAGCTGCTGAAGTCCCACGACGTGGTGTTCCAGCCGGGCCTCAATGAAGACTTGGCGGCGACCGCACTGTGGGGTGCACAGATGCACCGCGCCTTCGGTGCGCCCACGGCGGACGGTGTGTTCGGCATCTGGTATGGCAAGGGTCCGGGCGTCGACCGCACCGGCGACGTGTTCCGCAATGCCAACGTCCAGGGAACGTCTCGGCTCGGTGGCGTGCTCGCCTGCGTCGGGGACGACCACGCGGCGCAGTCCTCGATGTTTCCGCACCAGACCGACGGCATCTGCCAATCGGTCAGCATGCCGATCCTGCAGCCCGCCTCGATCGCCGAGCTGCTGTCGCTCGGGCTCGCCGGCTTCGCGCTGTCGCGCTACACCGGCCTGTGGGTCGCGATGAAGACGCTGACCGACGTGGTCGAGGGCGCCGGTTCGATCGAACTGCCGGAGCCTTACCCTGAGTTCCGGAGTCCAGACGATTTCGCCATCCCGGCGCACGGACTCAACTGGGACCCGCGCATCCGCTGGCCCGGGCAGCGCGCCGAGCTCGAACGACGCCTGCTCGAGGAGCGCCTGCCTGCGGCGCGCGCGTGGGCGGCCGCCAACGGCATCGACCGCGTGATCGTGCGGCGACGGAACTCCCGGTTCGGCGTGGTCACCGTCGGCAAGGCCCACCAGGACCTGATGCAGGCACTGGCGGAGCTCGGACTCGGGACGGAGCGGCTGCGGGAACTCGGCATCGCGGTCTACAAGGTTGGCATGAGCTGGCCGCTGGCGACGACGCCGACGCTGGCGTTCGCTGCCGGGCTCGAGGAAGTCCTCGTCGTCGAGGAGAAGCGCGGTCTTGTCGAGACGCAACTCAAGGAAGCGCTCTATCACCTGCCTGCCGATCGCCGACCGCGCGTCAGCGGCAAGTCAGACCCTGTTGGTCGCCCACTGCTGCCGGAGACGCTGGACTTCACGCCCCTCACCGTCGCGCGTGCCCTGCACGCGCGTTTCGCGGTCGTGCTCGCGCCGGTCTCTGAGGCGCTCGTCCGCTGGGAGCGCGTGGCCGCCGACGACGTCGGTGCAGCACTCGTGACGCGCAAGCCGTACTTCTGCGCGGGCTGCCCGCACAACACTTCACTGCAGACGCCTGGCGATGCCACGGTCGGTGGCGGCATCGGCTGCCATGTGATGGCGGTCGGCGAGCCCGAGCTGCGCACGAGCACCTTCAGCCAGATGGGCGGCGAGGGCGTGCAGTGGGTCGGCGCTGCGCCCTTCGTGGTTTCGAAGCATGTCTTCCAGAACCTCGGCGACGGCACGTACCAGCACTCCGGCCTGCTCGGCATCCGTGCGGCGGTCGCGGGACGTGCGAACGTGACCTTCAAGATCCTCTACAACGACGCGGTTGCAATGACCGGCGGTCAGGCGCCGGACGGCACGCTCGACCCGCTGCGCGTGGTCGCCCAGTTGAAGGCCGAGGGCGTGAAGCCGATCGCGCTCGTCAGCGACGATCCTGCGCGCTGGAGCGATGCGAAGGCCGCTCTCGAGGGCGTCGAAGTTCTTCATCGCGACGAGTTGGACGCGCTCCAGCGTCGTTACGCTGTCGAGCCCGGCGTCAGTGCGATCGTGTACGAGCAGACCTGCGCCTCCGAGAGGCGCCGGCGTCGTAAGCGCGGCACCTTGCCCGAGCCGACGCGACGGCTGTTCATCAACCCGCGCGTGTGCGAGGGCTGCGGCGACTGCTCCACGCAGTCGCGGTGCATCGCGATCGAGCCGGTGGACACCGAGTACGGCCGCAAGCGGCAGGTGAACCAGAGCGTCTGCAACAAGGATCATTCCTGCGTCAAGGGCTATTGCCCGAGCTTCGTCGAGGTCGAAGGCGCGCTGCTGCGCAAGCCGGACGCGGCATCGCTCGCGCCGATCGAGGCGGCGCTGTTCGTCGCCTTGCCGAGGCCGACGATTCCCGCGCTCGACTCACCCCGCCAGGTCTATGTTGCAGGGGTGGGCGGCACGGGCGTGCTGACCCTCGGCGCGCTGCTTGGGGCAGCCGCGCATCTCGAGGGCCTCGGTGTCTCCGTGCTGGATTATACGGGGCTCGCACAGAAGAACGGCGCGGTCGTCAGCCAGGTGCGGCTTGTGCCGGCCGGTGACGACCTGCACTCGCCGCAGATCGGCGCGGGTGCGACCGACCTGCTGCTCGGGGCCGACCTCGTGGTCGCCGCGGCGCCCGATGCGCTGCGCCGCCTGTCCGCAGCTCGCAGCGCTGCGGTGCTGAACATCGATGTGACCCCGACGGCCCACGTGGTCGTCGATCGCGATGCGCGCGTGCCGGCCGAAGAGCTGCGTCGGCGTGTGGCCGCGCGCACGGCGGCGGGGCGTTGCTTCGAGCTCGAGGCGGCGCGGCTTGCCGAGGCGCTGTTCGGCGACACCGTGTACGCGAACACGCTGCTGCTCGGCTATGCCTGGCAGCGCGGCCTGGTGCCGCTCTCGCTCGAGTCGCTGGAGCGCGCGATCACGCTGAACGGCGCGTCCGTTGCAACCAACCAGCGTGCGCTGCACTGGGGCCGCGCCGCGGCGCATGACCTCGCAACGGTGCTCGGACACGCCGGGCTCGGACCGAGGCCAGATGCGGCGGCAGCGCTCGCGGGTCTCGCGCCGGACGCGCTGATCGACCGGCGCGCCGCCGAACTCGAGGCTTATCAGGACGCGGCTTATGCGCGCCGCTACCGCGATGCCCTGGCGCCGCTGCGCGCACCGCTGCCCGAGGCGTGGCTGCGACGCGCAGCCGAGGCGCTGTTCCGCCTGATGGCCTACAAGGACGAGTACGAGGTCGCACGGCTCTACACCGATCCCCGGTTCGAAGCGGCGCTCGCAGCACAGTTCGCCGACCGGGGGCGCGTGTCGGTATGGCTTGCTCCGCCCTTGCTCGGCCCCGTCGATCCGTCGAGCGGCCGGGCCCGCAAGCGGCGCTTCGGACCGTGGGTGTTGGGACTGTTCCGGGTGCTGGCCCGCTGCAAGCGTCTGCGCGGCACGCGGTGGGATCCGTTCGGCTGGACGGAGGAGCGCCGCATCGAGCGCGAGCTGATCGCCGACTATGTGGCGGACCTCGACATGCTGGCGGCGCGGGCGGGTTCGCTCGACACGTACGCAGCCGACGGGTTGCTCGGCTGGCCGGAATCGATCCGCGGCTTCGGCGTCGTCAAACTGGCGGCGCTGCCCGAGGCCCGGCGCCGCCGCGGCGAAGCGCTGGCGCGACTCGACCTGCCGGCGGCGCAAACGCGAGGCCGGGGCGCTTGAGCGGGGCCTCGACCGCATCGACACAACACAAGACCGGAGCAGCGAGCGATGATCCTGACCGACGCCCATGCCATGGTGCGCGACACCGCGCGCGAGTTCGCCCGTACCCGGCTCGCGCCGCACGCGCGTGCGTGGGAAGCCGCCGGGGCCATACCCCGCGACGTGCTCGACGAGATGGGCGCGCTTGGCTTCCTCGGCATGACGGTGCCTGAGGTCCTCGGCGGGGCAGGTCTCGACTACGTCTCCTACGCGCTCGCGCTGATCGAGGTTGCAGCCGGAGACGGCGGCGTCTCCACGCTGATGAGCGTCAACAATGCGCCGGTCTGCGCGATCCTGGTCGCGTGCGGGTCCGAACGTCAGCAGCGTGAATTCCTTGAGCCGCTGGCCACCGGACGGATGATCGGTGCGTTCGCGCTGACCGAGCCGCAGGCCGGGTCCGACGCCGCGAACCTGCGCACCACTGCGCGCCGCGTCGACGGCGGCTACGTCCTCAACGGTACCAAGCAGTTCATCACCTCCGCCGCGATCGCCGGCGTCGCGATCACGTTCGCGGTCACGGATCCCGCCGCCGGCAAGCGCGGGATCTCAGCGTTCCTCGTCCCGCAGGGCGTGCCGGGCTTCCGTGTCGGCCGGGTCGAGGCGAAGCTCGGCCAGCGTGCTTCAGACACCGCCCAGCTCGTCTATGAGGACGTGTACGTCGACGAGTGGCTGCGTATCGGTACGGAAGGCGAGGGTTATCGCATCGCGCTAGCGAATCTCGAGACCGGTCGGATCGGTATCGCGGCACAGAGCGTCGGCATGGCGCAGGCGGCGCTCGAGCACGCGCTGGCGTACGCGCGCGAGCGGCGGGCGTTCGGCAAGCCCCTCACCGAGCATCAGGCGGTCGCGTTCCGGCTCGCCGACATGGCGACCGACGTCGAGGCCGCTCGCCAGCTGGTGCTGCACGCGGCAGCACTCAAGGACGCCGGTCAGCCCTGCCTCAAGGAAGCCTGCATGGCGAAACTGTTCGCCTCCGAGCGAGCGGAGCGCGTCGCATCGTCGGCGGTGCAGGTGCTTGGCGGCTACGGCTACGTCGAGGACTATCCCGTCGAGAAGATCTACCGCGACGTGCGCGTCTGTCAGATCTACGAGGGCACGTCCGACATCCAGCGGCTGCTGATTGGTCGGGAGCTGGCGAGCGGCTGAGCAGCGGGTGTATTGCGCGACTTCCCGTTCGGGAAGCGGTTCTCGACATGGCCAGACAGCTCAGTTGGTAGAGCAGCGGATCGAAAATCCGCGTGTCGTCGGTTCGATTCCGAGTCCGGCCACCGTCTTCCGATGCGAGGCCTGGTTTGACGCCCATCGCTGGTCTCTCACCCGACCTGTTCGCTGCGAAGAGAGTCGTGGTAACCGGTGCCGCAGGCGGGATCGGACGCGCGATCTGCGACGCGTTCCCATGGGGCGGCCGGTGCAGCCCGCCGGCGAGCTTCCCGCGGTACGCATCGACAACCTGCCCCAAGGCCCCTGATGCCGCGCGGTGATGACATCGGTCGCGCCCTGCAGATCCCGCGTCAGTCGTCCGCCGCCGGCGGAATGACCAGTCCGAAACGCCGGAAGAGCGCGTCGGGGTCGGGATCGCGGCCGCGGAAGTCGCGGAACGCCTCGCTCATCGGCCGCGAGTTGCCGGCCTCGAGGATGGTGTGCCGATAGTGCGCCGCGACCTGCGGGTCGTAGAGCCCGCCGGGTGCCGCGAGGAATTTCTCGGCGATGTCCGCGGCCAGCGCGTCCGACCAGAAGTAGGTGTACACGGCGGCGCCGTACAACTCCGAGAAGGGATGCGGTGCATGCGCCACCCTCAGCAGGGGCGTGACCATCGTCGGCATGGAGAGGCCGGTGAGCGAATCGCGCTCGATCTCCATGGCGTCGATCGCACGCCCGTCGGCGATACGGTGCATGCGCAGGTCCACCAGCGCCGTAGCGAGGTAGTCGAGGTTCAGGCTGAATACCCGATCGGCGCGGTTGACGCGCTCGATCCTCTCGATCAGCTCCATCGGCATGGCGGCGCGGGTCTGATGGTGCCGCATGAAGCGTTGCAGCAGTCCGCGATCGAGCAGCCAGCGCTCCTGCAGCAGTGCCGGCGTCTCGATGAAGTCGGCGGGCACGCGCAGGCTACCGAGCGCGCGATAGCGCGTGCCGTTGGCGATGAAGTGCAGGGCATGGCCGAACTCGTGGAAGATCACGTTGGCCCGCTCCCATTCGAGGAGCGGTGCGGAGCCATCCGCAGGGGCGATGACACTGGAGTGCAGCGTGGCGATGGGCAGCACTTCGGACTCGCCGCGCTCCGCCGTGCGCAGTTCGGTCGCCCACGATGCGGGTCCCTTGCCCGGGCGCTGGAACATATCGAGATACAGCACGCCCACCGTCTGCGGGCCGCGGACCACTTCGTAGACGCGGATCTCCGGGGCCACCGTCGGTACGCCCGTGAGTTCGCGCAGCGACAGGCCGTAGACGCGCTCGGCCGCCCACGTCATGCCGTCGATCACGTTCTGCAGCGTGAGGTAGGGGCGGACTGATTCGCTGTCGAAGTCGAACCTGAGCTTCCGGTGCTTTTCGGCGTAGTACAGCCGGTCCCAGGGTTGCAACTCGAAGTCGGCGCCCTCGGCCTTGGCGAGCGCCTGCAGTTCGGCAAGGTAACCTTCGGTGATCGGCAGCAGGACTTTCCAGGCGCGCTGCAGCATCTTCTCGGCGGTCTCGGGCGAGCCCACCATCCGGCTCGCGGCTGCGTAGTGTGCGTAGCTCGGGTAGCCGAGCAGGCGCGCTTTCCTGCCGCGCAGCGTGAGGATCTCGGCCATGACCGGTCGGTTGTCGAAATCGCCGCTCTGCGCGCCGCGGCCGTCCCACAGGCGGAACACGCGCTCGCGCAGTGCGCGCGAGTCCGCACGGGTGAGCACCGGCCATACCGATGGTCGCTGGATCGGGATCGCCCAGAGTTCGGGCTTGCCTCGCGTCACCGCAGCCGCCTTGGCCGCTTCGATCCGGTCCGCCGGCAACCCGCGCAGTTCCGCAGGGTCGTCGACGAATACCACCAGCGATTCCTCTTCGCGCGCCAGGTTCTGACCGAACTTCGCCATGAGCTGCGCCAGTCGGCCATTGATTTCCTTGAGCGTCGACTGGTCTGCGGCGTCGAGACCGGCACCGCGACTTCGCAGATCCTCGTAGACCACCTGTATCAGGCGTTGCGCCTCGGCCGTGGGCGCCGAGCGCGGCAGATCCGCATGCAAGGCGCTGATGCGCGCATTGAGCAAGGGATCGAACGCGATTTCGTCATCCAGCGCCGCGGATAGCGGCAGCACGCGGCCGGCGACCGCCCTGATCTGCTCGTTGCTCGCGCTGCCGGTGTAGATCCTCAGCAGACGATCGACCCTCAGCAGGGCCGTGCCGCTGGCATCGAGGGCCGCCACCGTGTTCTCGAAGGTCGGCGGAGCGGCTTGCGTGGCGATGGCCCGGATCTCGGCCCGCTTCAGGTCGACGGCCCGCCGATATGCCGATTCGAGCGCCGCGGGGGTCGCCTGATCGACAGGCGGCAGGCCGCCGAAGGGACCCGGCCAAGCGCTCGTCAGCACGCTGTATGTCTGATCTTCGGCAGCGAGCGCCGCGGATGACTGCAAGCCGGTCTGCATGACCCACCCCAGCAGCGCTACAGACAGCAGGGTCGGGGCGAGGATCGGCCGACTGCGGGCCCGGTTGCTGGTGCGGTTGCCGCGGGTACGGTTGATGTTGGCAGGGAACATGGGAGAGCCTCATTAGGATCGGCGCCGATCGCCCGTACCCGAAGTGTCCGGTACGGGACGGGTCGATGTTACGGTTCGGGGGGGGCGGCTTTCGGGCGAGCGTTACTCGTTTTTCGGCGAACGGGAACCTCCCGCTGGCGGCCTGCCCGCCGCCGTCGCCGTTGCACCGATCGGGTTCCGGTGCGAGCATCGGGCGTCTGTGAGCACATCGACCGACCCTACGATCGAGCCTGCCGGGATGACGCCTGCTGGGATGACGCCAGTCGGCGGCCCGCCGGAGCCGCTTGCGATGTCGTTTTCCGAGTTGCAGGGCATCGCGCGGCGCGGCGGCGTTGCCCGGCGATTGCAACGTCTGTCCGAGCCGGTTGTCGATCCGGTATCGCTTTGCGATCTTTCGGCGCTTGTACCGCACGCCTGTACCGGACTGAGCGAGGTGCTGGACCTGTCGGACGATCTGCTGCTCGTGCGCTCGGACTTCAGCGCCGGTCCTGAGACGCAAGCCTGCCCCCGCCGGTGGTGTCTGGATACCCGCGGCTGGCTGTATCTGCACTTCCGCCTCGACGGTCTGACCCGCGAACAAGCGCCCGATGGCCGTGAACGCACCCTTGGCGGCGGCGCTTTCCTCCTGGCGACAGCCTCACGACCCCAGTCCCTCGTGCGCGAGGTGCTCTCGGATCAGTGGCGGGTCGTCACCATCGCCTTCCGGCCCTCCTTCGCCGATCGTGACCTGAAGGCGCCCGAGGGCTCGCTGCCCACCGAGTTGCGGCGCTTCAAGTCCGGTGATGCGACGGACTTCTTCTATGCGAGTCAGTTGACCGCTGACATGAATTCAGCGGCCCGCTCGCTGCTCGCGCCATCGATCCGCACGGCGGTTCGGCCGATCTACCTGCGCGCCAAGGTGGTCGAGTTGGTGTGCCTCGCGATCGAGCAGCTGCAGGAGCCGATGGCGACGGTCGAGCCGCCGCTGAAGCTCAGCCACCGAGACAGCCGCGCGCTCGAGGAGGCCCGTCGTGTCCTCGACAGCTGCCTGGAGCCCGTATCGCTCGAGCAGCTCGCACGCCGCGTGGGCCTCAACCGCCGCAAGCTCGCGCTCGGTTTCAAGATGCTGTTCGGGGCCACCATCGGCGAGTATCACCGTGACGTGCGGCTCGAGACCGCCTACCGCATGCTGGCATCGGCCACCGCCTCGGTCGCCTATGCGTCGCACGTCGCGGGCTACAGCGACGTCGGCAGTTTCGGCAAGGCTTTCCGGGCGCGCTACGGCACTCTGCCCTCCGCGGTGAGGCCGAGCGCGTCGGCGCGCCGGCTGGGTCAGCCGCGCAAGTAACGCAGACCCGATTATTCGGTAACGCCAGCCCGACAGCCGATCGTCCGTGAAGGCTAGCCTCGGCGCTGATCCGCCTGATCGGGCGGGCGAGGTGGGGACCATGCCGCGGAGCAGGACATCGTGACGGCGAGCGAGCGACTGCAGTCGCTGGCAGCGGAATTCTGGGAATTCCGGCTGCGCGAGTTTCCGACGATCGCCCATGACGTCGGTGACCCGCGTTACCGGCGCGAGTTGTTCCGCGAGTCGATCGACGACCACGAGCGCCGTGCCGCGGCGGCTCGAGCCTTCTCGGTACGGCTCGCGTGCATCCCCATCGCCGAGCTCTCCGGCCAGAGCCGCTATTCGCATCGCCTGTTGCAGCGTGAGCTCGACTCCATCGTCGAACATCACCGCTACGCGACGCACCTGCGCCCCATGCTGTACCCGGAAAGTCCCGATCTGATGATCGCGTTCGCGCTGCAGCGCACGACGATCCGCAACCGTGCCGACGCGGACGATTACCTCGCGCGGCTCGCCACCCTGCCCGGGTATTTCGCCGACCGCCGGTCCCGCCTGCTTGCCGGCGCCGCTGCGGGTCATCGGCTGCCCCGGGCGCTGCTGCCCCGGGTGCTGGCCTCGGTGGAGGCGCATCTCGGCCTGCCCGATGCGCAGAGCGCATGGATGCGCCCGTTCGCGACGCTGCCGTCCGGCGACGTCCGCTTCGAGGACGCCCGCGTGCGGCTTGGGCGACTGATCGCGGATGAACTGCGACCCGCCTACCTGCGGTGGCGGGACACCCTGCGCGACGACTACGCGGGTCGATGCCGGGACTCGATCGGTCTGAGCGCGGAGCCGGACGGCGCGGCGTACTACGGCTTCCTCGCCCGCGAGTACACGAGCACCGGCGATACGCCTGCGCAGATCCACGCCGCCGGTCTCGATGAGGTGATGCGCATCAGCGGCGAGATCGACGAAGTGGCGGCTCGAGCCGGGTTCGCCGGCGACATGGCGGCGATGCGGCACCACATCGCGACCGATGCACGCTTCCGCTCGCGAACGAAGGAGGAACTGCGGGAGCGCCTCGAGGTGCTCGCCAAGCGGATAGAGCGGCGGATCCCGGAATTCTTCGGGCGGATCCCCCGGATGACCTATGGCATCGAATCCATACCCGAGGCGCAGTCGGCGCAGTTGCCTCCGGCCTACGCGCAGCCGAATCCACCCAACCGCTCCAGTGCCGGAGTCTACTGGGTGACCGGGTTGCCGGACCGCTGCCCGACGACGATGCACATACCGCTGACCCTGCACGAGGCCTGGCCCGGGCACCTGATGCACATCGCGCTGCTGCAGGAGATGGACGAACTCCCGGCGTTCCGACGGTACGGGATGATGGGCTACACCGCCTATGTCGAAGGCTGGGCGCTGTACTGCGAGCAGCTCGGTCACGACCTCGGCCTCTACGACGATCCGTTCGCGCATTACGGCCAGCTCGAGATGGAGATGTGGCGGGCCGTGCGGCTCGTGGTCGATACCGGCATCCACGCGCTAGGCTGGTCGCGCGATGCCGCGATCGGCTACATGACCTCGCACCTTGCACTGCCGGGCCCGACGATCGAAGCCGAGGTCGATCGCTACATCGGCATGCCTGGTCAGGCGCTCGCCTACAAGGTGGGTGAACTGCGGATCCGCGGCCTGCGCGAGGAGGCCGCGGGCCGCCTCGGCGAGCGCTTCGACCTGCGGTCGTTCCACGATGCGCTGAGCGGGGCGGGGCCGGTGACGCTCGAGCTGCTGGAGGAGCATGTGCGGACGTGGATGGGCGACGCTGCGGTTGCGGTGTCCTGATGACGGCGCTGACCATCCACGGAGCGTCCGGGTCGGCAGGCACCACGGTCAGCGGCCTGCGTTACGAGGTCCACGGATGCGGGGAGCCGCTGTTCCTCGGTTTTCCGCTCATGGCGTCGCACGCAGAGATCTTCGGTGCCGACGCCGGCCGCGTGCGGCAGGGATTTCTCGACCGCCTGACCGACAGCTACCGTGTGCTGCTCGTCGACTATCCGGGCATAGGCGGCAGCGCGACGATCCCGCCTGCAGAACTCACGGTCGAGCGCGTCACTGCGGATATGCTGGGGGTGGCCGATGCGGCGGGTTTCGAGCGCTTCGCATGGTGGGGCGGCACGTTCGGCGCCGCCACAGGGCTCGCGCTCGCCGCCGCCAGCGACCGGATCAGCGCGCTCCTCTGCGCGGGCTGGTCGCCGCTGGGGATCCCCTATCAAGGCATCGCTGCGGCGGTCAGGGCGCAGCGGCATGATCCGCCGCCACACGCGCGGGTGGTGTTGCGCGAGCCGGCACAGTACGCGCAATGGGCGACCTTCTACGGCAGCCTCGACGATCGCTGGGAGGCAGA
>Ga0209229_10000677_pt1 | contig 13927 bp, 9 predicted proteins | sample SanBayMetagenome_FD_187466 | JGI IMG/M metagenome (GOLD analysis project Ga0209229, IMG submission 187466) | Freshwater and sediment microbial communities from dead zone in Sandusky Bay, Ohio, USA (SPAdes) (version 2) | ecosystem: Environmental > Aquatic > Freshwater > Lentic > Sediment | place... | reverse complement strand
ATTTTCATAGGTTATTTCTGTTATTTTGTAAAATGAAGTAACCTATAACCTACTTGTTTACTGCTGTACACCTAACTTTCTAATGCGAAACTCGCGTTATGTTAGAAGGGAGCTGGCAGAAAATAGACTCTTCCAATTCAAGAATTTTTTTGGCCGCCGGTTTTTATCAAGTGGTATTGAAAATATGAAAAATCAAATAACAATAAAATACCAACTTCTAAACCAAATTTTTTAGGTTGGTAAACCTATTTCTGTAAGTATCCGTTAACCCAATATTCGGGGTAAGGGCTAAGAACAAAAATTTGATTTGTTTAAGAGAGCCGTTTATAATACAGACTTTGATGGTTTCATATTCAATAAGGTTCAAAACTTGACCTTTTCTTATTTCTCGAATTAACCTATAGGTGTCTCTATACTGTAGAGAATTGCCAAATCCTTGCTTTTCTCTCTACTAAAGTGTAATTTATGGATACCTTTTTCATCTTCCCAGCAAAATCGAGCTTTATTACCTGATTTATTAGCTCTCGACCAAGATAGATTATTAGTTAAAGAACTAGAAAAATTAAATAAGCTGGCAATACAGCCATTACTAGTTTGCTGAGTTTCATAGCAAAATGCATAATTAGGAATTAATACTTTTTCTTTAGGTGAATACCAACCTTGTAATATATCCTTATCATTAGCTAAATAAACACAAGAGGAAGTTATGCCATCAAGCAAATGTACAATTCTTAAAGGTTCTTTGCTAGAAGGAACAGAAACCGAATATCCTTCTTCCTCTTGTACCATATATAACTCCGGAGCTAAGTGAAACCATTGACGTGCTGTATGTGGATTCTTTACAGCATCATTAAACCAATCAAATACTATAAGCCATTGCGCAGGCATAAAAATCAATACCCGCACATGGTGTACAGTCCTAAAATGCTTTACCTCTGATTCGATTGCAATTATTCCATTTTCGTTATACATCCAACGACGAATTGCACTTCCATATGGTTTTCTTTTTTTGCGCTGGTAACTATTACCGTTGAATTCCAAAGTATTATGCGCTCTAGTTGATTCTACATAGATACGTTTGGGATCGGAATACCAAAAACCCTGATTAAATAAATCACTCCCTATTTCAGTACGTCCAATATATCCATAACGACCAGAATCTACTAATATATTACTTCCTCTATCGCTCCAGATAAAACTGAGATCATCAGCCTGTTTATGGACACGAGAGTGGAAGGCCGCAATTTGAGCAAGATAAGAAGAATATTTGAACTTATGCGGGTATTCAAGCGAAGCTTTGCGTACTACAGCGTATCCTCCTTCAGAAAAAATTATATGATCATATGATGGTAACTTCCCTACAGTACCATTACTTACCGCATACTGCATTTCAACGGTACTCCAGTTTTTTAATGCCTCTACACCATCCTGGGCTAAAGACTGGTAATCAGTGTCCCCAAAATTTGCAATATGCCTATCTGGTAATACAAACCAGGATAGGCTCCGCTCAATGCACAATGCCTGTTCAATAATTTTACTATCTTCAATTAGTGAGAAATCTATTAATGCCTTAAGTGTTTTATAAACCATTAAATGATAACCAGGAGAATGTTCGCAATGTATTCCCTCCTTAGTAAATTGGGTATCTAGTATGGTAGTTAAACGCTGGGTGGCTTGCTTGTAAGCTTGACCCATAAGTGGTGATTTATCTTTAAAGCGTTTTCCCATGGTTAATTGACCAGCTATTTGGAAAAAACCGTGGTTGTTACGAAATACAATATTATTCTCATCAGCTAAATAGAGCCTATGTTCATCTAGCGCTTGCCATAATATTTTCTGTATGTCATAACTTATTATACCTCCGTCTATAGCTGCGTCTATTATATAAGCTAAGCGGTGAGTTCTAAAACCTACTGCCATATCATACCACGCAAAGGGAGACAAATTAGGCTTCTTATTAGTACCTGAATGGTGAGAAATCCAATCCAGAGCTATATCAATTGCCGGAGTCAAAAAACGTATCTCTTTAGTAGTACTATACGCTAACAGGATTAAGTTTAGCATCTCCCAACAATGTATATAGTAATTAAAGGTTCTTAGAGATGAATTATCCAATCTCCAGTTTATGGGGCAAGTTAACTTAAGAGTAGTATATGGGCTTAGTGTCCAACCTTCTTCAAGTTCTTTTTCTGCTCGACTTATGATACTACCCTCAAAAACTTGCATCAAATTTTCAAAAGGAAGTAAAGCCATATTTTATGCCAATTTTGTGGTATCTAGTACTTGTTCTCCAAGGTCATCAGACCATACTACTTTACCAGTAGATAAAGTGTTATTAAAGCGGGTTTTTTGCCAATTAATATCTAGTTTTTTGCCAAACACAAATAAAGTAGCAAAAGATACAGGTTTGTCAGAACGTTGGTGAACATGAAAGCAGCTAGTAGGGATTAAACTTTGAGGATCATTTGATAGCCAACCAAGTAATTCTGGTTCTTCTTGACCACGTACCACCTCTCCCATAGATGATTGAGCTATCAGACTCACTACTCTCAGATCTATAGCTTCTGCTTTTTCATTTCCTGGATGATGCCCGATAATTTGATTATCTTGGTTGGATACGTCCCATTTGTTACCAAAGTGAAAATACTGTTTATATTCATGTGCTGCATTATCATTATCTTTTAACCAATCTAGAACTAATAAAAAGTGTCCTGGACGCATTATTAACTGGCGGTGGTGTAGAATAGATTTAAAATGTCTAACACTGCTATAAGTAATTGCATTACCGTTTTTTTCTTCGGCATACACTAAAGCCGAACCAAAGGGCTTTACATCTTTTCTTTGAAAGTCTTTTCCATCTATTTCAACTGTATTATGAGCACGGGTTCTTTCACAGTATATGCGCTTGGGATCTGAATACCAAAAGCCTTGATTAAATAAATCACTTCCTTTTGCAGTACGACCAACATATCCATAGAGTCCTGGATCAATTAAAATGTCTCGTTCCTTATCAAACCATATAAAAGCAAGGTGGTCAGCATGTTTATGGGTACGAGAATGAAACCCGGATATTTGGGCAAGGTAAGAAGCCTGCGAAGGCTTATTTTTATCAGCATTTGGTGCATAAAGCCTTGCAAAAGCATATCCTCCTTCGGTAAAAGATTTTACCCCGGTTATTTGTTGTTGTCCTGACAACATATTAACTAACGATGGTTCTACAAAAAAATTAGCTTCTCTGGGGGTAAAAAGGTTTCGAGGAGGGGTATCTCCTAAAAGTGCTATTTCTCCCGATGGTAATGTCATCCAAGCTAGATTTTTTTCTGCTTGTTGTAGTTTGGAAATTATATCTGTACCACCATCCAATATTCTTGCTTTATAAGCATTAACTAATGCCACAGTAATCATATAATGGTAACCGGGACTATGTTCACGATGTACCATGTCCTCAGTATACTGCCGTTTAATCATTTCTTCAAGCCGCTTTTTGGCAATTTTAAAAAAGTAATTGTTAACATCAAATTCTGGTAATCTTGTCACGGCGGCATATTGGTGCAATGCTTGGAAAAACCCATGATTAGTATGCGCTTTGTAGATCAAATCTGAGGTTAGTACCAAGTGGTGAAAAAAGACATGATCCATCATAGAAAGTATTCGGTCATCAGTAATTTCAGGATTACGACAACTCACATCCACGATATAGGCCAACTGACTCAGACGTTGAGCTATTGCCATATCATACCACCAATTTTCTTCTTTGGTATATGAGTCAATAGCCAGTTGCATAGCATCTGCAAGAGATTTCCTAGACAATTGTATAGGACAAGCATTTATCCAGTCTTCTGCCATGTTAAAAGCCACTTGAAAATATCGCCATGAATTGCTGAACTCAAAAGCAGATAATATATATTGCATTGGCGACCAGGCATTCAAATGATATTCAAATGAGCGTAACCTGTTCGAAGGTGTTTTTATAGCCCATGAAATTGGAGGAATAAGTTGAATAACAGGGCATTCAATTTTTGGTTCCTGGAAACCGTGGGAAATAAGTAGATTAGCTCTAGCAATTGCTTCGTCATAAGTAGGCTTTGGTACAACTTCTAAGAATGCAAAAGGCAACAAAGGCTTTTTAGCAATTTTTTCACGAAATGCTTTAAAATTTTGCCGATACGATTCAAATATACTAAAATCCAAAGAAATTAGATCTAATTTTTTATTCAAAGTAAAAATCTTTATACGTTATAGAAATTAAACACAATACCTAATCACTAAACCCAACATCCCACTGTAATACACGAGGATAAACATCATTAAATACATCATAACGGTTACGAAAACTAAAAAACCGTCCATTATATGCCGCTTTACTCGCTCTCGAAAAAGTAAAGCTAGTTTTCTTATTTTCGAAATGATCAATACGTGCCACTTCAACCGGCTTGTCCATGCTATCTTTAAATAAAGCAACAACTTGCGGCGTTAATCGATAATATCCGATGTTAACTTCGGTAAGAAATAGATACGCAGGCCCAACATCAACGATACTGCGAACTGGATGCCCTATATATCCAAGCTCTTCAAGTTGTAGAGGATTAGACTTTTTTGCACGATATATTCGTGATCCGGTACGCATTTCCTGAGGCAGTTCCAAATCTATCCTATTGCTACTTCCCATTATATCATCGGTTCCCCATATTAGTGAATCCTGATTAATGACCAGATCAGTGTAACGAAAAGCAGATTGAGCATAAGCTCCACTAGCTAACTTGGTGCCATCAGCAGGTGTAACATCAACCCAGGAATCACCATCATCACTTGAACACCACACTCTTGATTCTATTCCTAAATCGCCAGAACTAAGCCACCAGGTTTTGGGTAAAAATGGATCAGCCTGTAAAGTGTGAAAGTGCCGAATAACTTCTGGCGACAGTTCAAACACGACTTTCCATGTTCTCCCTCCGTCACGTGAACGGAATACCCTGTTTGGTTTTACCAAATGCTTCCATTTCTCATATTCTTCTTTAGAAGAAGTATAAGTATATTTGTAGGAATTATTATGATATTCAGCAAACATTATAGTTGCACCTGACTGATCAATTGAAGCTCGTCCATGCCAATTTGTTGTAGCAGATTCATCAACAGAAATTAACCTCCAATCTTTATCAAATAAGAAGACGACGACTCTGTCTGGATTTGTTTTTTTTGCATTTATATTTTGCTCAGGCAGACTCTGAACAATGTGGTTACCATCGTCTGTTGTAAAGCAATTGTACAAACGTCGATCTTCTACCTCAGGAATCCTGATTAATTCCCACGTTGCACCATTATCCTTTGATTCAACTATCATTGATCTACCGGTCAGAATAACATTGGGAGTAGTAGCGTAAGATTTCCTATCATATACATGTTCGGCAAAATCAACACCTTCTGCACCTCGGGGTAATTGAGGAAGGCTTAATCTTAAAGTCATTAAGAATGGCTCTTTTAAACGTCCATATTTGGCCTCATGAAAACTTTTTAAGGGGATAGCATAAGTTTTTTCATTTATCATATAAGCGGCTTTTTATTCTTGGGTTGAAACTATTAATTAGTTTATTGGTACAAAACCAATAAACCAGTCTGTTGCCTCTCCCGAAGCTAGATCCTGGATACCATAATGCGCAGCTTGATACCCGGCATGCAGCATAGCATTAACAAAGGTTTGTCTGCCTACCTTTATACTAGGCATATTTGCATTATCTGGAACATAGTGAAAATAAGTTTCATTTTTTTTGGTAATATGCATAATAGTTGGTTGCATGTCTTCGTTAACCAATCTATAAGGAGCTATGTGAGTTATAAAAACTCCGCCAGGAGCGGTAACCCGAAAACATTCAGCTAGAGCTTTATCAATCTCAACAAAGTAATCAAACAACAGAATGGAGAATATCCCTGAAAAATTATTGTCTGGGAAACGGCTTAGGTCGCGCACATCACAACCTGCGATGTGATTTTCACGATAATCGCCATACAAAGAAGCAGAAGTAAGCATAGGAAATACTGAGCTTAAAACATTTTCTTCTGCGTTAGTAACTGCAAATCCTAAAAGTGGTTTGGAGTTTGCCAAATCAAGCGAGATTTGATCTTTTAATGAGTTTAATACAACTGGCAACATGCGAGCACGTGGCGGTTGCATACAATGAGGACATTTATTATGTTCTCTTAATGTTTCCATGATTTTACCACAAAGGGTACAATTAGTTTTTCTGAAAATCCTGTTTAATAAGAGAAAAATTTTATCAATATGATTTTGCGCATTGGACACCCCCATTTTTAGAGCCGCGGACAAATTTTTTGACGCCAGTTGCAAATCGAAACCGGAAAAACTTTTATCAGAAAGAATTAAACCACGATAATAAAAGCTATATCTAGAATCATCAAGCAAAAAATATTTGTATGCAGTCTCGAGGTTTCTGCTAACCACTTTCCCTAAGTAATAAGCTGTACCAAGTCGGTAAGCTGTACCTTTAACTTCCCCTTTATCAAATAATTGTTGTAATAAGCTTACCGCTTCTAAAACTGAATTATGTTCATCTTTCGCCCATAATTTCTCAGCTTTTGCTATAATTTCCTCATCTGATAAGCTTATATCATTACTCTCATTAATTTTATTGCTGTCAATAAGTTTTTTGCTCATAAATACTGTCATCTCTGTATTGGTAAAATTATCCTCCCCTCTAACTTGATTTACTTCAAAAAATTTTGATAAAACCGAGTTCAAGCCTTTCTGTCCGAATTCACGAAACGAACCTATCCCGAATTTATCGTAAGCTTCCTTGCCATAATGGGATGTAATTTGCTTTATCTCATTAAATTCTCTAGTTTCGTCTCCAAAAAGAGGATCGATTGTTATAAGATGGCCGTCTGGTTTTAATATCCTATAAAATTCCTTAAGCGCTCCTTCTAATTCTTTTGTGCATGTTAAAACATAACTGGCATAGATAAAGTCAAAATAATTATCTTCAAAAGGTAGATTCTTGCTAATATCTGCACAAATATCAGTGCGGATTTCTGGCCGAATATCTACAGTAATTAATTCAGTAGGCAATATCTTCATAAATATTTTCCGTTCAGAAAGAGAGGGAGACACTAATAAGCCTTTTTTGCCTGTAAATAACTGTTCCGTTTTAAATCGGTTAGCATAAATGTCCCAAAAAATCCTTTGACGTTCCACAGAGTTACAAACAGGACACGCTCTGTTTATTTTGTTATTTTCAAAAGATGGTAAAGTACCACATATAGAACATTTAATTCTTTTGTCGTTCTGAGATTTTTCATAGTTTCTAGGAGTAGTAACCGGGATGGATGTATCTTTTTTCTCAATTTGCTTATTGTCTTCTATTAAATCCAAAATCGCAACCGCACCTTCCAAGCTAACATTTTTTTTTGAAAGTAGCGCAAGTGCTTGATAGGAATCGATAACCTCGATCCGAGATTTTTTAAGTAACTCCAGGAATGTTGAAAAACGTGCCATTGCTTCTGGGAGAGGGCGTTCAAAAAATCTGTTACCCACTAATTCTAAGAAAGACCAAGAATGCAGGACCAAAGTAGCAATAGCGTCATTTCCCATTTGGTTATAAAATTTCTCAAGATATGCAATCATACTGGTTGCAGTGGGAAAGTACGCAGAGTTGAAGTTAAACTCTACCAGAGTCTCACAGTATAGAGTAGTTGAAATCGGAATTTCAAAACATCCATTCGACCACAAGAATTGTTTGGATCTTTTTAAGTTACCAGAATATGATGCGGGACGTCCATAATTAAAACTGGAATGAAGCAATACACCGTTTTTATTGGCTGCATTTAAGGTATGCTTATTAAATCTATAAGCGCCACCGCGATAAGCAATAGGTGCAATTCCAGTAGTGCGTATTTGAGCATCACAGATAAAATCAAAAACAGCCTGTGCCTCATATTCATCCATTTCATTCAAACACTTAATACCTGAGAGATTATTAGCTGACAACCAATCATTTGATAAAAAATCAGGATGCGCGTGTAACTGCAAGTCATGTCCTCGTCTATGTATCTCACGCCCAACATCTAAAAGTGCCTCACCATATAAATGCTCTTCACAGTAATCTAAAAACATAACTAGTTTAATGTCATGTTTATCTGCTATGTCCATCATCTGGCTAATACCAAAATTACCTTCGGGATATTTCCCCCAGATTAGTCTTTCAACATGGTTTTTTTCGGCTCTTACTGGCTGTGCTTCAACATCAACTGTAACCATCAACCTACGGCTGTTATTCATAATTTACTCTTTTTTATTGGTAGTGGATATAATTCCCTCCCAAAAGGTAACACGGTACTTAAAAAACAAGTCATCCCAAGACATTAATTTTAAATCGTGTTCCACTTCTTCAAAATAATAACTACATGCGGTTCTTAAAAACCTGAATTGCTCAACATTATCGAAATTTTCTGCTTTAAGAGATTGTTTTATTTTTCTTATATCCCTTAGAATATGGTTTTTAGTAACATCATGACTCTCATCATGATTTTTATTTAAAAGTTTGAGATTATTCAAGCCGTACTCTTTAAAAAGTGCAGTGAAATACTCCCACCGACGATAGTAGATTTGAAAAGGTGCTTGTACAAAGTGTGACCAATAGTCAGGTGCGAGCAAAGCTATCCCAAATTTACTTTTATGGCCTTCAAGCAGAACATGGCGAGTTGCTTTTCCGTTAGGGACTTTAAAATATAGATGGGAGGTTGGGGCCATTAAATCTGTAATATTTTTAAGTAGGCCTGGTGTATCATATATATGTTCAAATACATCGTTAACGAAAATCACATCGAAGGGCCCGTAAGGAAAAAGTTTCTGGCAAGCTCTATAACTTGCGGCATCACATTGAATAAACGGTACCTCTACTTCGTTTTGAGCATTTATTTTGGCAAGATTAAGCCATTTTTCGCTTAATTCTATTCCCACAGCTCGTGCACCTAGCTTAGCTAATTCTATAGTAAATGCACCGTATGCGCAGCCTATGTCTAAAACCCGTAACCCTCGCCAATCTATTTCGACTTCTTCAGTAAGAGTGGTAATAGCTTTTTTTGCTCTTTCTCGGCTGTTAATTTGGAAAGAATAACGCTTAGCATGTTCGGTAAGTAGTGTATCTACGGAATCAATATTATGAGCTTCCGCAAACGCTTGTAAAAATTCTATATGGCTCATTATTCCTCTCCTTTTACAAGATAATTCACTAAAAGAATATTAGAAACTAACATAAAAATTACTATTTAGAACTGTTAAAAACTGTTAAACAGCATAAACACAAACTTATTAGAATACAACCATAATCTTGTAAAATTAGACAAAGATCTATTATAACAAGTTTTTAGATTTAATGACTTAGCTTTACAACCCCAATGCAACTTTCGTAGATACTGCAATCTGGAATAGTATTTGGGTAATTGTCTTAGCTATCTCTAGGTTTTTAGAATCTGCTTTTGGTAATACTAAAATTTCATCGCCAGGCTCAATATGAGCGCCTCTTGAGTTTGAATTTAAAACTGTCCCTGAACGTTTTATTATTAGTACATTATTTTTATCTGCAAGTGTTGAATATCCCCCTACCATTTGTATGTAATCCTTTGCACTGCTACGTGGTTTATATACTAAGGCTGTAGGAAAATTAACTTCTCCTTGCACTAGTACCAATGAGGTTTTTTCTGGTATAAAGATTACATCTCCGTGCTCTAAGATTATATCGCGAGGATTATGGTTTTTGCCCAATACAATTTGTCCTTTAGGCTCTACTTGCTTAGCCTTTTCAATGAATTTTGTTATGAGTTCAGCTTCCTTAGCACGAATGGTAGCTGCTTCCCCAGTAGCAGAGGTAGTAGTATAAGCAAGAGACTCTAATTTTGATAAACTGTTATTAATAGCTTCTTTTTGCTTTAAAGCCACTGATTTACGAAAAATTTGAATAGCATCCATCTGTGCTCCCTGGCTCGGCTGAATTTGCTCTATAAGGTCACCTAAAGTAGACCCATAAGTCATTGCAAAAGACTTATTTTCTGCATTTGGCTGCTGAACCCTTACCAGAATAGATTCTGCTCCCTTTTCTGAAGTGATTGTTATCTGATCGCCGTTCTCGAGGATAACTTTAGATGCTTCCAAAAGACTATGGTGAAATGCCTTCCTAATAGGTCCTATTACTCTAACCAAAGTAAAATTAGTAGCAGAAGCTTTGGGTTGAGCTAATTTAATTATGGAGTAAGCGTTAGTTTTCTCATTAAATTCAAACTCTCCTTCGTTAGCTACCTCTCCGTTAACAGTTATTACATTTTTTCTTGGTTTTACAAAAATTACATCACCGTCCAAGAGCTGAATAAGTTTTATGTGTCCTTCTGCTAGAAACTCATATAAGTTAAATCTTGCATGTAGAGAGTTATTGCGCATTACTGAAATGTCAATAAAACTACCGCGTTCCAAATTGATTCCTCCCGCTTTGTCTAAATAAGATAAAATAGAATCTGAAGATAAACCAGAGTAGAGGCCAGGATTATAGACTGCTCCTGAAACAAAGACCTTTACTGGCTGGGCTGTGTTTAAATTAGCATAAACAAATACATTATTTTCAAAGATTTTCTTTGCTGCTGTTTCTATTGTAGTGTTTAAATTACCACTTGTGACACCTAAAACCTTTATCGGGCCGATGTGTGGTAAGAATATGTTACCTTGCGCATCTACATGATACTTAGCTTCGTGGTTAAAAGCTCCCCAGATCCTTACAATAATTTGGTCTCCTACAGAAATTATATAATTAGGGTTAAAACCAGAAAAGGATGCTTGAGCATATTCACCGGTAAATAAGTTTGCACCAAAAACTTTTGATTCTTTAAATATTTTTTGCTGTATAATATCCTTTTTCACTTCAGTAGAGAAGTTATTATGATTTTGTTCTTCAATCAAGGCTTTTTCGGCGTGTTTATCTTGATTACTAGGAAAACCTTGCGCTGAAAAAGCTAGGAAGGAGAGTACTAAGCATAAGTTAAATATTATATTTTTCATACATGTTCCTTAATAGAGGTCAAAATTAATTTGATCGTACCATAAACAGCTGTTACAAGTATAAAAAATAATAGTAAATTATATAACCTTTTGGGTAACACAGCTTTTTCTGGTAAAGTAGGAGCAGAAATAATGACTAACGACCTAAATTGTTTAGAGGAGTTTAGATTGTTCTGTTCCACAAGTGCTAAGGTGGATTTGTAAACTTCCTCTGCAAGCTTTTCTTCTATTTCAAGGTTTTGAAATTTTAAAAAGGCCGAGTTAAGAGCTTTTGTGTCACCTCCGGCAACCATTTTACGTTCTTGATCAATTTGCTTTTTTAATCCGTCAATTTTATTCTCTAGAGAAATAACCTGGGGAGCGTTATTAGTTAAGTAACAGCCAAGAGCTTTTAATTCTGCTTCTTGTGCGGCCAGTTCTGCCATTAGGTTAGCAACTAATTTTGTACCCGACTCTGTTTGAGCTAAAGGATGGATTATATTATGTTCAGTTTGAAATGTTATCATTGCTTGTTGCGCTTTTTGCATGTTAGTTAGTGCAACCTTAACCTGAGAGTCAAAAAACAATTTTTGGTTTTTGGCAATCTTTTGCGAAATGTCATTTAAAAACCATTCACTGCGTTCTAAAATGGCTTTATTGATTATTTGAGCATTCTGGGGATTAAAACCTTGGGTAGTAATTGTTAATACTCCGCTATTTTCTTCTAATATTACCGCTACTTTAGACTTGTAATATTCAAGTGCTTCTTCTTTAGACGTATTGCGGAATAGCCTAGAAAAAGGGTCCCAAACCCCATGTCTATAAAGCTTGCAAAGCTTTATTTTATGATTCAAATACTCTAACATATCATATGAATATATATACTCTTTCAGAAAGAATGCATCTTCTCGGCTTATAGGATTAAATTCATTAATTATAAATCCTAAAGCAGTCGCCCCTGCCACATGAGGATTAACATCTTTTATTACCACTTTAGATTCAGCTACCCATCGGTTGGGCATTATTAAAGTCATATAAAAACCAAATATTATAGTAGGGATAATTACTATATAAAATACAGGTTTTTGATAGTAAGAATTTATAAAACTCTTACGGTTTCTTATCTGCCTTAATATAGTATTATATAGTACCATATTACATCGCTTGATAACGAGAGATAGCTTCATCAATATTTTCATAAAATTGACATATTCCATTTTCTAAATATAGCCCTGCGTCACACCATTGTTTGATAACGTACATATCGTGTGAAACCACAATAAGATTTGCTTTATTTCGTTTTTCTTCGAATGCCTGAGTAGCTTTTCTTTGGAAAGATACATCTCCTACTGCTGTTACCTCATCAATAAGATACACGTCAAAATCAAATGCCATAGACAAGCCAAATCCTAATTTGGCCCTCATACCGCTTGAATAAGTTTTTACAGTCATATCAAAATGTTTATCAAGTTCAGCAAATTCTTCTACAAAAGCTACTTTCTTTTTCGTGGCATGCAAGCTACAACCTTGAATTCTGCAAACAAACAATACATTTTCTCGGCCGGTTAGAGAACCTTGAAATCCCGATTGTAAACCTATTGGCCAAGATATACTACCTTCCCTTATAATCTTACCCCTATCTGGCATGATTGTACCAGCAATAAGGGAAATCATCGTTGATTTTCCTGCCCCGTTTTTGCCTAAGATTGCTAGATTTCTCCGAGGGACAGATAAGGTAAGATCACGAAATATATATTTTTGGTTTCCTCCTTTTAGAGCAAACTTTTTACTAATTTGTTCAAACCTAATCATTACAGGAGTATTCGTTTTCTCATTAAAAAATAGGTATTTAAACCTATAAACATTATGAATATGGTGCAAATGCCAATATAGGAAAGATTTGCTATTGAGCCTATAAAACTAGGAAACAAGCTCATTCTTGTTAATTCCATTATGTGCAGCATCGGATTCCAGGTCAACCAGATTCTATATTCAGGAGGGACCATTTTAATGGGAAAAATTACTCCAGAAACAAAGTAAACTCCCCATAAAACAATACCTACTACTCTAGTAATATCTTGAAAAACTATTGAAATAGACATGATTGTTAAACTGATTCCGCTACCAATCAAAAAAGTACAAATGTAACACGTGATAAATTCTAAAGGTTTTAAAAATATAACCTGATATTCTAAATGTATTAGAGCAACTCCTATGACTAGATATACCGTAGAATATATTAGAAATTCTAATAGGACTCTTGCAATAAAGGCATCTAGAGGTTTAACGTGAGGAAATGCAAAAAGAGCCTGATTAGCTTTAATAGAAGTTATACCTCGATTAATTACGTTTTTAAACATTGTCCAAGTTAAAATGCCACTAGCAGCAAATATTGTATAATCGACGTTTGGCATAACACGTTTCAAGATATAGCCCAAAAGGGTAATGAACAACCCTAATTGGATTAAAGGTTCCATAAACACCCATATTATACCTAGCCTATGTTCTCCGAACCGAGTTTTAAGTTCTCGGATTAGTAATGCATAAATCACTCTTGTGAAGATTACAAAGGGTTTAGCTTTATTGGATATTCTCATAGCTATAACTTTTGGCTTTAGCATTTTGCAAATTTGCTTCCGTATAAAACATTCAATAAGCTTTGTGGTATCGGTTAAATATATCAGGTTTAAGTTCAGATATTTTATTATTACACATATTTATTTGCTTTTGTACTTTGTCTATTTAATTAATACTAATAATTAAAAAAATCAATAAAATTGTTTATTTATATAAATTATTTATTTTTAAGTATTTTTTAATTTGTATTTTTATGGATTTTAGTGTATGATAGCGAAGCTTTTTAAGTGAGAACACTTTGGTAAGTGCTATCTA
>Ga0209229_10000673_pt1 | contig 13955 bp, 1 predicted proteins | sample SanBayMetagenome_FD_187466 | JGI IMG/M metagenome (GOLD analysis project Ga0209229, IMG submission 187466) | Freshwater and sediment microbial communities from dead zone in Sandusky Bay, Ohio, USA (SPAdes) (version 2) | ecosystem: Environmental > Aquatic > Freshwater > Lentic > Sediment | place... | reverse complement strand
TGGTAGATTTATTAAAAGAGCACAAGATGGTACAGAAGAACTTCCAGAAATGCCTATTACTCCTACTGATTGGTATGAAGAAGGAATGGATAAGGATACATACTATGGACTTAAAAAACAACTTGATGATGCTGGGTATAAACCTATAGCAAGACCAGAGACTGTAAACATTAAAGAGATGCAAGCTATAACTGAAGCTCAACCAGATCCTAATCAAATGTCTGATGAGCAAGCAGCTGCATTTATGGAAACATATAATAGAGATCAAGGTAAATCAACAGCAGGGTTTGATTCTAAATCTGCTAGAGATGTATGGGTTCATAAAACTGGTCTTCCATGGAGTGAGGCTAAGAAGCTTGGTTATACAACAGGAACTGCAAAAGATAATACAAAGTTATTAAGTGAGTTAAATGATCCTAGATTTAAAAAAGAAAATCTAAGAACAGCTCCTCCTAAGAAAAGTTCTCAATCACGTACACCTGTACAACATAGAGAAACTCCATCAGGAAAACTTGCACCTATTAAAAATCCTATGACTCTTGAACAATTCTATAAGTCTAAAGGATGGGATATGTCTAAGAAGAAACAAGGCCCAATGCTTAGTCAAGATAAAAGAGGTAGCTATCAAAGAGAACTAGATGCTAAAAGAACTCAAGCAGAATATGATGATTACTTATTAGGAGAATTACCTTTATATTATGCGGCTAATCCTAGCAAACTTGTTGGAGATTTAAGAGCATGGTTTAATCCTAACACTCCAGAAAATAAAACTTCTGAACCATTCAGAAAAAAAGTGATGGCTAATAGATATGATCCAACTATATCAGATAAAGAAAGAAGTGCTCGTCATAGACAAATGGCATATGGACTTGTTCCTGATGCTACACTTAATGCTGCTGCAGTTTTATCTGCTACTCCTTATACAACATTTGAAGCAATGCCTTTAGGTATTGGACAAGGTGCTGGAGCTAGAGCTGCAGGATATATTGGACAAGGAGCTGCAAGACTTAATCAAGCAGCACCAAGAATGTTAACTCAACCATACACTCCTAACTTTGTTATGTATCAAGATGGAGGAATGATAGGAGGTAATCCTACAGAGATACAAAATACTTATGGTAGTGGTAATTCTTTATTTGATGATCTTGGATATGAACCATTAATTAACTATGATCAACAGAAAGATTATAGACATGGTGGTTATCTTCATAAAATGCAGGGTGGTGGAACACCAAAAGAAACTGGATGGCAGAGATGGAAGAACTCAATGGCTGGTAAAGGAAGTGGATTCTCTGGATCTATGGCTCCTGGTAGTAAAGGTGCTGAAGCTGCTGCTGCTGGAGGAGGAGGAACTCCATGGGGAGCTATTGGAAGTACAGCTGGAGGATTAGGACAAACTATAATGGGTGGACAAAATGCTGGTGGAAGTATTGGTGGAACTGTTGGTGGATCTATAGGAAGTATATTTGGTCCAGTAGGAGGAGCAATTGGAAGCTTTGTTGGACAAATTGCTGGAAATGCACTTGATCCATATCAAAGAAGAATGAAAAATGATATGGCTAGAACTAAAAGAAATGTTCAAAATATAGCAATGAATCAAATGGCTCCAAGTATACAAGCTGGATATGCATCACATATGAAAGATGGTGGATGGGTATCTAATGATTGGCAACCACAAGTAATTGCTACATTTGGTGAACATAAAGTTAAAGACTTATTAAGACCTCCTCATGATGCAGACATGTTAAGAGCTGGTGGACATTTAAGAGAATACACTCCTCCTAGTGCAAGAGCTATGGAAACATATGAAGATGGTGGAGAAGTTACTTCTTATGGTATGGGTGGACAGCTTAAAACTCATTGGGGTGGAGAAGCTGAAACTATGTCATACAATCCTTACTTACCAGGATCTGGTGAGACAGTAGTATTTAGAGGACAATCTCATACTGACTCTGATGGAAAAGGTAACACTGGTATTGGTATTACATATGGTGATAATCCTGTAGAAGTAGAAAGAGGAGAACCTATGTTTGAAATGCAATCTGGTGGAGAGATAAATCCAGAAACAGGAGAACCAGAAAACACTGGTGTAGTATTTGGTAATATGCAAATAGATAAAAAAATAGCAGGACAAATTGATGATCCAGAACTTATGGAAATAGCAAATAAATATCATGGAAAAAAATTCAAAAATGTAGGAATAGATCTTTCTAAACAAGAGGCTAAACAAAACAAAATCATTGACAAGAGTACAAATGAGTTAGATAACTTAGAGGTGAATACAGCTTTTGACAAGTTAAAACTTTCTGCGTTAAGAGCAAACCTTGAAGGTGCTAATCTTAAACTTAAAGGTATAGCTGATACTAAAATTGCATTAGCTAATTATCAGAATGCAATCAATGATACTAAAGAAGAAATGTCCGATGCTTTCGGACAAAACCTTAGTGCTGAAGATCTTGCTAAAGGATTAATCAGAATAGATAAAGATCCTGTAACAAAAGATGCTAAGTGGGGTGGTAACATTGTTAAGAAAGCACAAGATGGTGTGACTACACCAAAGAAGACTATTGTTCCTAAAAAGACAAAAGAACAATATGAAGCTGAAGGATATAAACTAGGTGCTGATGGTAAGTATTACTTAACAAAAAAAGGTGTTGCTAAACCTGCAAAAGAAACAAGAGTGGGTGAGGCAATGAAAGAAGTTCCTAAAGGACAAAAGAAAAAGGCAGATGGAACATGGGGTAATGTAACACCAGAACAATTTGCAAAATTCAAGGAAGAGAATAAAGATTGGTTTGATTTTACAAACTTTAATCCTAATAATAAAGGTGATGTAGAATACTTCCAAAGAAGATTTAATGAAGAAGCTGCAAAAACTGGAACACCTACAAGAATAACTGTAGATGATGCTCTTGGAGAACAAACTGTAACTGCAAGAATAAAAGCTGATAAAAAGTTAGAACCAGCTCCTGAAGAAATATTAGTAGGAGAAGTTGATGTACCAGATGAAATCACTCCACAAAAATCTAGATTCCCTTGGGAGATACCTGCTAATATGATTTTAGATTATATAAGACCTACAGATCAATCAGAATTAGATTACAATCAATTGTTAGGTGAGACATATGCTTTGTCTACTAATCAATTAGAACCTGTACAAGCTCAGCTGTATCGTCCAGAACTTGGTGTTCCTTATGATATATCATACCAAGATATATTAAATGAGAATCAAGCTGATTTCAAATCAACGCAAAGAATGCTAGGATACAATCCAGCTGCACAAGCTGCATTAGATGCTCAGAAATATCAAGCTAATCAAAAAGTGTTAGGTGAGCAATTCAGAGCTAACCAAGCAATGAAAGCTGGTGTGTATGATCAAAATAGAAACATATTGAATCAAGCTAAGCTTACAAACCTTGATATATTAGATAAGCAATACGAAAGACAATCTCAAGCTATGTCTAATACTAAAGCTACAACTCAAGCTGCTCTTAATTCTATATCTGATAAATACGCTAAAAACAAACTTGAGAATAGAAAACTTAGTATCTATGAGAATATGTATAACTACAGATTTGGTAATAGTGGTAGAGCTAAGAACTACAATGGTTTTCAATTCTTTGATACAGATATAACTGGAGCTCAAGCAAGACGAGATCAAGCAATTCCTGAAGGATATAGAGTTACAGGATATGATGCAAAAGGAAATCCAACATTAAAAAGAATTATAGAAAAAGAAGATAAAGATGTAGAAGCAGATATGGAAGCATTAGAAGCAGTAGGTAAAACTCCTGGTATTGGTGATGATAGAAAAAATGGAGGACCTGTTAAAAAGAACTACAAAAATAGTTCTGTAGTAAAAGCATATAAAAATTTATAACTATTTTAATTATAAAGAATTACCAGAATTGATTATTAATTTTGGTAATTCTAATAATTCATATTACATTTGTTAATCCTATGTACGCAGTACATAAATAAAAATAAAGACTATGGCCTCATGGACAGATAGAATTCCTACTTTTAATCCTTACGTAGAGCAGCAACCTGTGGATGCAATGCTTAAAGTAGGTATGTACAAACAACAAAAGTATGAAGAGGGTGTACAAAAAATACAGACTGCTATTGATAATGTTGCAGGACTTGATATAGTTTCTAACCTAGATAAAAAATACTTACAATCTAAATTAGATGCTCTTGGCAATAATTTAAACCTAGTTGCTGGAGCAGACTTTTCTAATTTCCAATTAGTTAACTCTGTTAATGGAATGACTAAAGAAATAGTGAAAGATAAGTATGTTCAAAATGCTGTTTCTTCTACAGCTCAGATAAGAAAGAATCAAAGAATTTTAGAAGCTGATGAAAAAGCTGGTAAATCATCTGTTCAGAATAGAGCTAAGTTTGAAGAAGGTGTAGAAAAATATATCAATAAGATACATTTAAAAGATAATTACAACGGTAAATATGTTCGTTACATAGATATCGATAAGAAGATGCGAGAGGTTGCTGATAAGGTGCATGAGGTAGATAATACTATTGAGATACCATATCAAAGAGATGGTGCTGGTAATACACTTTATTTTGATTCAAGAGGGAATGTATCAACAGATCCTAACAGTGGTGGAAAACCTAAAATAGATGATGCCATTTTAAGAATTACAACTAAAGGTAAACCTGCAGAAAAAATTCTATCTAACTTCTATAGTTCCTTGAATGAAAATGATATGGAACAATTACGTATAGATTCTTGGTATCATTATAGAGGAAAGACAGCAGATGATTTTAAACGAGATGCTGTTAGTAATTATGAGACTTCAAAACAAATGTTGAATGATAGAATAATTCAACAAAATGTAAAGTTAAGTACTAGCCCTAATTTAACAACTGCTGAAAAAAATAAAATAGAAGCAGATATAAATGATGCTAATACATTATTAACAAACGGTTCTCTTGATAAACAATTAGATCAAGAGTTTGCACAAATAGATGCTAATAAAGATGTTGAAGATTACAAGTATAAATTATACACACAAAAAACTTTAAGCAATCTTGCTAAAGATATGTCATGGCAAAGTTATGAGCAGGAGTATAAATCTAATCCATATGCTCAAATGTTAATGGAAAGAAAAAGACTTCAGTTCCAATATGATGATGCTGCTAGACAACAAAGAAATGCTGATAGAGAATTTGGATGGAAACAATATACATGGACTACTGAACAAGCACAAAAAGCACAAGACAAATTAGATGCTACTCAAGGCTCTCTTCCTCCAGTTACAAATCAAGCAATATCTACAGATGTGGATACACCAAATTTAGGAAAATTAAATGCAGAGATAATAGCTATAGGTGGACAAAGAACAAAAGGTGGAGGAATCATACAAGCTGGTCAAATAGATATTCTTACAAATAGTTATTTAGATAAAGTGACTAAAGCTTCATTAACATCTTATAAATCAAATGGAGAAATAGATACAAAAGAAACAGCAAAACGAAAAGCTAGTTACTTAGATTACTTATCAAGAGAATATGCTAAGAATCCAGATCAATTAGTTAAAGCATTAGGAAATCCTAACTTAGCTCAATACTTAGAAAAGAGAAGAGCACTTGAAATTACATTATCTCAAAAACAAGCTTTAGCGAAATCTACAGCACAGGCATCAAGTACATTTGATGATGATGCTCGAAAATTAATTGGTAGTTATGGAGGAGTAAATTATGCTAATGGTAAGACTATGTATTCAGCAAATGAATTATATAGCTTTGCTAAAGATGCAGAAAACTATTATAAAACTACTGGTGGTGGAGCTGCAAGTCCTACTACAGGAGCTTCTGCATCACAAACTACATTAGATGCAAAAGGATTATTAAATGCATATAAAGGAAGAAAAGAAGAAGCATTGGCTAAAGCTTTTGTAAAACATTATTATGGTCAAAGTTTAACTTCAACAGAAAAAATATTATTTGATAGAGCAAGACAAGTTAAATTTAAATTTGATCCGCAGATATATAAAATACATCAAGCTAAACAAAAGTTTGAAGCTGATTATTTATCAGCTCGTATGCCTGAAAGACAGGTGCAAGTTGGAACACTTAATTACGATGGTAATAAAGCTGACCAAGCACGTACTAAAGAATTAATTGGAAACAAAATAAATGAGTTTAGTAAACTTGGACAAGTAGATGTTAATAAGTGGGGAGACTTTAGTCCTGAAAAATTAAACACACTTAGAGCAAGTAAAAATGTTTCATATACAATAGAAAAGAAATATGATGGAACTGCTAACTTAGTTGTAACAGATGGGAAAGATAGACAAATTATTCCTATGACAGCTGGAGAGTTAACTAGATTTTATCCAAGAATAGCTCAAGGTAATCCTTGGAGTGATATTAAAAATGAAGTGTTAGCTTCACCTTCTCATACAACTAATATATCAGGTACTGGTGATGATAGTACTCTTGCAGTTAATGCTAGATTAAGTGGATACACTGCACCTCATTTAGCTAATACATCATTAGCTCCATTAGTTAGATTTGATGTTGAAGGAGCTGCTGATAATGATGGAGGTGATGGTGATTCATTCATCTTAAAAATGTATGTAAATAATAATGGAATTTGGAAAACTGGATATATAGGAAGTAGATTTACATCTCTTGCTAGCATACAGGAACAAGTAAAAAACATTGGTCCTGGAACTATTTCAGATTTTTTAAAAATTAATAAATAAAAAATACCAATATGCCAATCTTTGATAATGAACTTATAGATAATGTATCTGATAGATTAGACAACGAAATTAGATTGCCACAAGCACCGTTAGGGTCTCCTGATTTAATGGAGATAAATACTAACATGGGAGGTAACTGGGGACTTAGTGATAAATCTAATAAAGGATTGAGTATGGATGAACTTGCTAAAGTGCAAGCTCCAGATCAAATATCCTTCGATGCTCCATTTAGTTCTGTTAGTAGAAAGACATTATTAGAGAATCAACGTTATCCTATGTATCAAAGAGATGTAGATCTTGAAAACATATATGGATTACAACAATCATGGTATTCATCATTAGGAAATGGTGTTGCTAAGATGGGTATAAATGCAATTGGTACATTTGCACAATCTTTTACAAATATCCCAAACACAATATCGGCTTTTAGAAATGGTAACATGGCTGACCTTTCTGGAGATCCTGATGGATATGAAGGAGGTATAGATACTTGGTTAAAAAATATGGAAGACTATCTTCCAAACTATTTAACTAGAGAAGAAAAGCTTCATCCTTATAGAGCAATGATTCCTGGATTTGCAGGATCTGCAAACTTCTGGGGTAACTCTGTTATTAAGAATCTTGGATTCATGGCTGGTTCTATTGCTGGTGCTGTTGTACAAGATATGGCAGTAGGTGCTGTTACAGAAGGTATTGGTGCATTTCCTTTAATAGGTTCACAAATTGGTAGAGCTGCTTTGTGGATGAATAAGATTGCAGGTGGAACTAATAAAATTGATGATGTTTTAAACTTAGCACAAACACTAGGTAAAAGTGAAAAACAACTTTTAAAGATACAACAACTAGGACAATTAGCTCAATCTCAAAAAGTATTAAATGGTGCACGTTATGGTATTGTTAGTTGGGGAGCTGCACAAACAGAAGCAGGTGTTGAATCTAGAGATGGATACAGACAAGTTAAAGAAACATTAATACAAGAATATAAAAATACTCATTATGGTGAAGAGCCTACAGGCATTGATCTTCAACAAATAGAAAACTATTCTACTGATGCCATGAATACTAGATTTGGTATTAACATGGCATTATTAACTGTATCTAATGCTGTACAGTTTGATAACTTATTTAAATCTGTAACTACAGCACAAAGAGGAGTCACAGGAGGTCTTACAAGAAATATAAGTGAAGCTGGTAAGATAGGATTAAGAGAAGGAAGTCTTGATACATTTGAAAGAAAAGCTGTAACAGGTCTTGGCAATAGAATGTGGGATAAAGTTAAACCAGTCCTACCTAATATATTTGCTGAAGGTGTATATGAAGAAGGTGGACAATTTGCTGCTGAGAGAGGAACATATGATTACTACACTAGAAAATATAAAAATTTAAATAACCCAGCAAATAAACAGAACTGGGATAGTTTAAAAGAAATTACTGAGTCTACTACTTACGGATTAGCTGAACAATTTAATACTACAGAAGGTATTACCAGTATGATTATTGGTGGTATTACTGCTGCATTAGTAGGTGGAGGACAACGTGCTTATGATAAAGTGAAAGGACAAGATAGCGATAAACGTTTGAACTCTTCTATTAACATGCTTAATAGATATGGAATGACAGGTATCCTTTCTAACAAGTATGATAATACATTAAACTCTGTTGGTATAGCTAAGGAAATGGAGGAAGCTGCTGCAAGTGGAAATGTATTCAATTATAAAAATCTTAAACATGATATGTTCTACAATTTTGTACAATCACGTATTCCATCAGGAATGCATGATGTTACAATTGAACAATTAAACATGTTAAAAGATCTTAGCAAAGAAGATTTTGAAAAAACTTTTGGAATGGATTTCAATACATCTACTCAAAAAACTGTAAACAGTTATGTAGATTCATTGATTAATAAAGCTGATGAGATTAAGAAAACATCAGATGCTGTTAACAGTACATTCCAAAACCCTTTTAAAAATTACATAGACCCTACTCCTGAACAAGAGAAAGAAAACTTTAACTATGATACATTTGAAAGTTGGAAAACAGATCTTACTTATTTTGCTACAATTAAAGATGATGTAAACCAAAGACTTAACTCTATACAAGATAATGTTACAGGTGTTAATCCTCTTGTAACTAATGATACATTAGCTAACCTTACTAATAAAAGCTCATTACAAGAATTATCTAGATCATACGAAGAGCAAGCTAATCAGTTATTAAATACAATTACCGATTACACTACACCTGCTGATAAGAAAGCTATCAGAGAACAGGTTAAAGCTTTACGTACTCAGTCTGAAAAAATCAATCTTGCTTTAAATAATAATGGAGAGTTAGATTTAAAAACATTTAATTCATTATTAAACTTTGAATTAAATAATCAATACTCTACAAAAGATGATGCTGTAGGTCTTGAGAATGCTGCACAATTATATATTTATGGTGTTGATATTAATAACTTAAATAAACATAAGAAAAGTGCTTCAGATGCATTTGATAATCTTTCTTCAGAAAAAGGATTTAATAAATATTTCAAACAAGCAGAAGAAGTTGATGAAGACACTGTTGAGTTAAATGATAAAGAAGGTGCTCCTGTTCCTACATTTGTTAATGAAGAGAAACAAAAAGAAGAACTAGAAGTTGGTAGAGAGTATGAAGTGAGAGCTACAAAGAAAGCTTCTATCAAAAAGATTGCTGATGACAGATATCAAGTAACAGCTCCTGATGGAACTGTGTCTTTCCACAAGACAAGAAAAGAAGCTGTAGAAGAATCTAAAGACTTAACTGATGAGAACACTAACCTATCTAAGGTGAAAGTGTTAGCATTGAATGAAGATGGTACAGTGAAGGTGGAAGATGTTAATGGAGATATATTAAACATCGATCCTAAAAGACTTAGAGGATACAAAAGACTTGAAACAGATCAAGAGAAATTACAAAAGAATAAAGAAGACATAGCTAGAGAGCAAACAGAACTTGAACATAATTCAGGAACTGTTGCTTCAGTTAGTTCAGAAGTAGCAGAGACTGTTAAAGAATCACGTCTTCCAGATGCTGAAATATTATTTCTTTCTAGTTCATCACCATCAGAAGAGGATAATCCTACAGTAGCAGCTGCTCCACATATTACAAACTCAAGAGAGTTTTTAAACAATGTTGCAAGCATGCCTAATAGATCTAAACTAAGATCTATATTGATTACATCTAAACAAGCAGCTGGATTACAACTTGATGGAATAGTTGAGATGTCTTATGGAAAAGATGCTCCTGCTGATGTTAATGATGTTAACTCTGGATTAGTTTTACAAGTATTTGTAGAACAAGATGTAGATGGTTTATTCTTTGTAGATAAAAACGGAAATAGAATTGGTAAAGTGGGTGAAGCAGGAACTGATCTTAATAAGATTATATTCCAAACGATGCGTACAACATCTTTAAAGAATAGAAAAGGTGAACCTAGATATAGAAAAGAACAACAAGCTGAAGCTGAGGCTTACTCAAAAGCTTGGGGTGAATATAGAAAAACATTATTTGAAGCTGGAGCTACAGAGTTTCCTACATTTGAATTCTCTGTATCAAATGGTATTCCTATTGAATTAAGAGATGCTAATGGTCTTAAAGAGAAAAACCATGTTGGTGATGTATTAATTGATGAGTCTCTTATTGCTAACCAAGCAAACTTAATTATTATTCCTACAACAGGAACTATTGTTAATAGTAAAGGTGAGATACAAAAGACACCTAATGGAGTTCCTGTATTACAATATGGAGATACTATTGCATTCTTGAATAATAGAATGTTTAACAATAGAGAAGCAGCTGGTGTATATGAAGTGATTAAAAGACTTTCTGATGCTGCTGTAGAACAAGCTAACACAGGACAGAGAGTAACTTTGAATAGACAGTTTACAACATTCTTACAGAATGTATTATACTGGAAATCAAAAGATGCTACAACTTCTCCTAATCAAATACGTATTGATATTGAATCAATGAGTTTGAAACTTGGTGATAAGAGTTATCCTTTATCAGAGATTGCTCAATATGAGGAACAGATAAAAGATAACTTAACTGAGAAAGCATACATTAGTGTTAATAATAAAACATTAACTGATTTTGCACAAGCTCCATTTGAAGAGTGGTACATTAATCAAGATGGTCAGTTTGTATCTAGTAAATGGGCAAACTACCAAACATTCTTATTAGCTAATAAATATCCTAGTGGTAAAGCTAGACCTATGGGTGATACTCCTTTGTCTACATCTATTGCTAAGCCTATCCCTGGAAGACCTTATTCTTTCAAACAAAGATATTCTACAATAGCAGAACCAGATAACTTCAATGTACAAATAATTACACCTGCACAGAAAGCTAAAGAAGAAGCACCTGCTGGTGTGGAAGTTCCTACATTAGGAGAATATGTAGTTGATGGTAAAACATCAAATCCATATATTATTGATGCTGGTCCTGTACAATTTACAGCAGTAGAAGATGCTGATGGTAATTTCAATGTAGAGGTAGAGAGTAATGAAACAACTAAAAAACTTTTTGAAAATAAACCTACATTTGAAAAGATTAAAGAAGCACTAAAAGCAGCTAATAAATTTGATGCTTCTATTTCTTTAGAAGAAGAAGAGAAATATATTACAGATTATTTAGCTCTTAGAATTTCAGCAGAGTTAAGTAAGTTAAAAGCAGAAGCTCCTGCACAAGAAGCTCCAGTAGCTAAAGAAGTTTCTGATATAGATGCTAAGAAAGCTGATATAGAAAAAAGAAGACAAGCTGAACTTGAAGAAAATAAAAAGTTAAGTGTACAAGATTTAAAAACAAAAGTAGCTGATGAGTTTGATACATTAGAGGAAACTAGAAATAAATTAAAGAAAAAAGTTTCCGATGATGCATCTTTATCTGAACAGGATAAAGAATTACTAACAACAGCTATAGATGGGATATTTGATATACCAGGAAGTAATCCTTATATTATTGATGATTATGAAGGTTATGCAGCGTATGATCCTAAAAAGTTTGAAGAATACATGTTATATAATTTTCCTAATTTAACTAAGGATCAAATTAGAAATGTATTATCAAAAAATATTGTTGAACAAATTTCTATACAACATAGTGCATCCTTACTTGCTAGTTTAGAAGGTCCTTCTGGTTTACCAAATAATCTTGCAGAACTTAACGCTGATAAAATCAACGCTAAATATGATGCAGAACTAGCTGCTTTAGGTACTACAGATACTACAAATAAAGCTTTAGATAATATAGAAAGTTTTGAAACATCTAAAGGAAGTGTTTATACGGTATTACCTAATGGAAAAACTCAAAGATTTAAAACTGCTACAAATGAATTAAGTGAACCTAATGATTTAATTGTATTTGTTAAGTTTAAAAATTCTAAACAAGAACAAGATTTTTTATCTGCACAAAATAGACAAGATGGAAAGAAGTTATATGTAGTTGATTCCGAAGGTAATTTATATGATACTAATGAACAAGTAAAAGGTAAGGATGTAAAATTAGCTATTATTAAAGATGGAAAAGTTATTGAAACAGCTGAAACATCTTTAGAACCAAAAGTTGGTTATAATACTTTTGACCAAAGAAGGTTTGAAAAAGATGGAGAAAAATATAGAAGCACTCATTTAGGAAATACCGTAGCTAAAATAAAATATAAAACTCCTGTTCAGAAGAAACCAGGTGGTGATTTTAGAAAGGTGGGGCTTGATGAGAATGAAAGAATGACAGAGGCTGAACTAGAATTGTTCAAAGAATGGCATGCAGAAAATGTTCCTAATATTCCTTTTGAAGTGTTAGAAGATCTTATTGATACATATGATGGAGAAAAAGCTTGGGGTGTATTTGAAGATGGTGTAGCTAAGTTTGTTAGAGGTGGATTAAGAGGTACAGAATACCATGAGGTATTTGAAGCTATATATAAAGGTATGTTGTCTGAAGAAGAACAACAAGCTTTACTAGATGAGTTTAAATCTAAATCTGGTACATTTACAGATAGAGCTTCTGGTAAAAAGATTGCTTATGCAGATGCTACAGATCTTGAAGCTAAAGAAAGAATAGCTGATGACTTTGCTGATTTCAGAAAAGGTAAATTGCCTGCTAGATCATTAGGAGAAAGAGTTCGTAATTTATTCAAAAGAATAATGGACTTCTTCAAATCATTTATAGCTAAACCATCTTTAAAAGAAAGTTTATTCAAATCAATTAACGAAGGTAAGTTCAAAGAAAAAACATTATCTGAAGAATCAATTAACCCATTCTCTGAATACAGTAGAGTGTCACAACTATCTGCACAACAAGCTAATAACTTTGTACAGGATATGACAGCAAGAGCTGCTGGTATATTATTTAGAGAAGGAGATAAAAGTCTTTTATTTAATCCTGAAAGAATTACTGGAACAGAAATGTTTGGTAAGATTGAGGATATGCTTATTGAAGAAGGAAGAAGACAATTATTAAGTGATAAAACATGGGAAGATCTTAAACAAGAAGTGAGAGATCAATTGCGTACAAGAGGTATTAACTTCAATGATGAAGATGTACAAAACATCAATAATGAAGAATCAAATAAAAATGATTACGCTGCTGAACCATTCACATTAGATACTAAAAAGAATGCTGCTTCTGCAGTTAAGTTTTTATGCTCTACAGTGATTGAAAGAGAACCTAGCAATCAAGAAAGTGCTATTACATTAAGCACTCCTCTTAAGTCTAAGTTTTCTGAAATGACTATTGAGGGTAACAAGATCCAAGGATATAAACTTATGAACTTCAGTAGAGTGTTCTCTACATTGCTAGATAAACTTTCTAATACATCTAGCATTGGTGCGTTCACAAATAAGTTATTTGATCTAGCACAAAATGATGCTAACTACGTTAGTGTATTCCAGAAGGTAGGTGGTAAAGATAAAGTGGTTCCATTTAGCGAATTCAATGATAATGACTGGAGATTATTTATTCAGTTCATTCAAACATTTGCTAGACAAAAACCAAATGCACTGATTCAATATAAATCTACTGATAGTGTTCACACAGGAGCTGCTAATTTATTTACAGCTATCCAACAAACAGAGAATGAGTGGATGACAAACATTCAAACATTAGCTAAAGGAGATGGAACTATTGTTAAATATACAAACAATAAATATGTAATAGATCAGGATGCACTTAAGAAAATGCCTATAAGAAAACCTAAAGCCATGA
>Ga0209229_10000672_pt1 | contig 13962 bp, 6 predicted proteins | sample SanBayMetagenome_FD_187466 | JGI IMG/M metagenome (GOLD analysis project Ga0209229, IMG submission 187466) | Freshwater and sediment microbial communities from dead zone in Sandusky Bay, Ohio, USA (SPAdes) (version 2) | ecosystem: Environmental > Aquatic > Freshwater > Lentic > Sediment | place... | reverse complement strand
GCCCAGTGCCACGACCACAAGCTCGATGCGATCGCCCAGGCTGACTACTACCGGCTGGCCGGCATTCTCATGAGCACGCGGTGGAGCCCGCGGTGTGCCGACGCGACCGACCCCAATCTCGCCACGATCGCCGAACTGCGGACCCTCAAGCCGCGGCTCGTGCAGGCGCTCGCCGCCAGCTGGCGTGCCGACCGCGCCGGGCTCGTCGCGCGGATCGGCACCGCGGCCGTCGATCCGGCCGCGAAGGCGTTTCCTGAATCGCTCGTCGCCGTCCTGAAGCTGCCGGCCGCGGCCCTGCCCGCGCCCGAGGCCTTCGCCGCCGAGCGCAGCCGCCGCATCGCCCACAACCGCGAGCACCTGAGGGTGATCGCCGATTTCGCGAACAGCGATCCTGCGGCGCTCGGCGGCTGGCGGTGGGAGGGCTCGGGAATGCGGCATGGCCTCGTGGGCCACGGCGAAGTCGTCGTGCCGACGGAGGGCGACGCGGCCATCCTTCACGTCCTGCCCGCGGGCCGTTGGTCGCACGCGGTCTCGATGCGGCTGGCCGGAGCGGTCCGCAGCCCGGAGTTGTTCGCGCGGCCGCCGCGGCACCTGGCCGTCGGCTATGGCGCCGGGATGAAAGCGTCGAACGCCGTGCTCGTCGACCGCGCGTTTCATTCCGAGCGGCTCGCCTACGCCGACCTGGAGCCGGGATCGTGGCTCGCCGTGAAAGCCGGCGACTTCAGCGCCCTCACCGGCCCGCCCGACAGCCAGCCTCGCCGCGTGTCGCTCGAGCTCGTCACCAAGGCGCTCGATAACTATTTTCCGCCGCGGGCGGGCTACGGCGGCGTGACGAAGGCGGATGAGGATGATCCGCGGTCGTGGTTCGGCGTGACGCAGGTCGTGGAGCATCCGCCGGGCAAGGGGCCGCTCGACGAGGTGGGCGGCCTGGTGCCGGTGTTCGAGGCGGGCAAGCTGCCGGAGGGCGACGCGGGCCGCGCGGCGCTCGTCGTGCGGGTCGCCGATCGCGTGCTCGCCGCGGTCGAACGGTGGGCCGCGGGAGCCTGCGATGCCGACGACGTGCGGGTGATCAACGAGGCGCTGCGGGAGAAATGGCTCACGGCCGCGGCGCTCGACGACCCGGCGGTGGCGGAGGCCGTGGCCGCCTACCGGGCGGCCGAGCAGCAGCTCGTGCCCGACCGCACGATCGGCTCGATGGAGGACTGGCCCGAGGGGCAGGATGCGCGGATCGCGATCCGTGGCGAGCCCACCGATCTGGGCGACGCCGTGCCCCGGGGCACGATCCGCTTTCTGGCCGACACGCTCGCTGACCCAGCCCATCCCGCACCGACCTCGAGCGGCCGGCTCGAACTCGCCCGGAGCATCGCCGACCCGCGGAATCCTCTCACGGCACGCGTCTACGTCAACCGCGTCTGGCAGCATCTCTTCGGCACGGGGCTCGTGCGCACGCCCGACGACTTCGGCCACCTCGGCGAGCCCCCCGTCCACGGCCCGCTGCTCGATCATCTCGCAAGCCGCTTCGTGGAGGAGGGCTGGTCCACGAAGAAGCTCGTCCGCGAGATCGTACGATCGGCGGCCTGGCGGCAGGCGAGCACCGCCCGTCCTGAGAACGTCGCCGTCGATCCCGACAACCGGCTCTGGCACCACCACCCGCGGCGGCGGATGGAGGCCGAGCCGCTTCGCGACGCGATGCTCGCCGTCTCCGGCCGGCTCGATCGCACGCTCGGCGGCCCACCGATCGATCCGCACCGCGCGAAGGAAGCGCCGGCCAAGCGGCTGTTGAGCGGGCCGGTGGATGGCCATGGCCGCCGCAGCATCTACATCAAGATGACGCTCATGGAGCCACCGCGGTTTCTCGCGATCTTCAACCAACCGATGCCGCGGGTGCCCGTCGGCAAGCGCGACCGGACGACCGTGCCGGAGCAGGCTCTCGCGCTCCTGAACGACCCGTTCGTGGTCGCGATGGCCGACCAGTGGGCCGGTCGCGTCGCGGCCGCCCCTCCGGAGAGCGTGCCGGCGGGCGTGACGACGATGCTCGCTTCCGCGCTCGCGCGGGAGCCCGAGCCCGCCGAGGTGGAGCGGCTCGTGGCGGTGGCCGACCGCTGCGCGACGGCCCGGGGCGTGGCCCCGGAGGCCCGGGCCGCCTCACGCCAACTCTGGCGGGACGTCGCCCACGCGATCTTCATGATGCAGGAGTTTTCGCATGTCGAATGACTCGCTCTCCGGCCTGTGTCGTGAGCACGGCTCCTGCGAGGTGCCCACCCGCGATCCCCGCTGCCCCGGTTTCGCGCCGGTGCCGCTCTCGCGCCGCGGGCTCCTGCAGGCCACGAGCATGGGTTTTGGGTGGGCGGCATTCGGCAGCCTCGCCCAGGCGTGGACCCGGCCGAGCACCGCGCACGCCGCCGCAACGGGTGCCGCGATCGCCCCGCACTTCGCCCCGCGGGCCAAACGCGTGATCTTCCTGTTCATGGACGGCGGCGTGTCGCACGTGGACACCTTCGACCCCAAGCCCGAACTCGACAATCGCACCGGGCAGCCGGCCGAGTGGAAGGTCGACAAGCGGTCGCAGTCGGCCGGCCACGGCCGCAAGTGGCTCGGCTCGCTCTGGCCGTTTTCCCAGCGTGGCCAGTCGGGCCTCTGGGTGAGCGATCTCTTTCCGCACATGGCGGCGATCGCCGACAGGCTCTGCGTCGTCCGCTCGCTGACGGGGGAAACGCCACTGCATGGCGCGCAGAATCTCCTGCTGCACACCGGCCGATCGATCGGCGCCGCGCCGAGCATGGGCGCCTGGATCACCTACGGCCTGGGCACCGACAACGAGAACCTGCCCGGCTACGTGCTGCTCAATAACGACTGGGTGCCCAACGGCGGCTTCCAGAACTTCGCCTCGGGGTTCCTGCCGGCCACCTGCCAGGCCACGACGGTGCGGGCGAAGGGCGCGCCCGTCGACAACATCGTGGCGGCCGACCCGCCGGAGGTGCAGCGGGCGAAGCTCGAGTTTTTGCGGGCCCAGGGGCTCGCCTCAGCCGGCCCGGCGGAAGTGGCGGCGGTGGAGGCGGCGATCCGCACGTATGAGACCGCCGCGCGGATGCAGACCACGATTCCCGACGTCTGCGACGTGGCGAACGAGACGGAGGCCACCCGCAGGCTCTACGGCCTCGACCGCGGCAACCCCTACGAGAAGCTGTATGCGCTCCAGTGCCTGCGGGCGCGAAAGCTCGTGGAGGCGGGAGTGCGGTTCGTGGAGATCACCTGCCCGCTCACGCATGCCAACAACGCCCCCTGGGACCAGCACGGCGGCATGAAGAAGTATCACGCCGAAAACGCCCTCATCACCGACCAGCCGGTAGCGGCGCTCGTGACCGATCTCGCCCAGCGCGGCCTGCTCGACGAGACGATCGTGCTCTGGGCCGGCGAGATGGGCCGCACGCCCCACTCCTCGGGCACCGACGGCCGCGATCACCACGTCTCGGGCTACTCGATCTGGCTGGCCGGCGGCGGGTTCAAGGGGGGCGCGACCTACGGCACCACCGACGAGATGGGGATGGAGGCCGTCGAGAACCCGCTCGACATCCACGACATTCACGCCACGATCCTCAGGCAGCTGGGCGTGGACCACAAACAACTCACGTTCCGGTTCGGCGGCCGTGACATGCGGCTCACCGACGTGAAGGGGCGGGTGATCGATGATCTCCTCGCCTGACGCCGGGTGTCGCCCATGAGCCGGCTCGTGATCGTCAGACTTGCCGCGCTTGCCTTGGCCGTCGCCGCGGTCGCCGTTCGCGCCGCGGAAAACGCCGTCGCCCCCGGCTCGGTGCTCGTCGCCTCCTGCGAGGGCCTCAGCGCCTGGGATCGCGACGGCAACCGCACGTTCGCCCGGTTCTTCGTCCCGGCCGACGGGGCGAAGGCGGCTGAAGTGGCCTGGGCCGACATGATCTACGACGGCTGCCGGCTGCCCTCGGGAAACTATCTCTGCGCTGCGCATGAATGGGTCCGCGAGATCACCCCCGACGGTGAGATCGTGTGGGAGTATCGGGTGCGGAAGCCGGTCGAACTCAAGACCTGCGTGCCCCTGCCGAACGGCGACGTGATGACCGTCGATGCGGAGCGGATGGAGCTCATCCAGCTCACCGATCGGGGCCGGCGGATCGCCCGGCGGATTTCCGTGCCGACCAATCCCAAGGCCAGCATCCACACGCGTTACAACCTCCTGCGCCGCACCCCGGCCGGCACGTTCCTTTTGGCACTCCGCGCGGAGCGGGCGTTCGTGGAGATCGACGAAACGGGCCGCGAACTCTGGCGGCATGCGGTAGCGGGGCTGCCGGCGGTGGCGGAGCGGCTCGCGAGCGGCACCACGCTCATGTCGTGGCGCGGTGCGGGCGAGAGCCGCGGCGGGCTCGTGGAGGTTTCCGCCGGCGGCGAGATCGTGTGGCAGCTCGCGGCCGAGGAGGTGCCGGGCTTTGGCGGTTGGTTCGGCGGGTTTCACCGGTTCGAGAACGGCAACACGCTGATCGCCAACTCCGACTGGCATTACCACACCCCAGAGGAGACGGCGGTGCAGCTCGTCGAGGTGACCCGCGACAAGCGGGTGGTGTGGCAGCTCGGCGTGGACAAGTTCGCGGGCACGAAGCCCGGCTCCCTCGAGCCGAAGTCGGGGAACGTCGAGCAGCGGATCATCGGCATCCAGTGGCTCGGCGAGATTCCCCGCTGAGCGACGCTCCATGGTCGACCGCTGCACCGGCGCCCGATGCAGCCCGAGGTCGTGGGAGTGCCCCGCGGCACGCCGGGGCAGTGCACGCCCTTCTCCCCACGCATTCATGCGGGCTTGCCGTCCAGGATCAGCCGCGACATCATGCGGATTCAGTGGAATCAAGCCCTCGAGACCTTTGCGCGTGAACCTCGGGTTGTACCGTCTCTGGCGACGTGGGTGGGGTGCCGTGCTCGCGGTGCTCGTGCTGAGTTGTGCGCCGGGAGGTTTGCTGGCGGATGATCGCCTTGCGGCGTTCCCCGGGGCCGAGGGGTTCGGCGCATTCGCCCGCGGCGGACGCGGGGGCGATGTGTATCGCGTGACCACCCTCGCGGATTCCGGCCCCGGATCGCTGCGAGACGGGATCGCCACCGCCGCCGGCCCCCGCACGGTCGTGTTCGACGTGTCGGGGACGATCGACCTCGGCTCGTCCCTCGTCGTCAGGAGGCCGTTTCTCACCATCGCCGGTCAGACTGCGCCCGGCGATGGCATCGCGCTCAAGGGCTGGGGCTTGGAGATCAGGGGCACGCACGACGTGATCGTGCGGTTCATCAGGCTCCGCCCCGGAAACGCCGCCTGCGAGCAGGGGTTTCACGGTGACTGCCTGTCGATTCGCGACGCCACGGACGTCATGATCGACCATGTTTCCATGTCTTGGAGCATCGACGAGGCCGTCGCCATCCGCGGGAGCGACCGGATCACGCTCCAGTGGTGCTTCATCACCGAGAGCCTCGACGCCTCCTGCCATCCGGACGGACCGCACAGCTGCGGCTCGCTGCTGGGCCCGAATCCGCACGGAGCGCTCACCATCCATCACTGCCTGTTCGCGCACCACGTGCGGCGCAGCCCCAAGCCGACCAGTTCGGGGGGCACGATGCGGTTTCAGTTCGAGAACAACGTGGTCTACGACTGGCGCGACGTCGCCGGATACACGAACACGGCGGAGTATGGCGAGGACCTGCTTGTGCGCTACGTCGGGAACTACCTGATCGCAGGCCCGTCGACCCGCGACGCACCATCCAGCACGATCGAGGGGCGGGGCGAGCGGGGCCCAGCCGGGATTCACGAGATCGCGTTCCGCGGGGAGAGCCCCGACGTGAGGATCTACCAGGCGGGAAACGTGATCGACTCGAACCGGGACCACGTCAGGAACGGACGCGACACCGGCTGGGGCATGTTCGCGGGGAGTTACACGCCCCTGGAGACGCTCGCCGGCTTTCCGGAGCTGCGCACCAGCGATGCCGAGACGGCCTACGCCGAGGTGCTGGCGGGGGCGGGCGCGTCGCGGTCTCGCGATGCCGCAGATCGACGGCTAGCCCGGCAGGTGGACGACCAGACCGGCGGCATCATCGATGCCCCCGCCGACGTGGGCGGCTGGCCCGCGCTCGAGTCTTCGCCCGCTCCCGCCGATGCAGACCACGACGGCATCGCCGACGAGTGGGAGCGGCTGCACGGCTTGAACCCCGGGGATCCCGACGACCGCAACGCCGACATCGATCGAGACGGTTCCACGGCGCTCGAGAACTCCATGAACTCCCTGGCACCCTGAACTGCGGAGGAGTTCCGTTGTCGTCGCTTGCGGAGATTTCGGTGTCGGGGCAGCAGATCTTCATTCATCAGGATCGGTATCCGCGTGAACGCCCACCTTATCTTCAACGATCCCCCCGCCACCCGCCGATCGCTCAGGCCCGCAGCCAGTCGTCGCGGTGCCGGGCGACGAAGTCGTCGTCGCTGAGGTGCGGGTAGGCGCGATACACGCGGTCGATCTCGTCAGCCTGCCCCGGCCCGAGTGTTTCCCGCTCGTCGAGGCACCAGATGCCTGCGAGCAGCCCCTGTCGCCGTAGGACCTCGTGGAGCCCGGCGATGCAGCCGCGGAAGGCATTGGCCGCATCGAAGAAGGCGGCGTTGGTGTCGGTGACCTCGACTCCCAGCCGGAGCACGTCCGGCGAGGCGCCCTCGGTGCGGCAGCGTTCGAGCAGCTCCACGGCCCGCCGCGTCCAGACGGACCAGTGGCCGAGCAGGCCGCCGACGTACCGCCAGTCCCGGCCGCCGAACCGGTGCGGCGTCACCAGATCGGCCACAATGTTGTCGTCGTTGCCGGTGTAGAGGGCGATGTCGTCGCGACCGCTCGCCGCCAGGGCGCGGACGACGTCGAGCGACTGGTAGCGGTCGAACGCGGCCACCTTGATCGCCACGACCGGTTCGAGCTCCACGAACCTCCGCCAGAAACCGTGCGAGAGCACGCGGCCGCCCACCGCCGGCTGCAGATAGAACCCGACGATCGGCAGCACCTCGCCCACGGCCCGGGCATGCGCGACGAGCGCGTCCTCGGTGGCCTGGGGCAGCGCGCCCAGGCTGAGAAGCCCCGCATGGTAGCCCAGCCGACGCAGTGTCTCCGCCTCGGCGACCGCCTGCCGGGTTTCACCGCAGATGCCGCCGATCCGCACGAGCGGTCGGGCCGCCCGGTCCATCTCCTCCCGCGCGAGCGCTAGCACCGGCTCGAACAGGCCGACCTGCGGCGAGCGGATCGCGAACTGCGTGGTGTGGACGCCGACGGCGAGGCCGCCGACGCCGGCCGCGATGTAGTAACGGGAGAGTGCCCGCTGGCGGCGCTCGTCGAGCCGGCGGGAGGCGTCGAGCGCCAGGGGGTGGGCGGGGATCACCAGGCCCGAGCGGAGCGCTGAGCGCAGGTCAAAATCTGCCATCGCGGGCCTCGAAGTGGGTCGGTTTGCCGAGCGAACTGCCGCCGGCGCGGATCCAGTCGGCGGTCATGCCGATCATCTCCTCGAGCGACACCGTCGGCTCACCGAACCAACGCAGCGACTTCTCGGCGTTGGCCAGCCACACGGTCGGCGCCTCCGTGCCGGTCACCCGCGGCCGTTTTCCGAAGACGTCGGCGAATCGCTCGGCGAGCCAGCGGGTCGAGATGCACTCGCGGCCGGTCACGTTGAGCACCTCGGGCGGACTCGCCGCATGGGTCAGCGACTGCAGCGCCCGCGCGTTGGCGTCGCCCTGCCAGATCATGTTGACGTGGCCGGTGGTCACGTCGACCGGCTCGTCACGCCACACCTGCGACGCGATGTCGTGCAGGACGCCATACCGCAGGTCGATCGCGTAGTTGAGCCGGTAAAGGAGCAGCGGTGTGCCGGTGAGCCGGGCGTGGTGCACGAACACCCGCTCGCGGGCGATGCAGGAGTGGGCATACTCTCCCGGCGGCGCCAGCGGATCCTCCTCCCGCGAGCCACCGCTGGCCGGTGTCGAGAGGCCGTAGACGCAGCCGGTCGAGAAGACGACGATCCGTGAACTCCGGTAGCGGGCGGCGACGAAGGCGGGCAGTACCGCGTTGGTCATCCAGGTGAGGCCGGGGGCGTCGTGGGTGCCGAACTTGTGCCCGGCCATGAACACCACGTTGGCCGCGTCGGGCAGTCGGGAAATCGCGGCCGGATCGAGCAGGTCGCACGCGATCGTCCGCACGCCGTGGTGCTCGAGCGATTCCCGTGCCGCCGGCGACGAAAACCGCGACACTGCAATGACCTCGCGGCCATCCCGGAGGGCCCGTCTGGCCATGCGGGCGAGCGTCGGCCCCATCTTGCCGCCGGCCCCCAGCACGAGGACATCGCCGTCAAGCTCGTCGAGGGCCGCGCGCACCGCGTCGGTCGGTCGGCTGAGCAGTTCCTCGAGGTCGTCTTCGTGCGGTGGCATGCTGGAGGAGAAATCGTGGCGTGTCATCGATCATCGTCGGCTGTCGTCTTGCGGAACCGACGCTCGCCCCGCACAGTATGGCCGGCTGCAGTTGGCGTCAACGCCGGGAGTTGTTCGCGGCCTTCCGGCGGAGCCGAAGGCCGCACTGATGTTATGATCGCCTGGTCGTGACCGATGCGTGTGCCCGTGGTCCCATGTCGCCGCTCCGGCCGGGCGATCTTCCATGCGTTCATCCGTCAAGAAAATTGCGGTCTTGGCCCCCGATCAGGAGTCGTATCCCACGGTCATGGGTGTGGTCCGCTATGGACGCGAGCGGGGCAACTGGAACGTGTTCGTCGAACTCGACGTCGACATCTCCACCTTCAGGCGACTGCGATCCTGGGATGGGCACGGCGTCATCGCCCACGTCAGCACGCCCGAGAAGGCCAGGGCGATCCGCCAATTGAGCGTGCCGGTCGTGAACCTCTCCAGCGCGATCGAACGGCTGTCGGTGCCCCGCGTCACGACCGACCAGGAGGCGATCGGGGCGAGTGCAGCCCGCCACCTGATGGAGCGTGGCTTCACGCGATTCGCTTTTCTCGGGATCAGGGGCCTCTGGTTTTCGCACTTGCGGCAGCGCGGGTTCGAGCGGTCCGTCCGCGAGGCAGGGTATCCGTGTGACACGATGCACGTCGGGCAGGAGGCGCGCTCGCTGCTGTTCTGGGGACAGAGCACCGAGTCGGTGGCTGAGTGGCTGCAGGGCCTGACGCCACCGGTTGGCGTCATGGCCGTCTTCGACTATCTCAGCGCGGCGGTCGTTCAGATCTGCGGCGGCATCGGCCTGCGGGTGCCGTACGACGTGGGAGTCATCGGGACCGATAACGACCCGACCGTCTGCGAGTCGACGGGTGTGCCGCTCAGCTCCGTGTCGCGTGACTGGTTCCAGCAGGGATATATGGCCGCGAAACTACTCGACCGCCTGATGCGGGGCGCCAGCGCGCCGAAGCAGGACACGCTCATTCAGCCGGGCCCCGTCGTGCAGCGGCGATCGACGGACGTGCTCGTCACCGATTGCCCGGAGCTGGCGCCGGGCATCCGCTACATCCAGGAGCACCTCGCGAAGCCTTTCGGCACGAAGGCGCTGGTGCGAGAGCTCGGCATGTCGCGGCGCTGGCTGTACACGCAGTTCGCGAAATCCTTCGGCTGCACCCCCTACGACTACGTCATGCGCCTCCGCGTCGACCGGGCGAAGCAGATGCTGTCGCGGCCAGACCCGGTGCCGCTCCGCGAGATCGTCGAGGCCTGCGGATTCTCGAGCGAACGGCACTTGCGGACCGTGATGGCCCGCGTCATGGGTATGTCCCCTTCGCAATACCGGCGCGTGTGTGAGCGGGTGCGCGCGGCAACCTGATGGATCGCGTCGGCTCAGACGCGGCCGGGGTTCGCTGCGACCCGCTTCGGCACCGCCCGCCCGTGATGGCTGGCAGGCTTGTGTGCATGACGCCGTCAACATTATGCACAATTAAGTGCATGGCCCCATCGGGGCACGCGGCAAAAATGTGTTGAACGACGTCACGGAGAGCGAGTGCATGGCAGGGCGGACGTGCCAGAACAACCGCCGCCGGAGCCGGCCGTCCCCGCGGCGGTTCGCGCGGCGGGAGGATCGGGCTCGCATGGCCGCTGCGTGGCACCTCGCCGCCTTGATCGGCTGGGCCATGGTGGCACAGTCGCTCATCGCCGCCCCGGCGGCCGACGAAAGCGTCGTCTTCACGCCGCCGGGATTCCAGGTGGTCGGCCGACCGGCCGCCGTCAAGGATCGCCCATCCGGCCGGGTGCGGGTGGCCGTCCGCGACCCGGCGACGGGCCGGCCGGTGCCCTGCCGCATCAACGTCGTCGGGTCCGACGGCCAGTACTACGAGCCGGACGCCCACGACCTGAAGCCCTATAGTCTGACCGGGGAATGGCCCGAGGGCGGCGCAATGGGCAACCGCGTCGGCAAGGCGCCGATCCGCTACTTCGGCCGGTTCTTCTACTGCCTGGGTGACGCGACCGTCGCCGTGCCGCCGGGCCCCGTCCGGGTGGAAGTCTGGCGGGGCATCGAGCATGCGCCACGGGTCGCGACCGCGACGGTCGCCGCGGATCGGGAGGAGTCCATCGAGATCGGCCTGCCGCGCACGGTGGCGATGGCCGAGCACGGATACTTCGGCGGCGATCCGCACCTGCACCTCGACCGGGTCACCGCCGAGGACGAACGGCGGATCTTCGATCTCCTGGAGGCCGAGGACATCCGCTACGGTGTGCTGATGGCCTACAACGAGCCGGCGGGCCCCTACGCCGGCTCCATGGACCGGCTCGCCTCGCCCCAGCGTCGCGGCCTGGGGCGGCGGTCGATCGCCAGCCGTGGCGACCACGCGATCATCTCGGGCCAGGAATACCGGAGCAACACCTACGGCCACCTCAATCTTTTCCTGCTCGACGGCCTCGTCGAGGCCGGCCGCTCGCTCGACGCCGACGAGTGGCCGCTCTACGGCGACGTTGCCCGCCGAGCCCGGGAAGCGGGCGGAATCTCCGTCTACGCCCACGGTGGCTACGCCCAGGCCATCTACGCGGACGTCGTCCAGGGCAACGTCGATGCGGTGGAGCTGCTGCAGTTTGGCGTCTACCGCGGGATCGGCCTCGACGACTGGTATCACCTGCTGAACTGCGGGTTTCACTTTCCGCTGGTCGGTGCCAGCGACTACCCTGCCTGCCGAATCCTGGGTGACGCCCGCACCTACGTGCAGCTGGACGCCGACCGCTCCCTGACCGCCTGGCTCGAAGCCGCGAAGGCGGGCCGCAGCTTCGCCACGACCGGGCCACTCCTGCTGCTCGAGGTCGACGGCCACCGCCCGGGGGCGGTCCTCGACCGCGCTGCCGTCGCGAGCCGGCGGGCAACGGTGCGAATCCGCGTCCGGAGCGAAGTCTCGCCCGTCTCCGACGTGCAGCTGGTGGTCAACGGCCGTGTCGTCCGCGCGGAGGAGGTGCCAGCCGAACGACAACGGGGCGAATGGCTCGACTGGGAGTGGCCGATCGACCTGCCGGGCTCGAGCTGGATCGCAGCGCGGGCATTCTCTACGGCGGCCTCCGGCGCAGCGGACGCCGAGTCGCACACCAACCCGGTGTATGTGAACTACGGTGGCCGCGCGGCCTACGACCGCGACTCGCTCGACATCGTCCTCGGCCGGATCGACAGGCAGACCGCCGTGCACCAGGCCCGCACGTTCGCCCGCAAGGCCGACGTGCTCACCTCGTTCGCGCGGTCGCGGGACATCCTCCTGGCGATCCGGGAGGCGGGCGGGGCCCCCGCCGCCGGCCATCCCGCGGACATCGCTCCGGCGATCGACCTCGGCAAGCGGGAGCACTCCGACGCGGAACTGGCCGAGTTTCTCAAGCCGGTCCCGCCCAAGCCGATCGCCGAGGTGCTGCGGACGTTCGACACCGTCGGCGGGTTCGAGATGCAACTGGTCGCGCAGGAGCCGTTGGTGGTCGATCCGGTGGCCGCCGCCTTCGACGCCGACGGCCGGCTGTACGTGTGCGAACTGCGGGACTACCCCTACAAGCCTCGCGAGGGCCAGGCCGCGCTCGGCACCGTGCGGCAGCTCCGCGACACCGACGGTGACGGCGCGTTCGACGAGTCGTCGGTCTTCGCCGACGGCCTGCTCTGGGCGGCTGGCGTCGTGCCGTGGCGCGGCGGTGTCTATGTCGCCGCCTCGCCCGACATCTGGTACCTGAAGGACACCGATGGCGACGGCGTTGCCGACGTTCGCCGGCGGGTGTTCAGCGGGTTCGGCACCCAAAACCAGCAGGCGATGGTGAACAACCTTCAGCTGGGTCTCGATCACTGGATCTACGGCTCCGCGGGTGCCAACGGCGGCACGGTGCACCGCGTCGACCGCGGCCACGGCAAACCCACGGTCGTCAACGGCCGCGACTTCCGCTTCCACCCGGACACGCTGGACTTCGAGCCGGTCACCGGGACGTTGCAGTTCGGCAACTCCTTCGACGACTGGGGGCATCGCTTCCTGTGCAGCGAGTCGCAGCCGCTGCTCCACGAGGTGCTGCCGCAGCACTACCTGGCCCGCAACCCGCACCTCCCCGCGCCCCATGCAATCCACAACGCGGCCCCGCCCCCCGTGCCCGTGTTCCGCTCGAGCCCGGTCGAGCGGTGGCGGGCGATCCGGTCGAGCCGCCGCGTCCTGCACACGGACCGCTCCGCCGCCGGCGCGGGCGTGAGCCACAACGTGATCGACGGTGCCGCCGGCGTGACGGTCTATCGCGGCGCGGCCTATCCGGCCGAGTACCACGGCAGCATCTTCGTGGGTGACGCCCAGAACAACCTCGTGCACCGCCGTACGGTCACACCTCGGGGCGTGACGTTCGACTCGCGACGGGCCGACGAGGGCGCGGAGTTCGTGCGGTCGAGCGACAACTGGTTTCGGCCGGTCAACTTCGTCAACGCGCCCGACGGCACGCTCTACGTTCTCGACCTGAGTCGCGAGATCATCGAGGCGATCCACATCCCGCTCGACGTGGCCAAGCACCTCGACCTCAAGAACGGGCGGCAGCTGGGCCGCATCTACCGCATGGCGCCGCCGGGTTTCCGCTATCCGGGACGGCCGCGGCTGGGCGACGCGACCACTCCGCAGCTGCTCGCGGCGCTCGAGAGCCCGCACGGCTGGCATCGCGACACGGCACAGCGGCTGCTCTTCGAGCGCCAGGACCGGGCGGCGATCGATCCGCTGCGGAAACTCCTGCGGACCGCCGCCGACGCCCGCCCACGGCTGCACGCCCTGCATGCGCTGGCCGGGCTCGATGCGCTCGGCGATGGAGACCTGCTCGCCGCCCTCGCCGATCCGTCCCCGCACCTCCGCATCCATGCCCTGCGGCTGGCCGAGCCGCGTCTCGATCGTGCCGTCGCGCTCCGCGACCGCCTACGGCAGCTCGCCCGCGACCCCGACCCGGAGGTGCGGTTCCAGACCGCGTTCTCGCTCGGTGCGTCCCGGTCGGCTGACCTCGTCCCCGCGCTGGCCGCGGTGGCCGCCGCCTCCGCTGGTGACGCCTGGATGCGGGCGGCCGTGCTCTCGAGCGCGACGCACTGCGCGGGCGACCTCCTTGACGAACTGCTTCGCGACGCCGTCTTCGCCGCGAGTGAGCCCGGGCGCGAACTGCTCGAGCAGCTCGTCCTGATCGCAGGATCTCGCGGCGAGCGGGCCGAGGTGGAGCGGGTTCTCATGACGCTAGCCGCCCGGGCTCCGGCCGCCGTCCAGCCGACACTCGTGGGCGGCCTCGGGGCGGGCCTCGGCCGACACGGCGACCGCCTGCCATCGCCGGCCTCCCTGCCGCCCCCGGCCCGGGCGCTGCTCGAGCGGCTCATCGACGAGGCGCGGCGGGAGGTCGTCGACGCCGCGGCCGACGTCGCCGCGGAAGGCGATGAGCAGCGCGGGCTTGCCGGTCGCTTCGGCGACGCGCGCCGCGACGATGCCGAGCACGCCGGG
>Ga0209229_10000670_pt1 | contig 13981 bp, 9 predicted proteins | sample SanBayMetagenome_FD_187466 | JGI IMG/M metagenome (GOLD analysis project Ga0209229, IMG submission 187466) | Freshwater and sediment microbial communities from dead zone in Sandusky Bay, Ohio, USA (SPAdes) (version 2) | ecosystem: Environmental > Aquatic > Freshwater > Lentic > Sediment | place... | reverse complement strand
GGATGGTATTTTCTGATAATATCCAGTGTAGCATCCAGCGTCAGATACTTATCCTGGGCTTCCGCACTACAACAAATTGAAAGGAACGCAAATATCAGGTACCGCATGTCATTTCTTTTTGTCTTTTTCACCTGTAACAGGCTTATAATATTCCGGAGGGAATCCGTTTACCTGCCGCCATAATTCATACCATATGCTTACATTTTTCAGCATGGCAAAACCTTTTACACCAGCTCCGAATCTCACATTAACAGGCCATGCCTTTTCTCTCTTACCTGGTACTACCAGAATTCTGAATTTACCATTGATATTTACATTTGTTTCAACGGCGATGACCTCACCTAAAAATGTACCATAGCTTGCAGCAGGCCATCCCGAAAAGACTATTGCAGGAAAGCCGTCGAAAATGAGACGAACTTCCTGGCCTTTGTTGATCAGAACGAGGTCTTGCGGAGCGACAAACAATTCTACGGCGAGGTCTGTTTGCGTTGGTACAATTTCAGCGATAGTTTCACCCTCTTTGACCATTTCATTCAGACCCTGTTTACGGGCATTATTCAGCTGGCCATCCTGCGGCGCAATAAGCCAGCGCTGACTTCCCCTGATAACATAATTAGCCAGTTGATTGGTGTTTTTAGCCAGGTCACCACCGGTTGATGCGACTTCGCTTTGAGCACCTGCAATTTCGCTTCTGGCTTTAAATATCTTGTCATCAGCATCCTGCCGCACACCCAGCATTTCTATTCGGGTGATAGACAGGTCTTGACGTGTATTCATTAATTTTTGTTGCTTTTCTGTTGCTAAAGCCTGCATTTTATTGAATTGCGCAGTTCTTCTTTCCAGTTCTGTGAGTGCTATGATACCGTCTGAAAACATTTGTTTGGCCCTGCTGAATTGCAATGTAGCAATACCCAGATCAATATCTGCCGCAACCAATTCAGCACTGTCACTTAATACTTTCCGCTTTAACTGCTCCAATTTATTTTCCATTGCAGCAATTTTAAAATTCCTCGATTGCTCCAGGGCAATGACCTGACTCAATGTTGCTTGTATTTTTTGCTGGTAAAAATCAATTTTCAGCTGTTTGGATTTTAATTGTTCCTCCGTACGCTCCACCAAATTGGGATCGAGGTAATCATCCTTTACATCTGCCAGCTGAACAATGGTATCACCTTTTTTAACCATATCTCCTTCCTTAACCCACCATTTTATGATTCTACCTGGTATGATGGTGTTCAGCTCTTGCGGACGCTGATCTTGAAAAAGGGTGGTTACAGTTCCTGATGCATTGATATTTTGTGTCCACGGCAGGAACATCAAGACTGCCAAAGAGATGAGAATGCTGTAAAACCAATATTTAACCCTGCTATCACGCTGTGCCCTGTAAATAAGTTCAGGTGCCTGCGGCTCGAAACCTGTTTCCCTTTGAATTGTTCGGATTACATTTTTCATATCAGATCTTTCCCTCCTGTTGTAATATTAGTTTGGCAGGTCCGCTTTTTTTAATCTTCCCATTTTCCATGATCACTACCACATCACATTTTTCTGCAAAAGCAATGTCTCCTGAAGCCACTAGTACGGTTGTGTGAGATAACCCAATAAGGTAATCAGCGATATTATGGCAGTGCTGACCCCCGGCCATTTCGAAAGGTTCATCCAGGATTAGTAAATCCGGACTCCCAGCAAAAGCCCTTAACAAAAGAATTTTTTTAGCTATGATACTGGAAAGTCCTTTACCCGTGGGTTTCAAGACCGTATCAAAACCTGCTGGCAGGGTATTTAAGAACGACTTCAATCCAAGCACCTCAACAAGTGGCAATAACTTCTGAACAGTTATGCCCGGATCTCCCATTGTAATATTCTCCATCAAAGTTCCAAGAAAGACATCCTGATCATGGTAAAAAACACCTATATGTTTCCTGTAAGATTCCGGCATATAATTACCGATGGGAATACCATTTATGAGCAAAGCACCCTCCTGGTGTTGATATATACCCGTTGCCAGTTCCAAAAGTGTTGATTTGCCAGAAGAAGCTTCGCCCATGACACATATTTTCTTTGCTGGCAACACTTCAAGATTAACATTACTCAATACCTGCTTATAACCATCAAAACTAAAAGACAGGTTTTCAAATTGGAGGGAAATGCCCATTCCATTTGAGTTAAAACCCAACGAGCCCCCGGATTCAATTTCCTTTTCAGTAACCTTTGTTAATTTATCCAGGCTTGTAAGCAGGTCATAACCTTTATCGAGACTTAGGATAAGCTTTTCAACGGCTGCCAGCACTGTAAGGATCACTATTTCGGCAGCAATGAACTGACCCAGGTTAAGTTGCTGATCCATCAGCAGGAATGCACCGATAATCAGCATGGCAGCTGTAATCAGTAATTTAAAAAGAATAAGCGACCAATACTGAAATTTGAGTACAAGGAAGTGCTCTGTTCTTGCCTTAAGATACCCTTCAAGCATCTGATCTGTTTTCTTCAGGTGAAAGCTGTTGTTTCCTGCCACCTTGAATGTTTTGAAGGTTCTTGCGATTTCTTCAAGCCACCCTGCAACATTGTATTTGTAATTACTTTCCCTGAGTGATGCTGAGAACCCGGGTTTTGAGGTGTAATACAAAACCGCATACAGCACGGTTAACATTAAGAGACCCAGAATGATGAAAACCGGATTATAAAAAGAAAGGAGAATGAGTCCGAATAAAATCTGAATAACAGCAAGCGGGATATCAATCAACAACTTAGAAAGTGCTTTTTGGAGCGAAACTGTATCAAAGAAGCGGTTTACAAGTTCCGGAAGGTGGTATTGATCTGTATAGAATGATTTTAGTTTGGGTATAATATAGGTGAATTCAAAGGCATACCGTGTGAAGAGACGTTGCTGTATTTTTTCAACTACACGCATCTGACTTACCTGAAGCACACCGGAAGAGAGCACACCAAGAACTACCATGAAAATCAACAGCCACATTGAAGCAGGAAGCTTGCTTTGGCCTGCTGCAACCTGAGCAAAATTTATGATTGCCTGTATACCCAGCGGGAGGGATAACTGAATGAGTCCACTCAGTATGGCGAAGAAATAAATGGCCGATACCTCCTTTTTTTCAAGCCTGATTACTTCAAAAAATTTTCTGATAGATTTCCCAAGGGAAACCTCCACTTCATTACCTGCCATACTGGAAATTTAGAACTACAACAATAGATCGACAACAAGTTTTCAGAACCTTTGTTCAAAGCCTGTTACCGGTGTGCAAAATTATCCAATCCGAATTTAAAAATAAGTTAATTCGTAGTTAAGGTCTCATGACCATCGGGGGGGCACCCGGTGAATCCTTGGGGATTTCCAGCGGGAGGTTATTCAGAATAACTTCCTTTAGTGCCTCAACCAGGGCTTCTTTGACATAATAACGGTAGGTCACCAGTCCGATTTCCCTGACCGGTGCCGGAGCTGAAAAAAAACGGATATTTTTACGCATTTCCTCCCGCATTTCTTTTACTGCCAACATGGGGAGTACGGTCATGCCATCCATTACATCAATAACTTTCTGGAGTGTTTCTAGGCTTCCAGCTTCAAATTCCAGTTGATGGATATCCCTTTCCCGTTCTTTCAGTTCACAAAGGTTTACTACCTGTGTACGCATGCAATGCCCTTCTTCCAGCAACCAGAGTTGATTGTGGTCAATGTCTGCCGGTAAAACAAAGTTCTTTTCAAGCAGTTTCTGGTTATCAGATGCATATACCACAAATTCTTCGTTGAAAAGGTGATGTTCCATTAATCCTTTTCTGCCCAATGGGATAGCCATCAAACCCGCATCTAGGTCACCTTGTTCGAGTCTGTAGATTATTTCATCTGTAGTAATCTCATTTATTTTAAGCTTTACACTGGGATATTTCTCCAGAAACTGCTTAACAAACATCGGTAGAACATAAGGCGCCAAAGTTGGTATGATACCTAACCTAAGCTCACCTTTGAGTACACCGCGTTCAGAACCAATAATTTCGTCCATGCGGGATGCTTCCTGTATGATGACACGTGCCTGAGAAATGATTCGTTTACCCACTGATGTAGGTACAAGCGGTTTTTTACTCCTGTCAAATAATTTTACACCAAGCTCGTCTTCGAGCTTTTTAACCATCATGCTCAAAGTAGCCTGCGTTACATGACATTTTTCCGCAGCTGTCACAAAATGCCTGTGATCATCCAATGCAATCACATATTCCAATTGCTGAATATTCATGCTACTAATATAAGACTGATATAGATATTAATAATATAGATAATAGTTATATTGAGGTTATAGATAAACTCTATACCAGAATAGAGTAATTCAGTTTGTTTGGTGTTTAATTTTATAGCACATTTGCTTATCGCTAAATTAACAAATCCTTTTCCTTTTTACAAGTTTCACCCAGCTTTCCTGGAAAACCCAAAATATCCTAAAAGAAAAAGCCACCAAGATCCAATTATAAAACTGTATCCGCAAGTACAGGCCTAAGAAATACCACAACAAAAAACTAAAATGCAACTATCATAATCAATAACCAAACTATTGAAAGTGTAGTTATCTTATATCCAGAACGATTTAGATCCAATAATGTCAGAATTGAAAAATCATAGGGCCTTCGGGCTCAGTGCGAGCGTTAAGAGTTATTAGACAAACGAAGGGGTATTTCCATACCCCTTCCTTTTTTAATGTGCTCAAGCAAAATACTTATTCTATACTCTTTCTGTCAGATTCTTCTGAATGGAAATTCGCCTTGGGGCAATTCTCTCTCTGAAACTGTTATTGGAATTTTCCCGCCGGCTTTGTTGAAAATTTGATTTGACTAAAGGCTTTGGGGTGAAAACGTAAGATCCTGTATCCATCACAAAAGGATGACCAGATTCAACAGGAATTGTGTTACCAATGAGTTTATGGATATCCCGGAGGTATTCTTTTTCTTCCTGATCACAAAATGAAAGTGCTATTCCACTGGCACCAGCGCGACCGGTTCTACCAATTCTGTGAACATAGGTTTCCGGAACATTGGGAAGCTCATAATTGATAACATGCGTCAGCTCATCTATATCAATACCTCTTGCAGCAATATCGGTAGCCACCAATGCACGCGTGGTGGCAGATTTGAAATTACTGAGAGCCCGTTGCCTTGCATTTTGTGATTTATTACCATGAATAGCCTCTGCTGTAATTCCCTGTTTAATCAAATCCTTAACAATCTTATCAGAACCATGTTTGGTTCGGGCAAAAACGAGCACCCGGGTGATTGACTGATCTTTGAGGATGTGAACAAGTAAGTTTTTCTTATCCCCCTTATCAACAAAGTAGACAGACTGACGGACTGTTTGAGCCGTGGATGAAACGGGTGTAACTTCTACTTTTGCCGGTTTATTCAGAATATTGTCGGCAAGGGAAGCAATTTCCGGAGGCATGGTTGCAGAAAAAAACAGTGTTTGCCTTTTTGCAGGCAGCTTGGCAATTACCTTGCGAACATCATGTATGAAGCCCATATCAAGCATGCGGTCTGCCTCATCCAGTACAAATATACTGATATGGGCAAGACTGATATAACCCTGTTGCATGAGGTCAAGTAACCTGCCTGGTGTAGCAATAAGAATATCCGTGCCCTGCCTGAGTGAGGCCGTCTGTGGATGCTGGGAGACACCACCAAAAATAACAAGATGCTTAAGCCCTAGGTTACGACCATAGACGCCTACACTCTCAGCAATCTGGATGGCAAGTTCACGGGTTGGCGTTAGAATAAGTGTGCTGATACCCTTTGGTAAATCACCTTGTTGCTTTGCAAGATAAAGGCGCTGAAGTATAGGAAGGGAGAAGGCAGCAGTTTTCCCTGTACCGGTTTGGGCGCACCCAAGTAAATCCCTTCCTTCAAGGGCTACCGGAATAGATTGTTGCTGGATAGGTGTGGGCATGGTATACCCTTCAGTGTCGAGCGACCTTAAAATGGGCTCGATCAGATTCAATGCTTTGAATGACAATTTGTAACAATTTTAATGTGAATGCTGCATGAGCAGCATTATATAACCTGCCCTAAAATGACCTGATGAACTTTGATACGTAAGATTAACAGGGCTGTCGAGAGACTATATGAATACCACAAAGTTAGTGAAAAAAAGGGATATGCCCATTTTCCATCAGGGAGATAGCCAGGAAGCCTCCTTAAGAGACCCTTCTGTGTAACGGAAAACTGCCCTTCTGTTACCGGTATGATGCGTATAATACCATTCCATCCAACTGATTTCAGTTTCCACCACCACAAAATTTGCAAAGCCCATTTCACTGTCTTCCAATGTATATGCAAAAGATGTCAAAGCGGGATTGAGTCCCGTAAAGGGTTCATCAAATGCAACAGATGGGGCTGTTTCCGACATGTAATACCGGCGGCTGTGATGTCCGGTTTTATCCCAGTGTTCCCGGCAAAGGCTATCCTGGTGATGGAGTATTACTTTGCCACTCAACCTGATTTGGGTGGCTACAGATTGATCATAGAACAACCAGGAGAGGTAATCTCCGGATTCAAAATCATTCATCTTTTTGCTTCGCAGGTCTGTATGCAGAAATAACCTTTTACCTGCCGTATCAACCCTCCTCAAAACAATGGTTCTCATCAAAGCCATACCGTCAACAGCCGTGGCAATTGCAGCCTGATGCATAGCCGATTTCCTGCTGGAAGCTCCACCGTGAAGCAATGTCCAACAAATTTCTTCTACAGCTTGTAATGAACAGGGCTGTTCCAGGATATTAATCTGTGTATCCATGGTATTACCTGGCTGAAGTTGCTGTTTCAGGCATCTGTACGCCGATAATACGGGAAGATGCTTTGCTTACTAATGTAGCCGCTTCACTCAGATCCTGCAAACTGAGCGCATTGAAATATTGTTCAGCATTGATAACCCTGTCAGCAGTCCTTTCCCCCCTCGCAATATCCTGCAATGCAGAGAGCCAGAAAGCATTTGTTTTCACATCTACCTTATACTTTTCAATCCAGGCCTTTTTTACTTTGTCTACATAAGACTGATCAATCCCTTTGCTGGCAATGCGGTTGAGTTCATTGTTGAAAGATGCAATCAGTGTATCCACTTTGGCAGGACCGCATGGCAATTGCAGGATCATTTGGAAAGCACCGTATGGGGTTTTATTGAGGCCGGCACTGGTACCTCCACCATAAATACCCTGTATTTTTTCGCGCATTTCCTCTGTGATGATGATATTGATGGCATCGCTCAAACCATTCATTTTCAGAGCCAGGGCCTCACTGTAAGCAATATCACCAGCGAAAACACCTACAATCAAGCTTTTGTCTTCTTTTCCTTTGTTCACGCGGAAAGTCTGCTGCCCTTTGGCAATCCGAACTTTATTATCTTTTATTACCGGCTTGGAAACTGCAGGTAAACCTGCAACATATTTTTCAAGCAGGGTAATGACTTCCTGTTCATCAAAACTACCTACTATACTGATGTGCATACCTCCCAGGTCTCCGAGTAATTCCCTGTAAATAGCCATACTCCTGTTGAGGTCAATTTTTTCAAAATGTGCAGTCTTGGGTATCGCTGTTGGAGCAAGTGGATTGGCATTGTACATGACAACATTCAGGCTGTCAATGAATGCAACCTGCGGATTGGCGCCAAGCATGGAAACCTGTGCTTTTCCACGCTGAATTACGGAGTTATAAAGCCCGCTGTCTTTTCTAGGTTCCCTGACATAGAGGTTGAGCAGTTGAAAAAGTACTTCCAGATCCTTTTTGCTGCTTGAACCGGAAAAGCCTGCGCTGTAATTGCTGATGGATGGCCTCAGCGAACTTACCTTCCCGGCAAGGGCCTTGGTGAGATCAGTTGGACTAAACGCACCCACACCCATTGCGGATACCAGACTTACAGCATTTTCTGCACTGTATTTATCTGACAAACTGTAATTCGACAAACCACCGGGCCTGGACGCAGCAAAGAGAATCTGGTCATTTTTGAAATCAGTTGCTTTCAGAGACACCTTTACACCATTGGATAAAACCAATTCTGTTGCTCCCAGCTTCGCGTTGGCAGACTTGGTAACCACTTTGCCTGGCTTGGGCATAGTTGTAAGTAAACTTGCCGCAATGGCCTTTTCCTCATATGCCTTAATACTTGCATCCGCCAATTTACTGTCTAACATAGTCAGAATAGCCTGATCAGCTGGCATGGAAGTATTGCCCTCCGGGCCCATTACATAAGTAAACCTATTTTTCTCATTTTTAAAGATATCAGTTATGGCATTAACCTCCTGAATACCAATGGCTGGAACCATCCCCTTAACAAGTTCATATTCTGCATCAATACCAGGAATCGATTCTCCATCGGTAAAATTTCGGATATACTCATCTGCGTATTGCACGGATTCTGTTTTGTCCTTGTTGTTCCAGCTGCGTTCGTAGGAACTCAGCAGATTCATCTTGGCCCTTTCCAATTCTGCGGCTGTGAAACCAAAACGCCTTACCCTTTCTATTTCGGTAAGTGCTGCATCAATACCTTTTTTAACATCATTCGTTCCTGTTCCTCCCTGAATGGTGAAGGACTGATAATTTTTAGCATATCCACCAAAACCAGCGTACGCATAGACAAAAGGTGGATTTTCCTTTTGGGTCAGTTCCCTCAACCTGCTACCCAGCATGGATGTGTAAAGATTATTAAGCAGTTCTTTCCGGTATTCTCCGGCAGTGGTTGCTTTTTTATAAGCAAAGGCAGGATAGTTGATGGCAAATTCAAATCCGGTTGCTTCCTTATCTGTTACAACCATTGCTGTATTATCTGAATAGGGCGGAACTGCAGCATATTCCCTTTGCCTGGTTTGGGCAGCGGATTTAATTCCTGCAAAATGTTTTTCAATCATTTTTTTTGCCTGATCAACCGGTAGGTCACCCACCACAATTACTGCCATCAATTCAGGCCTGTACCAATCGCGGTAAAAACGCCTGATGGCATCCGGTTGAAAATTTTTGATGATGCTGTCATTGCCGATAGGGAGGCGTTGAGCGTACTTTGACCCCTTGAAAAGGGCAGGATAAACTTTCTTGAACATCCTTTCTTCACCGCTTTTACCCAACCTACTTTCCTCGAGGATTACACCCCTTTCGCTGTTAATATCTTCTGTATTGTAGGTAACCTGATGTGCCCAGTCTTCCAGGATCTGGAATCCCTTTTCCAGGTTGTCCGGCTGATCAGCAGGAATAGGCAGGATATAAACAGTTTCATCAAATCCTGTATAGGCATTCAGGTCGTTCCCAAACTCCACACCAATCCCCTGCAGGTAAGAGACAATATCATTCTTTTTAAAGTTTTTTGTACCGTTGAAAGCCATGTGTTCAGCAAAATGTGCCAGTCCGAGCTGATCATCATCTTCCATAATAGATCCAACCTTAACAACCAGCCTCAGCTCTAGCTTTTTTTCTGGTTTCTTATTTTCTCTGATGTAATAAGTCAATCCGTTTTCCAATTTACCTTTTATCAACTTACCATCCTGCGGCAAAGGCATTGCAGGATTGATCTGAGCTGTAGATTTATCTGCAACAGCAACGGAGAGCAGTATGAAGAGGAAAGCAAAAAGCTTGTTCATGCATGTGGATTTAGGTAACAAAGATAATGCCGTTTGAAGGTGGAATCAAAACAAAACCCATGGAAGACCACGGGTTTTGAAGTGTAGGGTGCCGTTTCATAAATCAGCGGTGCCGAATGGCTAATATGTTGAATAAAACCGCTTACATTATTCAAAGATGAATTTCTAACAATAAAAGTGTTATTTGATAGAAATAGGTGACGAAATAGGTGGGGAAATAGGTTATTATCAATTTACCGGTTTTAAATTTTGGCTTTTATCGACATCATTAAGATTTCTTATCTTATTGATAGTGTATACTTTAAACATAAAAAGTAGGGGAATAACCAAATTCCGGACCTACTTCGATTGATAAAAAAGCCCTAAGGGTTGACAGCTTATATCATAATCAAATGCTATTCCCAGTAGTATTAATTACCGGTTATTGAACTACCTTTTCCAGCTTAATTGCTCCTGCCTCATAACCCAGGTAATGCAGAACCTGATTTACTTTATCTAGCCGGAGGGTTTTCTTTCCCTGTTCGAGTTCCCTGATAAAGCGTAAGCCTACGCCGCATTTAATCGCAAATTCAACCTGGCTTAGCCTTCTCAATTTGCGTTGCTCCCTTACTATTTTGGCAATATTCATGCTGTACCCTTTAGGGATTAATTGTTAAAGGAGTCGAAAAATCAATACCTGATGGGGTATAAACGATTTCTAAATCTTTCATGAAAAATGATTTTAGGTAGTATCCCTGAATTAAGGTGTTTAATTTTAAGAACAGTAGCAAACAATATTGTTTATTCAAATCCAGTACAACATGAAAAATCTATCTAACAAAGTAACCAGGCGTATTGCAGCCATGCTTCTGGTACTGCTAATCAATTCCGCTGTGCAGGCTACCAATTATTATGTTGACCCCTCGTCAACTGCAACATCAGCCAATGGAAGCCTTCTCTATCCCTGGAAAACAATCAGTCAGGCTAACGCAGGGACGACCTTACTTAATCCGGGTGATTCTGTTTTTTTTAAAAGAGGACAACTCTATTCTGGCAGGTTAGTCATTCAGCGGTCAGGCGTAGCCGGTAAACCAATCGTGTATACAAATTACGGTACTGGAAGTCTGCCGGAATTTAACAATGCTGTATCAGACATCATAAACATCAGCAACAGGCAATTTATCGTTATCAATGGTCTGAAAATCACAGACAGGTCAATCAGTGCAACAGACCATAGCGTTCAGGCCAAAATAAGTTATGCCATAAATATTTCAAACTCTCCTAATTGCACGATCAGCAACTGCGATATTTCACTTGTGGGGGTTGGTATAGCGGTCTATGCGGGTTCTGATTTTACAACCATTACAGGAAATTATCTGCATAACCTGCGGATGGTAAGAAATACACCTACAAGTGTAAATCCTGATGATGACTACGGGGCAAATCCCATGGTTATTGGGAGTTCAAACAATAAGATTCTGAACAATCGGTTTGAAGAGTGCTGGGCCTCAAGTTATGATTATGGTTTTGATGGAGGAGCTGTTGAGTTCTTTGGTTCTACCATGAATAACAATCAGGTCATGTACAATACGGCTATCAATTGCAACGGATTCCTTGAAGTCGGCAGCAGTACGGGAGGCATTGCTGAAAATAACCTGATAGCCTACAACAAAATCATCAACTGTGGGATAATCGGTGTTTATCAAAATGGATCAACCTTTACGGTATCCATAAAAAATCTGCAGTACTACAATAATGTTGTTATTGAAACGATGAAACAGTATACCAAACCTAGTGTGCTATTCTGGATGGCAGGTACTGGTAATCCCGGATTGGTGGTGCTTAAAAATAATATTTTCTGGCTATCGTCAGGCGTTAATGTTGCAGGAAGTAAATTCAACAGTGGCCAGATGATACATACAAATAATATTTACAGGATGACTTCTGGCATTCCTGCAATAACCCTGAATAATACAGAAATACTTGGTACTGATTTTGCCTTGTTTAATTCCACGAGTGGTGATCCAGCCAGCTGGGATCTTTCAACACTAGCATCTTCCAGGGCTATAGATTTTGGAACTCCGGTTGGATTAAGCACAGATTATTCTGGTAAAGCTATTCAGGGAAATCCGGATGCTGGAATCTATGAAGCAACTTCAATAGTAGTTGAAAAACCTGCACCACTTGTAATCAGTGCTGTAAGCGGACAAATCAAATGTTTTGGAGACAGTAGCTCAGTTACAATCAGTGCTACAGGAGGAAAACAACCCTATACAGGAACTGGCATATTTAGAGTAAAAGCAGGCACACATCGTTTCTATGTAAGTGATGCCAATGGGAATAAAGATTCAATCAGTGTTAATTTGATCCAACCAACTTTACTTTCCGCTAACCTGACAGCCGGAAGCATAACAACAACAGGAGGAACAACAACAGTTTCAATAGCAGCATCTGGCGGCACCTCCCCCTATTTGTATGCAGTAAACGGAGGTCTGTATCAGACAAATCCCCTGTTTAGTAACCTTTCAGCCGGCAATTATAGTTTTAACACGAAAGATAATAACGGTTGCATAACCTTGAAAAGTGTTATTCTGGCAGAAAGCACTGAAACTTACCTTAATCCAAGATATAGGGTAACAATCTGGCCTAATCCTACTACCAATTATTTTAAACTGCAGCTCAGCAAAATTCATGGTCCATATACAGTATATATAACTGTATACAATTCCAGCGGTACACTTGTTTATGCCACACAAGGAGATGTATACACTCAATACAGCTTCGGAAATTCATTTAACAAAGGCAGCTATCTTGTTAAAATAAGAATTGGAACGGGCATAAAATCATATACTGTTGTAAAAATTTAAAGCTGTTTAATATGCGTGTTTATCACCTCTGAATATACCTGTTGCTGTTAGAAAAATGATGCGGAAATCTAACCAGATACTCCAGTTTTCAAGGTACCAGAGATCATTTGTTACACGCATCTTTAACTGGTCCGGATGGGTAATCTCTCCACGGTAACCGTTTACCTGGGCCCATCCGGTTATACCAGGCTTAAGCAATTGTCTAACCATGTAATGGTCAACCAATTGAGAAAACTCCTGAGTATGTCTGATCATGTGCGGACGTGGACCAACAACACTCATTTGTCCGAGTAAAACATTAATAAACTGGGGAAATTCATCCAAACTGGTTTTCCGCAATAAGGCTCCTAATTTAGTTACACGCACATCGTTTTTCTTAGCCTGAACATGTTCTTTGTCCGGATTTTTGTGCATTGTCCTGAATTTGAAACAGGTAAATGGTTTATCACTTTTTCCGGTGCGTTTCTGGAGAAAAAATATAGGACCACCAGATTCCAGATAAATAAGCAAAGACAACAAAGGCAAAAGCCACGATAAAATAAATAATACTACAAAAAAACCAACGAAAACATCGAATATTCTTTTCTTAAACCTGTTACCTGGATCATCAAGTGGATCAGGAAAAGGAGAAAGTATTGGAAGGTCATTATAAAATTGCGTGTGGAAGGGTTGCTTGTAAAATGTTTGTAAACTTGGAACAAATTTAAACCGTATACAATGTTGCTCTGATTCCAACATGAGTTTATAAATCTCTTTGTCGTCTTCAGGTGAAATAGTTGAATATATTTCCTGAACCTGATGCGAAGATGCAGTTTGGATAGCTGTTGACAAGTCAGAAAGGATCGGATAATTAGTCAATTCAGTGACGCATTGTCTGTTAGCAAAATAACCAACCAATCTTGTATTTAACAAATCCTCTTCCAGATAATCAGCCAGCTTTCTTGCGGTATCATTATATCCTAAAATGGCTACTTTATTGATCAAATCATTATTTTGAGAAAAATATTTTCTGCTGTAATAGAATAAAATTCTCGAAATAATTAAACCAGGAATATATAACAAAAGAAAGTGCAGAACAGGAAAGAGTAGCAATCGGATATATGCAGAAATAAACAGGGTAAGAAGAACAAACAAGCAAAGATAAAAAGTTGAACTTACAGTCTTTTTAACAAAAATATCAAACTTAATGATTGAATTCCTGCTGTAAGTCCCTGAAAAAACATTGAAGAAAAACCACCCGGTATGAAATAGCATAACTGCCACTAATAATAAAGCACTATCAGATTTAAGAACATTACTATTCAGGATAAATGTTGCTGCCAACGCTGCATTTAGAACAAGCAAATCAAGCAAAATCAAAAATGCCTGAAGCGACTTGAAATATTCACGGTTCATATCAGGTTATTTTAAAACATCAAACTAACTCATGCATCGTATGTTTTTCCATTATACTATCTATAATTCTTTCGGCTGCATGTCCATCCCAGAAATCAGGTATTCTACTTTGTTTCCATTTTTGTTGCATCA
>Ga0209229_10000669_pt1 | contig 13991 bp, 17 predicted proteins | sample SanBayMetagenome_FD_187466 | JGI IMG/M metagenome (GOLD analysis project Ga0209229, IMG submission 187466) | Freshwater and sediment microbial communities from dead zone in Sandusky Bay, Ohio, USA (SPAdes) (version 2) | ecosystem: Environmental > Aquatic > Freshwater > Lentic > Sediment... | reverse complement strand
AGTAGTCTTACTCAACCGCAATTGATAAGCAATATGCCTATATGAATACCCCTCTTCTACCATCTTTAATACTTTGGGAGCGAGACGATCAGACTTGGGACGTTGCCCTGGTCGCCGACCTAATATTTTACCTCTCGCCTTAGCAGCCGCTAAACCAGACTTTACTCGCTCCCGAATTAAATCACGCTCAAACTCTGCTATTGACGACATAATAGTAGCAATCAACTTACCCTGGGGAGTATGTAAATCAAACTGCATACCAGTAATCGCTATTAAAGAAACATCCCAACTATGTAAATCATTCAAAGTATGAATCAAATCAATAGTGCTACGCCCCCAACGATTTAATTCAGTCACCAAAATACCATCAATCTGACGACGTTGAGCTAAAGCAATTACCTTAGCTCTTTCTGATAATTTATTAGAAAAACCAGAAGCGGTTTCCTTCCAAATACCAACAACTTCATATTTAGCTCTATGAGCATATTCAATTAAATCTTGCTCTTGACGAGAACAAGATTGATCATGAGTAGAAACACGACAATAAATAGCGACTTTCAATGTACCAATTAAACCTATTGAGAAAAAATTAGATAGGAAAACAGACTGCGGTAAGAATAATAGTACCAGAGAAAGTTCACTTCTATTGGTACAAAATTAACCGGCAATTTGTTATTTAATCATAGAAATTTGTCCAGATTCTTTATACCTAATCCTAAATTAGCGATCGCTCGTAAATTTCAATATTAGTTTATTGAAAAAAATAAACCCTACTCTGGAGAGTAGGGAGTTAAGTGAATGAATTATTTATCACGCAACTATTTTTTCCTTATGTTCTTGAGATGCTTGGATTTTTTCGTAAAGACTATCCACAGTCTCATTTTCACAGAGCTTATCTTTAAATTCTAAATAGTCAGTTTCCTCTAATTTGCAAAGCGATAAAAACCGCATGACTTTAGATAGTTCTAAATTTTCAATGAGAATATCAAAAACTTCTTTTATAACTTCTTGGTCTTGTGCATTGGTATTCATGTGCCTAGCTCCTTGATAAAATCAATAGGATTTATTGCATTGATTGATAAAGACTTACAGCGGTTGAGTAATCGTTGATCACAGGTAATAAAATAATCACTCTGTGATATTTCAAAGCTAGAGACATGGAGTGCATCCATTGTCTTAATACCTTGATACTCAAGCTGTTTCGCTCTTTGTCTAATCACTTCATTGATTGGCTGTTTTACAGTACATTGATTTAGATACAGTTCAATCAATTTCCGTTTCACAGGAAAAGGATTTTGTTGAATTTCAAAAACTAATACATCTGAGTTGACAGCCTCTAATTGTCGAGATTCAATTAACTCCAATATACGCAAGACTGCTTGAGTCTCTTGATATATTTTAGCCTGATTCTGATCATCATAGGGACGATGATAAGCACTAGTATCTAAATAAACTCTTTTAACTCTTTTCATCCAAATAATAGTAATCCCTAGTTAGGAACTACCCAAATCGGTCAACACCTTAAACTAGGTAATTGGGTGATTTATATATTCATCAGTGGGCCAGATAATTTAAAAGGTCCGTTGATTGTGGCCTAGTTAAATCAATAATAAGCATTACCACGATTTGTAATACACTACCAACACTTAATATTTTTTTTAATTATCTGCTGACAAATGGATGCACCAATACAATTTTCTCTGAATGAACCATTCCCATTACCAGAATTAATACCACCGATAGACGGTACAAGAACTATTCCCGGTGTAGGTTTTAGTGCTTTGATGGTATGTGTGGAGAATCCTAGACCACAAGAAATTCAGATATTTACTAATCATCCAATTAGATATGGTGTATATGCTGCCGAAAATATCCCCTATTTTCTCTTAGAATTTTCTAATACTCCGTGGGTGGTGGAAGGTAGTTTTCATGTGATTGGTGGTAATGAGGATATTAATGAGTGGTTAGAGAATACTAGTAATGTGATGAGTTGTTTTCTGATTGACTGTAATACTCATTTATTAAAGGCTATGAGAGTTTTCAGTGTTGCCTCTAATGTGATTGATGAGATTAAAAATAATTGTCGGGAACAGCGTCAACGATATTCTAAACAGTCTGAAATACTTGAGCAGATGAAATGGATAGAGGCTCGTTTTTCTACTCAACAAATGATTCTTAAATCAGAAATGTATGAAGTTGGTAATACTAAAAATTGTTAAAGATTTATTTTGTTATATTATCCTTACTAAATATAGATTTATGAAAATGTATATGACTATGAGAACCTTCATTAGTAGGAAAGGAAGAATGATAATGTGCATGATCTAAATCATGTTGATGCAGGTGTTCATGCCAAATACCAGTATTCAAAGTATCTACTTGATTAGGTTTGAATAAAATATAAGCAATAATTAATAATATAGAACTAACTAGGCTACCAAAGAAAAAGTTAGCATCAGGAAATTTATTACCCATCCAACCGGCTAAAGGATAGGCAAAAACCCACCATAAATGACTCCAGGCAAAATGGGCACCATAGACACGCCCCTGAATTTCTAAGGCAACACGTTCAGCAATCATCGTTTGCATTGTCAGATTTACTAAGGTTTGCCCAATACCAGCTAATAACCAAAGTATTAATAATCCAGATAAATTAATGTGATTAGCAGGAAAGAGAACTAAAGTCATAACAATAGCTCCTATATTTAGGAAGAAAGTTGGTTGTTTCTGTTGATATAAGTAACCTAAACTAATAGAGGCTAAAGTTGCACCAATACCAAAGGATGCCATCACCCAACCATATTCCAGTTTACCTAATTGGAGAGTTGCTTGAACATAACTAACTGTATTGACTAAAATATTAGCTCCAGCAATTGAAACAACCATTTGCATTAATAATCCATAGCGAATTAATGGATCATTGAATATGCAAAAAGAACCTGTTAATATATCAAGTCGCTCATTAGTTAAGTTATTTGATTTTTTCTCAGATTGATTAACTATTAATTTTTTAGGTAAAGTAACAATTAAAATAGTTGCTAAAGCAAAAGTTATGGCATCCAGAAAAAATATTTGTCTTGTGCCGATAATACTAGCAAGACCTCCAGCTAAACCAGGACCTAAGACTCCTAATAATTGATAGGTCGCACTAGACAGAGCAATAGCTTTCTTATAATCTGTTTCATTCGTAACTAAAGGAATAGTGGCAGTATAGGTCGGTGTAAAGAAAGCATAAAATATGTTTAAACTTAAAACAATAGCGTAAAATTGCCATGCTGTATTGACGAAAGGTAAGAGACTGACAAGGAACATACGGGCTAGGTGTGTTATGAACATCACCTTTTTTCGATCAACCCGATCTGCTAATACGCCAGCGATGGGAGATATAATAACAAAAGTGATTACTCTTAGGGTAAGTGCGGTTGCTAAGATAATACCAGCCTTATCCTGTGCTAACTCAAAGGCAAGTAGTCCTAATCCCAGCCAAGTAAAAGCATCACCTATTAGATTAATTGTTTGAGCAAAGTAAATTTGAGCAAAAATAGGATTATTTAATAAAACTCGAAATAATTGAGGAGTTTTCATTGTTAATGAGATAGAAAAAAGTTAAAATAATTTAGTGATTAATAAAATATTTGGGAGACTTTGGCTCGCTAGATTGACTATCATTTAAGAGAATTATTAAAATACATAGGTGTTGGAAAATTAATATATTGATCCAACACCTAGTAAATAATTGAAATGAATGAAACTCAATGGCAATTTATACTTTGGCACTGACTGATGTTTTCAGATCGTTTTCAGAAAAAGTATTAATTTCTGAGATGTGCTGAGGATGTTTCGGCATTAACCATTTACCAAATTTAGCATAAAGAGCCGGTATTACTAATAAGGTTAGCATTGTAGAAGTAAATAAACCGCCTAATACTACAATTGCTAAAGGTTGTAAAATTTCATTACCTGAACCTCCTGCTAAAACTAGAGGGAGTGTACCTAATGCAGAAGTAATAGCAGTCATCAAAATCGCATCTATTCTTTCCAATGAACCTTTAATAATTACATCTTGGATCGGCATTCCTTCCGCAAATTTGTTATTATAGTTATCTACTAATAGTAAACCATTACGAACAGCTACACCAAAGAGGGTAATAAAACCAACGAGGGAAGCAATAGACATAACACCACCACTCAAGATAATTGAAATAATACCTCCTACTAGTGCTAATGGTAAATTTAGCATGATCGCAATGGTAGCAGGGAGGGATTTCACAGAAAAGAACATCAAAATAGCAATAATAATGGCAGCCAGAATACTATAGACAAGTAAATTATTAGTAGCATTTTGTTCCGCTTCAAACTGTCCACCATATTGAATAAAATAGCCTTTTGGTAACTGAATTTTTTGAGCAATGGTGGTTTGAATATCCCCGACCACACTACCTAAATCCCTTTCAGCTACGTTAGCAGAAACGACTATTAAACGAGAAACATCTTCACGATTAACGACATTTGCACCCATACCATAATCTACTTTTGCCACTGTTCCCAAAGTAATCATGTTACCTGTAGGGGTAGAAATAGGAATAGCACGAATTGCATCTAAGTTATTGCGGGCTGATTCTGGTAAACCAACAGTAATATTAATTAATTGCTGATTTTCTGGTACTTGAGAGACAATTTTACCATGTAAAGCTGTTTCTACCACTTCAGAGATGGCAGACATATTTAAACCATACTGATTGGCTGCTTGCCTGTCATAAGTAATTTGTACTTGACGAATTGGTAATTGGGGTTCTAGTTGTAAATCGACAACACCTTGAATTGGCTGAATAGCGTCTCTGATTTGCTCTCCCACTTTGCGTAACTCAATTAAATCAGGACCAAAAATTTTAATAGCGATCGCACTCCTGACACCTGATAAAACTTCATCCATCCGATGAGAGATAAAACCACCAATATTAGGAGCTACACCTGGTAATTTGAGAAATTCTTGACGCAATTGTTTAATACTATTTTCCCGGTTCTGCAAAGCTAAATCACTTAGTTCCACGTCAACGTGAGCCATATTTACTCCGGCTCCATCCGCATCGCCGGGGGCCCGACCAGCTCGCACTTGGATCCATTCAAATAAAGGATTACCTTCAATGGATTTAGATAAAGCAATACCTGCCCTATTAGTCATATCTAAGGAAACTCCCGGAAATAAAACCATGGAATTGACCATTGATTTTTCTTGAAATTCTGGTAAAAATACCCGTCCTAAAGATGGTACGATAGCAAAGGCTGCAACTAAAGAAGCTAAAGCTAATCCCAGAATGATTTGAGGTGCTTGCAGGGATAAATTAAGCACGGGACGATATAATTGTTTTGCTAATCGGGAAAAGTAAGTAGGTTCTTCCGGTAAAGTTTGATTAGCTAGTAAAATTGCACATAAAGCCGGAGTCAGAGTTAAAGCAACGAATAGAGAAGCGGCAATGGATAACAGATAAGCCCAACCCATTGGAGAGAATATATTACCTTCAACTCCTGTTAAACTAAAAATTGGGGCAAAAACGACAATAATAATCACCGTAGAAAAAACTACTGCTAATCGCACCTCGACAAAAGCATCAAATACAACTTTAAAAGGTTGAATAGGATTGCCTTGGGCTTGATTTTCACGAAGTTTGCGATAACAATTTTCCATATAAACAATGGAATCATCCACAAAACCCCCTAAGGCAACCACTAACCCCCCTAAAGTCATGGTATTAATACCTAAACCAACACCTTTCATCCACATAACCCCTATTAACAAAGATAGGGGAATTGCACTGAGGGTGATGACAGCGGTACGCCAATTCATTAAAAAAAGCAACATAATCACGGAAACGATCAGAATACCTTCCATCAAAGCACTACCTACATTTTTAATGGCAGTATCAATAAAATTCGCTTGTCGAAAAGTTCTGGCAACTTTTACATCCGGTGGAAAAGTTGGTTGTAAAGATGCAATTACCTTTTCCACTGCTTTGGTGACAGTCGGGGTATCCACATCAGGTTGTTTATTCACCATTAAAACTACTGCCGGCTGACCATTGAAACTGGCATCACCTCGTTTTAAGGCACTACCTGTTTTCACTTCTGCCAAATCCCCTAATAATACTGGGCGATCGCCTACGACTTTCACCACAGATTTTTGTAAATCATTAATAGATTTAATCTGCCCGATGCCTCGTATTAATAATTCTTGACCACCACCAATTAAAAAACCACCAGGTGCATTAGAATTTGCTCCTTCCGCCGATTCTATTACTTCATTAAAAGAAACATTGAGAGATTTTAACTTTGCTGGGTCAATTAATACTTGTTCTTGCCGTTCATCACCACCATAGATGGTAACTTGAGAGACTCCTGCCACTGATAAGATTTGATTACTAAGAGTCGTCTCTACTAAACGGCGTAAGTCCATTAAAGAGGTTGAGCCTTGATCATTAATAGTAAAGGCATATTGTAAAATTGTGCCTAAAGGCGATACCAACGGAGAAATTTCCGGTGGATGAGTACCATCAGGTAATTGATTAGTGATTTGTTGTAATCTTTCTGTGACAGATTGTCTCGCCCGATAAATATCCACATCTTGATCAAAAATGATATGAACCATGGATAGTCCGACTTTAGAAGAGGAGCGAACTTTATTAACTCCCGGTAAACCATTAACAGCACTTTCTATTGGCACAGTAATTTGAGTTTCCACTTCTTCTGGTGCTAACCCGGTTGATTCCGTGTGAATATCAACTTGGGGGGGAGCAAATTCTGGAAATACATCAACTGGCATTTGGGTGATAGTAATAATTCCCCAAATAGTTATACAAATAGATAAAATAACTATTAACCAACGTTGAGCAATAGAGATTTTGAGGGTTTGGTTAAGTAATGAATTAAACATTAGATTTTTGAGATAATTAATTTTTCTGATTACTGATTATTTGCTTTATTTGCTGGGTAAGTTAGCAAATAATTTCATTACTACTGTAGGGGTAATTAATCAATTGCCCCTACTAAATTCTATTGAGGATTGTTATATTAAATTAGTCTATTTCATCTTCAGAAAAATCTGCTTGTTTTTTGCGATAGATACCAAAAGCCACAGAGCCTAATACGCCTGCTACCCCAAATAACAAAAATAATGGAACAACTTTTCCTATAGATACACCGTCAGTTTTTGTTTCATTAACAGGTGTTTGACTAACTAAAGTTTCACTCTCAGTCACTGTATTTGAGGCATCTGTAGTGATGGCAGATGGATTAGTTGTAGGAGATGAGGTAGCGGAAATATTCTCGCCAGTTGTTGCAGTTGTTTCCACATTATTAGTTTTGCGAGATTCTGCATATAAAGATAAACTACCTTGATTAACAAGTTTTTCCCCAACAGATAAACCATTTGTTACTTCAATTAATTCACCTTGAGTTGTACCTATCGTAACTTCTACTGGTTCATAAAAATTTTCATATTGTACAAAAACTAGTTGTTTGCCATCAGCATCTACTAAGGCTGTAATCGGTATCATTACTTTATTACTGCCATCTGTCGCCGGGGCGATTGGTGTCACCATAATTCCTAATATTTGATCGGTTTCAGGTTTCACTTCAACTCTTTGAATACCGCCTGTTGCCTGAAATTCGTCACCATGTCCCACGTGGGCAGTAGTGATTTGGGGAGTGGTAGTTAAAATACCGAGAGAAATGATAGTTTGCAGAAGTAAGGAATATTGATAACGCATGATAGAGTTAGTTTTTGTGAAATTTAATGAAAGTTCCCAGCTATTTTGCCAAAGACTAGATGAAATTTAGGTGAAATGAATTTTTTTGTTATTATCGGGTTTATAGTTGATCAGACTAAATAGAAAAAACTAATATCAAAAAATGCGACTTTTACTAGTAGAAGATGAAGAGGATTTAGGACTAGCTATTAAGCAAGTCTTGGTCAGTGAAAAATATATAGTAGATTGGGTGACTAATGGTACTCAGGCCTGGCATTATTTAGAAAATCAATGGACAGATTACACACTAGCAATTATTGATTGGTTATTACCTGGTTTATCCGGTGTAGATTTGTGTAAAAAAGTCAGACAGCATCATAATCCTTTACCTATATTGATTTTAACTGCCTTGGGACAAGCAGAAAACCGGGTGACGGGTTTAGATGCTGGAGCTGATGATTATTTAGTGAAACCTTTTGTTATGGCAGAATTATTAGCAAGATTACGGGCTTTACAAAGAAGATCACCGCAATTTCAATCACCTACTTGCAGTCTTGCTGGATTTAGTCTTGACTATAGAAATAATGCACTAATTTATGAATTACATGATCCACTGAAAACTATTTGTTTAACTGTCAAAGAATTTCAAATTTTCGCCTATTTAATGCAAAACTCTGATCGAATTATTGCCGGTAGTAAAATCAGAGATCAATTATGGGATTTAGAGGCTGAACCTATTAGTAATGTCGTGGCAGCCCAAATGCGTTTACTGCGTCGTAAATTAGCTGGTTTTAGTTGTCATTGTCCTATAGAAACTATTTCTGGTCAAGGCTATCGCTTTAATAGTAATCTGCCACCCAAATAGTTATGATTATATTTCTTATGAATACTCATCAACTTTTCCGTCATAGTCGCCTGCGTTTAGCTTTTTCTTATGCTGGAGTAATGGCAATTATTTTAGGTTTATCCAGTTTTACCATTTATCGTTTCCTGATTCAATCTAATTGGTATGCTATGGAAAGTGAACTAGAATCCATCGCCGGTACTCTGCATGATAGTTTAGAACCAATGTTACCTAGTTCAGGTACTCCTACCACCGTTTTAATGCGTATTTTACCAGAACTCTGTTTGGTAAATCGTCCTTGCCAGGTTAATCCTACTTTAATTGAAAGACATACTACAGGTATTAGCGATCGCACTAATTATTATATTCGTTTATTTGACTATCGCAAACAGTTACTAGCGTTTACTCCCATTCAACCGGCTGGTATTTCTGCCGTTCTACCACCAGAACCATGGCAAACTTTTATTAGTCGTGAGGGTATTCGTTATCATCAATTTACAATTATGTTGCACAGCCACAGCAATGATCAGCAGGATCATCATACGCATGATTCTTGGGGGTATTTACAAATTGGTCGTAGTTTAACTAATTTTGACAGAACAGTCAAAAATTTAAAATGGATTTTCATTATTGGTTTTGCCTTAGCATTAATATTAGTCATATTCTCCAGTTGGTGGCTATCAGGATTAGCTATGCAACCAATTTACCAATCTTATCAGCAACAACAACAGTTTACAGCTAATGCTGCCCATGAATTACGCACGCCTTTAGCTAGTCTTTTGGCTACAGCAGAAGCTATTTTACGCACGCCTACTTCCCAATGGCAGGATTTGACCATGATGTTAGAAACTTTGGAAAGACAGGGCAGACGTTTGAGTTATTTAATTACCGATTTACTATTTTTGAGCAATCTTGAACAAGATTATTTGAATATATCTTATCAACCTTGTTGTTTAAATGATTTAATTAGTGATCTAACTGAAGAATTTTTAGAACTAGCAACATTGGCTAATATTCATTTAAGTAGTAAAATCCCTACAAAGGAAATTTATGTTTTAGGTAATGAATCGCAACTTTACCGTTTAGTATCTAATCTGATCAGTAATGCTCTTAATTATACTCCTAATGGTGGTGAAGTTATCGTTGGTTTAACGACAAAAGATAATATGGCAATTATTCAAGTCAAGGATACAGGTATTGGTATTTCTCTCTCAGAACAAAATAAAATTTGGCAACGCTTTTACCGTATTCCTAGTGATGGTGAATTTACTCGTAAAACTACAGGTACAGGATTAGGTTTGGCTATTGTTAAAGCGATCGCCCATAGACATCAAGCTCATTTGAAAATAGAAAGTTCTTTAGGGGCTGGTAGTATTTTCACCTTTGAAATACCTCTTCAACTCATCAAGATATAATTGACCTTGTTCATCCAGAGTACCAGCTACTTCCACAGCGTTCATAACCTGTCTTTTTTACAATATTTTAATAAGTTGTTATTATAACATACTAAAATTAAATGCTTGATATTAAAAAAAAATCCCAAGGAATACTCCCTGGGATTTAATAATTATTTAATATTCAGACGCTTCCATAATGTTCATCACCCGCCTAGTAATAGCCGGGTCAGAAGGTTCAGGACTACCATACTCCAAATTCTTATCGTAGTAAGAAATTTTCCAAAAGTAGCGTACACCATCCAACTTGACTTGACCGAAATCGTGTTCACCATACGGATCATTATCCTCATTAAATAAATTGAAGTTGATGACTAGTGACAAGAGTTGTAGCTTTTTCTCGTTAGATAATTTCGCCACTCCTTGAGACATATACCAGTCAGCTCCTACTTGCCGGCGAAACTGGTCGTTCAATTGTTGAATTTTCAATGTTTTGGCATCCATGCTTAATACTCCTATTTTGCAAAGTTTGTTAGATAAAAAAAGAGGGCAAGACTTGAATCCTACCCTCGGAATATTGACTAGTTGAACTAATCTAATACTGGCTGTAAAGCATCCTCTGGAGATGGTGATAATGCTTGATGTAAATCTACTGGAGCCATCAACTTCGTAGCGATAGAATCAACCATTTTCATAGATAATTCTATATTGTCAAGAACTGCTACAAATTTATTTTCACGTTGCGGATCACTGCGTGGCTCCCAATCCCAGATTAAGCCATAATAGCTAGTATTCTGACCATCAATATTACCAGAATATTTCTCAAACTTCGGTTTGAATATTCCACTAGCAGGCTCAATACCTTTCGCCATAAGAGTTGTAATAGTGAAATAGAAATTGCCTAAGCTACGAGTTTTTAAATAAGTCACCATCACAGTATCAGGTGGCAAATTACCAGATTCAGCAATGAACCAGACTTGTAACCAATCTGTAGCTTTGGTAGTACCTAAGTCGCCAAAGAAGCGGGCAACTTTAATGATACTCATCGTAATATCACCATCAATCGGGCGATCGCCTATTTTCCAGCGACCAATCTGACAATCATTGCGAATACCGAGGGGAAATTCTGGTACTAAGATTTCATTCGCAGGTTTAGTACCAAAAACACTTAAAGTAGCCATAGTTGTTTTGTTGGTTTTCATCATTTTTACCTATTAATATTGTAGAACAAAAAACGGTCATAACCTAGCGGTGATAACCGTTTTAATGATATTTTTACTAACCATTTTGCATGGTCAGAAAGTCAAAAAGACTACCACTCAAAGACGATAGTCTGAATTAATATTGATTAAGAAATTATGCGGATTTCTGGTCACGCCAAACAAGAAAATCATCTACCCATTCAAAGTCTGGTAGTTCATCGTCTTCTAGGTAAGATAGTTGATATTCCAAGCGTTCCAGTTCTCGATTGAGAGATTTAATTTGTGATTTGATGCGTTTAATTTCATCAACAATTGCTTGTTTAGTTAAGTTATCCATGGTAAAATTCTCCTTATCATGTAAGTCGTTAAGCGATCGCTAACTTAAAAGCGATCGCATTATTATTAGAGAAATGCTTGCTGTTCAGTCCAGCTATTGATGTGAGCCAGATTTTCTTGTAAATCTTTCAACTCACTACGCAAGTCTGATAAGACTGAATCAAAGTATTCAAAGCAACTCATGTCATAAGCTATTGAGTCACAACTGTGAAAAATCTTAGACGGACTGAATTTGATATTGCCAATTTGATATTCTGGATAACAATTGTCTAGGAACTGGTCATATTCTTCCTCTGACCAATCACCGTTATCAATTCTGGTAATCTCAGCCTCGACTCTGGCAATTTCTGCCAATACTTCGTTTTTATCGTAGATCATGGTTTAATTCTCCAAAAAACGGTCATCACTCACAGGTGATAACCGTCTAATTAATTATTCTTCTTCAGGTGGTAGTGAACCAGTCTTAATCATGTGCATAGCAACCAATGCTAAGGCATTATAGAAAGTCTCTTCACACTGTTCTAAATCGAATTTTGTATCTAATGGAACTGTTGCCATCACAGCAGATTTTTCTCGATTAAAGAATCTCAATTCCTGATAATCTTCATGAACAGTTACAGCAAAATGTTCAGACGATTCTAATTTAGCTAAAGCATAAGCTCCATGCAGTAGCGACCAGAATAATACTTGATAAAACTGCTTATCATCCATGCGGAGAATATTTCCCCTGGGAATATCTCTATTAGACACATAGAAAGCATCAATCTGTTTAAACATGAAAGTCTCCTAAGAAAAAAAGGACTACCACGCACTGGCGGTAGCCCTGAAATTATTTATTAGTCACAATCAGAGTCATTTTCTTGTAACCAGGCAAGGTTTTCTTGCAACTCTTCTAACTCAGGTTTCAAATCCTCTAACCGACTATCAAAATATTCTTCCATACCCAACTTGAAGGCAACCGGGTCACAACTTTCCAGAATACTAGCGGGATAATAAGTCATCTCACCAAACTTATATTCGGGATAACATTCATTCAACATATCTTTGTATTGTTCATACTCAGACGGTTTGTATTCGCCGTCTTCATATCGCTGAATTTTAGACTGAAGTTTGGCTATTTCAGCCAACAATTCATCTTTGTTGTAAATCATGTTAAAATTCTCCTTAACCATTAAAACTCCATAGGCGATCGCTATGCACACAGCGATCGCCTATTTATAATTTAGAAACCTAAGTCAAACTTAGCTTTAGCACCATTAGTAGCATTGAGAGTATCTTTCAAACTACGGAAGGCTCTGATATGTTTACAAAGATTACCGTCCCGGAAATCCCGACAGGTACACCTGTGTTCATCTACTTGATAAGTGCGATCGCCTCTGGATGACTTGCATATCCACTCACCATTTTGGAAACTAAAACTATTAATATCAAACTGAGTATTAGCACGTTCTTCCCGACTAAAGTTAGATATTTCTATTCGTAAGAAATATTCTAAATAGTGGAATATTCGACAATAATGTAGGGCTAATACTGCCAATGGTTTATTTTCAAATGGAACGCCAGCAACCTCTAAGTGTAACCGTTTTAACCAATCATCAAATTTATTAATCATGGTCAGCTCCTATTCAATAATATTGACATTTTCTAATTGACACTCCAGCCAAATCGTTGCACCACTACAAATGGCATGACTGGGGTCCTGAATCAACGTGGCATCAGCTATTTGCACCCGTTGACAATAAGTCTTACCTTTGTAGGTATTGATGCAAATAGCCGGGTCATTCTTACCTAATTTCTTATTCCTCGCCACAATGTGACGATTGATGTAAATCAATGCTTTCATCGGTTTTACCTCTTGAAAAAATAACTGACTACCAAGCTGAGGCGATAGCCAGTTATTCATCAAATTGAAATTGAAAAGTTTATATTTCCCAGGAATACCAGCCAGCATGGACTAGCCGACTGCGTATTTCATCAGATAGTGGATAGGAACCGTCAATATATAAACGTCCTTCGTGAAATATCACAGTCAAAGTCATATTGCCACACTCTATTTGATTACCGTGTGGACGAGTTGGCTGATAACCTGCCATAATCAGGAATTGATACAATTGCCAAGTTTTCCACTGGAGCAAATAACTTTCTAACGTAATATTAGGCGGGGCAACGGCTGGTGACATAAGACCTTTCAGAGGAACAATATTAGTTTTTGGCAATGTTGGTTCAGGACGGGCGAATTTACGTAATTTCTTCAGTGAAGTCATGATCAAACTCCTGTGGCTAGGCTAATCGTAGATATTTGTGCAAAGTTTGCTTTGAATAAATGATTTTCAATCGTTTCAGGAAATCAACTTGTTTATCCGACATTAGATAAATGGGATAAACGTCCTCATCCCACGCCCGCTTGATTGTCAGACAACAATGATGACCCAATCGTCGTTTAATTTGACGTAAAGTTTCTTGTTCTAAAATC
>Ga0209229_10000668_pt1 | contig 13994 bp, 27 predicted proteins | sample SanBayMetagenome_FD_187466 | JGI IMG/M metagenome (GOLD analysis project Ga0209229, IMG submission 187466) | Freshwater and sediment microbial communities from dead zone in Sandusky Bay, Ohio, USA (SPAdes) (version 2) | ecosystem: Environmental > Aquatic > Freshwater > Lentic > Sediment... | reverse complement strand
CCGATCTCAGTGTCGAGTTCTTCCTTGACCTTTTCCACAATGTTATCGACGTCGAGTTCGTCCAGCACCTTATCGGCCAGGTCGGAGATGTCCAGCTCGCCGGCCACTGCCTCTGCCAGGCTGGAGGTATCCAGCTGCTCGGCCACTGCCTCCGCATCGACCTTGCTGGCCAGCTTTTCATAGTCCAGCTGCTCGGCCACTGCGTCCGTATCGACCAGCACGGCCATCTTGCGTGCGAACTCGTCAGACATCACGATATCCTGCACGGCAATGTGAATGCGGTCGGCCATCTGCGTGTCGCGCAGCAGTGCGTCCAGGTTGGGAGTCTGCTGGTCGGCCAGCTGCTGCACCAATGCAAAGTCCTGCACCTGGCCAGCGGCCAAGCTCTCAACTCGCAGGGCCAGCTCATTGATGCGTTGCTGCAGAGGGCGCACCACTGTCTCTTCTACTGCGTCGGCCAAGGCCTTCGCAAAGACGGCATTCATGTCGATCATTGCTTTCTCACTTTCTGTGTTGGGCGCCTAGACCATCCGGGCGCCTGGTTGCGATTGTGGCCTGGCTGGCCAGGCAGTGTCAACAGTCTAACTTTCCTCCTTGTCCCAGCTTTGAATTTCCCAGTCCCCAATTCGCAGCGAACCCGTCTCCAGGTCGCGGGCGAAATTCTCGAAAGCTTCGGCCGTGCTGGCCGGGATGCCCGGGTATGTGCAGTTGGCGCCTTCGCCTTCCTCATCATGCTGCCAGCCCCACCACTGGTAATGGTCGCCTCCCGGTGGGACGCTGTCCCCCCATGTGCTGACGCAGCCCAGGAAAGTCTCCACCCAGCTCGACCGGCCATCCGCGTGATGCAGGATGGAATAACCGACATAGTCCTGGTTATCCTTGCGGTTTTCCTCTGCCCCTGACCAGGCAACCGAAAGCGCTTCGGCAACTGCCTCCAGCGTCCAGCTGGTGATGTCTTCCTCATGCTGGCCCGGAGTGTCGAAGTCGTCTGAGACGCTGGCCTCTACCCGGATCGTCTTGCCATCAGGCGAGGAAATGCGAGCCGACGCGATTTCCTTTTTGCTGCTGTACCAGCCCGTGTCAAAAGGCTGCCGCGCCTCAAGCGCTTGCCTAAGTGCTGCCTCTTGCTCCGGGTACCAGTCGCTAAGGCCCCAATGGGCGCCGTCGCCGCTGCCGAATGCTTCCAAGGTATTCATGCTGCCTCCAGGTCGTCGTTGCTGACAAACACCCAGGCCTGAACCCAGGTACCCGTGGCGCCCTCGGACACTTGCGGCTCAGCATCGAATTCGATCGTGTCCGACCCATACAAACCGCGTGCGGCCTGGACGGCCGGGTGCGCAGTGGCGCCGACCTCTTCGGGGGCAGTGAAGGTGACGCTACCGCGATAGGCCTGGGGAATCACATAGGCATCAGCGCCCGCCATCAGGGCCGCCTCGCCCGCCTCTTGCGCGCTCTCAAGCGAAGCAAAAGTGCGGATCGAAGTGACCGACTGGAAAACCATTGAGGTGTCATCGGTGCCCGCGTCACCAATGATTAATGTGTAGTTCATTGTGTCTTTCTCGCTTTCTAGGTTGATTGGCCCACTCACCCCAACCCGTTGAGGAACAAGTGGAGTAGCCAGTATAGGAACAAATTCCTGATGGTGCAAGCCAGCTTTGCTTTCTGCGGCTGGGGAGGATGCGGTGGGGGTCTAAGAGTTGATAGCCTAGTCCTCCTGCGGCTCATCCAGCGGGCCTTGCGCAATCTCAAAGAACACCCGCTCGACCTCTGCCAGCGTCCAGTCGTGTCCCTTTATCAGGTGCCGTAGTACATCCGCGCCGCTGAGGTTTTTGCCATCGTAGATAAACGCCAGTTCCTGCACCGACTGTGCCTTCGTTGGCACCGAGTTGGCCAGGAAGGCCTTGCGAGCTTCGTCTGACTCCGTCACCCATAGCTGGCCATACGGGGTGTGGTACCCGCCCAGCTGAATGCGCGCGTCCTCCGGACTGATGCCCTGTGCGGCCGCGACCTCCTGCACCTGGTCTTCCGCGCCAGGGTTGCGCTTGATCATCCACAGCATCCCCTCCGGGAAGACATCCTTGGACTGAATGCCGTACTTCGTGCGCCGGTCATGCACAGAGTTCTTCAACGGCTTCGTTAGCCGCATGAGCTTGAGGTACTTTTCCATTTCTCGCTTTCTAAGTTGGTGCCAGGACTGCCCTGGCACCGCAAGTCTATCCAGGTTCAATCGACCGCGTCAAGCATGTGCAGCCGCACCAGCTCCCACGGGATCTGCGTCCAGGGCCATGCTGCCAACGGAACAGTGTCAATGCCCCGCATGGACAGTTCTACTGCCTGTTCGCCGGCATACAGGCGCAGCTCAGAGTGGCTGGTGCGAGTCGCCCCTGGCGGGAAATACTGCACCAGGATGTAGGTCGGGCAGTTCATGTCGGCGTGCTTGGCATGAAAGCTCACCTGGTGCGGCGACAGAGCGACCTTGCGCCCGCGTCGCACTACCTTCAGCTCCACCATCACGAACTCGCCCGGCACCTTGAACGCTACCAGGCAGTCCGGGATGCCCAGGTTCACACGGGATTCAATCCGGGTAATGTGGCAGGCTGGCAGGTTTTCCTTCAATCTCTGATAAAGCCCGCTTTCTGGCTTCGATGGCATCTTCGCCCTCCTTAATTGCCTGGCGAGTTATATCCCGCAGCTGCCTGCCTTCTTCCGACCAAGGATCTTCCGCATAGTCACGGGTTTTCTTCGGCGCCGGTAATTCCGGTTTCACATCCGCCGCCTGCTCGATTTCCTTCGGCGTTACATCAATAACCCTACCTGGGTCGCCATACAGACGCTTTATTTCCTCTAGCTTGCGCATGACCTCTTCCTTACTCATGGAATCAATCGTGCCGTGCCGGATTTCCTTGCGGTCAATATAAATCGTGCCCAATGCCTGGCCGCGGCGATATTCAGCCTGGACGGCAGCACCATATGCCCCGGCCTGCAGCGCCAAGTCACGGATATTCTGCAGATCCCGCATATGCCGTTCCATGGTCGTGCCAAACCGCTCGGCCATATCCTTGCGCAGCTCCTGGATCGCGGCAACGACATGGGGATTCTTTTCCGGGTTGGTCAGCAACCTGGCCGACTCCTTCGCCGTCTTGGCAGGCCAGCCGGCCCGGATGGCCGCCTCGGCCATGGTCACCTGGCCATCGCCCATGACCAGCTCTTGAACGAACTTCCACTGCTTGGGCGTCAGCACCCTCTTCTTGGTGACTGTGACGGGAGTACGCAGCTTGTCCTCCAACAAGGGGCTATGCCCCCGGGGCATCTTCGGCAGCTTCGTTGCCATGTTTGCTCCTAAAAGTGGTACCTAGTAGAAACCCGCACCGTTTTTGGCTTTTTAGTAGACTTTTTTAGGGTCAATGAAAAAAAAAAAACAAAAAAATGTCCCGCGCGCGCATTTTATAAGAAATTACACCTGTAGAAGACACGTAATGTACCGTGTAGCTCTAACACGTTGATTTCATTCACTTCTTACACCATTACGTCTATTACGTCATTTTTCAAAAACTTTTCACACAAACACACTTGACCCTAAAAAAGTCTACTAAAACGGCAAAAACGCTACGGGAAAACCCTCGAAAGACCCGCGATCCGCGGTCCTCGGCCCTTTTTGCCTTCTCCACCCCCTCTGAACCTGACTCGAACCTGACAGCGCCCGGCCCCCGTCCCAACACCCCCCTCACTGCTCCATCCCCCGCCACCACACGCCTGTTCCGTTGTCGCCGTCGGCGCTGACGAACTTGGCGGCGAGGGTCGCGGGGATGACTTCGCCGGCCTCGAAGGCTTCGAGGTTACCGGCTTCCATGCCCATTTCTGGGAGGTGGGTGACGGGGCCGATGAGGGTGTAGGTCGCTCCGCCCATGGTGACGAAGTACAGCTGGACCATGGGTGGGAGCGAGGAGAGGTTCATCTTGTTAGACGATGGGGGAGGTTTTTTCCTGGAGTTCGATTTCGCGCTGGAGGTACCAGGCGGCCTTTTTGATGTCTTCCAGGTAATCCTTTTTGTAGGGTGCCCGGGAGATGTATTTCACGGCGTTGGCCAGGTGGTAATGATTATGCAGGCCTTTGGCTTCGATGAAATCGATGGTTTCAATGCCGCCGACTGTGTAATGCGGGGGATGGTTGACGTTGTCCACGGGCCGCGGTTCGCGGATATCGATGGATTGCACGCCGGGCAGGGAATCCAGGAGGGAGTGGATTTTGTCGATATTGACGCCGATTTCTAGGGGGCTGTCGAGGTCCTTTTCCTCTTGTTTTGCGGCCAGGCGGTCTTTGTTTTCCTTGACCAGGCGGTAGGCCATGGGCAGCGAGGCGCCGAATTTGGCGTGGATATCGCGGGCGGTGGCGTCGGGGTTTTTGGCCAGGTAGGCGCGGACTTTTTTGGAGATGGTCATTTCGGAGTTCCTTGTTGCGTGTCGGCAGTTGGGATGACGGCGATCCAATCCTCTGCCAACACGTCGTCGGAGGATGGTGCCCAGGGAAAGTGGCTCACGGCGGAGTGGAAGGTGATGCCGCTGCGGCTGGTGGGGTCGCGCAGGACGTAGGCCCCGGCCCACGTTGCGCGGGCCACGGGCTGTGAGCGTTTGAGGTAGGGCAGTGCTTCGGCGAAGCACATGCGCCCGGTTGCGGCGTCGTACATGGGGCTAGAAGTTTTCGGTGTAAAACTCGTCGAGCAGATCGGCCAGTTCACTGGCGCTGAACTCGCCGCCTTCGCCGGCGTTGAGGCCGTGCTCGACGCAGATGAGGACTTTGCCGTTGCGGGGCTCGAAGATCCGCAGGTCGCCCAGGAGGATGCTGGGGCGTTGCGGGGCGATGTAAATGTTGGAAAGATTGACAACAGGGTCGTTTTTCACGGGATTTCTCCTTTCTAAGGTAGGTTTCGGCGGATTCTACGAAGAATTCTCTACTTTATGCAACTGGGGCGGTGAGGGCGTAGGTTTTGTGTAGTTTTCCTTGCACGCCGGCGTTGACGACGTGGGCGTTGACCCAGATCTTCTTGCCGCTGGGCAGGCGCCGGATGTGGCCACGGCGCAGATGCTCGCGTGGGGAGCGGCCGGTACCAGGCGCGAAGGGGATGTCGCCGTCCACGGAGCTTGCGCCGTGTTGGGAGGGCTTGAGGGTCAGGACGCGGTATTCGTCGAAGGGAAGGGCGCCGCGTTTGAGGGCGCCTTTGTTGGCCTTGCGCACGGGCAGCGCCTCGCTGGAGACGTTGGAGCAGGACAGGGCCTCGATGAGGGAGAAGACGGCCGTGATGGCCGAGGACATGCCGGTGTAGGCGCTGATGCGCCAGTTGTCCTTGTAGATGTGTTTGGCCATGCCGCCGATGTCGAAGTGGCGCACGCTGGACTGGGAGATGGCGGGGGCGTCTTTGGGATCGACCTTGGCGGCGTCGAGGACCTCTTGGAGGAACTCGGTGTCCATCTTGGCCTCTTCTACGCCTATGCGGGGTCGGCATTCGGCGAAGAAGGGCATGAGCATCCACATTTCACCTTTGTGCTTGCTGATGAAGGTGTGGAAGTGGAAGACCAGGATGGCCTCTTTGACCTGGTAGGCCAGGACGATGTTCTTGGAGCGGTAGTCGTCGGGCTCGGTGCCGTAGAACTCCAGGGCGACCAGCGGGAAGGGCAGCCGGAAGTCGTCGGGCACGCCTTTGAAACCGTCATCGAAGATGATGCCGTCGTCGGGCATGAGGAACTTAACGGAGTGGGCTGCGTCCTTGAGGAGGGCCTTGAGGTGCTTGGGGTACTCGGGCACCTCGACGGCCTTGGCCTGGGCCCACCAGTTGAGGTCGTCGTGGACTTGACGGAGGAAATTGAGGGGTTGTGGGTTTGAGTTCATAGGTCCTGTCGAATTCGCGGAGCGCGGCTAACGCACAGAGTGCCTCCAGCACGCGAAGGAGTTGTTCACATGAGTGCTTCTTCAATGTCGGCCTCTGGCCACTGCTTCTTTGGGAGGTTTCTTTTGCACCAGCGGTCCAGGTCGGCTGGGTTGTATTGACGGAATGGCCAGGTCGGGTAGGGGTCCGACGGGCTCAAAGAGGCGAGCTTCGGGCCCGCAGGGGCCGCGGGTGCGGTTGTCGATGCAGGTGCCGATGCCCTTGCTGGCGGTGAAGGGGTTGACGGCGCAGTGCATGACCAGTGCGCCCGAGTACAGGCGAGGACGGTCGATGCTCGGTCGGTAATGTTTGCATTGCTTGCACGTTTCACGGTCTTTGTCCCAGGTGTACTTCGGCAGGGTGAACATGATCAGTCGTTGAGCTCGTCGATTTCTTTTTGGAGCCGTTTGATGCGGGCGTAGGCGCAATCGTAGTGCTCCGGGCCCCAGAACCAGCAGTTGTGGGCATGTGTGTGCTGTTGGTTGAGGTAGTCGGCAATTTCCTTGGCCAGCTCGTCTACGGCGGGTTTGACGACGCCGCTGGGCGTGTGGATCGACACGCCACGCAGGACGTCGTGGCAGCGTTTAAGCAGTTCAGTGTGTTTCATCTTCGCAGGGGGTGGTGAATTTGAAGACCTCGTCGAGGTTGGCTTTGACGTCCTCAACTTCGATGCCGTACATGCGGCAGCGGATGGCCAGGGACAGGGTCAGCGCCGTGAGGATGTCCTCCGGCGTTGTGGTCGTGTGTTCCTCACAGAACTCGTGCATGGCACCGTTGAGGTGGCGGGCCAGTTCAGCGTGTTTCATTGGAATTCCTTCAACAGTTTCAAAAATGTCGCGTTAGCGCGGCGATTCAGAGCACGGCGCCTGGCGCGCACACCTCGTGCTTTTTTGATCGGTGGGCGGTACATGAGGATGTCGAAGTACACGCGCGGGACGATCAGTTTGGTGGGTCGCGTTTGGATGGGCCGCATCTCAGCAGCGTCATTGAGGAACTGCAGCGCATCGGCCAGGGTTGTGTCGTCTAGGAAGGACTTGGGCTTCTGGTTTGCGTTGTGGTCGCCGCTCATTTCCGCCCCCGTGCTCTGATGGCAGCGGCGATGTAGATGGCGGCGGCGATGTACTTCGGGTGCTGCACAGCCAAGTCTTCAATCAACTCCGCACACGCCTCACGTTCAGCCAATACCGCCTTCTCAATCAACTCCTCTGCGTTCCACGGCAGGGGTGTGCCGCTGAGTTCGTAGGCTTTGTTGCGCCACATGGACGCACTGATCTTGTGGCGTTCGCAGTCGGGGCAGGTCATGCTTCCTCCCGAATCACTCTTGCGGCGAAAGCAAAATAGTTGTTCCTGTGCTGTTGAGAGTTGTGCATCTCCATAAACTTCGCGGCAAGTCGCTCACGCTCGGCAGCGGCAACAAGGGCGGCAAACTTCTCAGCGTATTCAAGCCCGATGATGGGCATCCAATGCACATCAGTCGCCAGATAAAGTCCGGCCTCTTGCGTCAGTTTGATGATCTCGTCGCGGGTCATTTCTTGCCCCTTGCGCTAACAAACTCTTTGAGATGCAGCAGAGCGTGGTCGTAACCTTCGGAAAACATGGGGTGACGCTCACGCTCCATGCCCATGAGTTCATCAATCGTGTCGAGCACTGCCTCACGCTCGGCCAGACAGCAAGGCTTGTTCGGTTGGCCTTCCCGTATCTGCATCAAATCCATCAACTTCAGGTATCTGTTTTGCCATGGTGCTTCGACTTGCACGGCAACAAGGCGGGCGAAGCGTTCAAGTTCTGTTAAATACAAAATGCGACCTGTGTCGTATTCGTATGGCAACTTGGCCTCCCGCGCCAGTCGGATGATGTCTTCTCGGTTCATGTCAACCACCTCCACACCCAACCTGCCAGAACAATGATCGCCCACAAGAGGAACACACCCACTGCCCACTGGGCGCAGTAGACGAGGAAGTGTTTAATGAAGTCGGTCATGTCTGTCCTTCCACCATGCTTCAACGAAACCCCAGATGACGCCGCCGATGATGAGGCCAAGGATGGCCCAAAACAGGAACACCGGGGAAATTTCGCAGTCCCAGGTCACTTCTGCCCCCTTGCCGTGAGCATGGCGTCAGCAAGCCTATAGGCCGCTCTAGCAAACTCCATTGAGTTTCCATACACGCGGTTGTCTTGATTGGCGCAAATTCCGGCCAATGCTTGTGCTGCGAAGTAGTCGCGCAGGGTCATGCCGTCGCTGCCGTTGATTGAACGCATCAGCGGAAACGCTGCCCCGCCGTCATTGATCTCGCTCATAGCATCCCCCACACGTAGGCGATCAGCATCCCGACCGTCACGAACGGGGCGAGGAATACCAGGAACAGGAGGGTGAACAACCACACCGAGAACAACCATTCCGCTAGTTCTTCTTTCATCACAGCGCCTTTCCTTTTTGTCGGCATGGCCATGCACGTTGAAGCGCCTCGACAACCAAGAGCGCGGCGCCCTGGTGGCGAGACTGGGGGTTAATCCGCAAGTACTGCCAGACAATGTCGCGGGCCTGGCCCGTGGTCGAGCCTGTCGGGGCGCACACCAGGATGTCTTCCAGCCCGTCGGACACGCCGGCGATGTAGCCCAGGGCAAAGCCCCGGTCCGCGATCCCTTCTGAGTTAAGCCTGTTGAGCAGCTCGTTGCCGGAGAGGTACTCTGCCTGAGCCATGGAAGTAGTCACGGCAAGCGTGATGAGTAGGAGCTTTTTCATGGTCAGAGGAAGAAGATGATGCCGAGGGTCACGGCGGCAAAGAAAAAGATTCCTACGATGCCGATGGCCAGGCGGCCAAGGTCTTCCATGGGATCGTCGTCGGGGCGCAGCAGAGCGCGTTGCAGCAGTTCGCCGTCGCGGTACATGTCAGGGGGTGGGGGCTGGTAGAGCAGCCCGATCTTTACCCCGGTGCGTGTGGGGTAAGGAACATTGGACGGTACGTGTTCATTCTCGCGCATTACATTCTCTCTTTCTGGGTTGGGGAGCTTAGAGCTCGTTGAGGACGTCGTCTTCGAGCAGCATGATAGCGCTCTCTTCCAGGGCTGGCAAGATGTTTACGTTTCTCAGTTTGCCGTTTTTGTCAGGGATTTCGAGTAGTACTTCGAGGATGTCGATCTGATCCGGGAGCAGCTGGCCTTCGACCAGCATGCGGGGGAGCAGCTCAAAGCTTACCCTTACGGGCAGCGTAAGCTGCAACTCTAGCTGCTGCTTCTTCACGTTCCTTTTCCTTTCTCTCTTCGATTTTCTTGAGGATGACGGCGTCTTGATAGGCTTTCTCAAAGGCCGGCGTGATGTACTTCTCGATTACCTTGCCGAAGGAGCTGAGCTTGTAGAACTTCTTGAGTTCCTTGAGGTGGTAGTAGGTAAGCTCGGGCACGATGATGGAGTGGTAGCGTTTGCCTTCACGCACGGACGGCGAAATCGCCGCGTACTTGCGCGGGCGGCCGGGCTTCTTCTTACGGCGCTTGCGTTTGCGGCGTTGGTAGGGGGCGGGCTTTTCCGGGATGCCGATCTCAAAGCCTGGCGGGAGCTCCAGGGGCTCGGCCAGCGGATCGACAGCTTCGGTGTCCTCGACGGGCTCGGGCTTCTTGGTGCTCATGCCGCGGCTCCCCAGCTCGGGCCCACTTCCACGTCCACGCGGGAGGGGACTTCCAACGTGACGGCCTGGGCCATGATCCGCGAGGCTTCCTCGGCTTCGCTCTTGTCGCGAACGCTGATGGCCACTTCGTCATGCACCTGCAGCAGGAGGTCAAAGCCTGCCTTGTGCAGCGCGACCATGGCGGCCTTGGTCTGGTCGGCGGCTGAGCCTTGGATGAGGCGATTCAGGCCTTTGTAGGTGCCTGAGCGTTTGATGCGCTGGCCGTACTCGATGATGGCCTGTTCGCGGGGCAGGGGCTTGTTGACGCCGTACTCCACCGGCTCCCACAGCGGGAAGCGGCACTTGCGCCCCAGCAGGGTGCGGATGGAGCCGCCGGAGGCCGGGTGTTCGATGCGGCGCATGACCGCGTCGATGGTGCCGCGCAGGAAGGGGACTTTCTGGTGGAACGTGGTGATGAGTTCGCTGGCCTCGTCCAGGGGCAGGTCCAGCTGGGCGGCGAGCTTGGCCTTGCCCATGCCGTACATCAGGCCCAGGCCGATGGTCTTGGCGGCCTTGCGCTTGATGCCGGCCATGTCCGCGACCATCTGGTGGAAGTCCGTGTTGGGATCTTCCCGGTAGGCGTTGGCCATCTTTTCGGCCCCCGGAAGGTCCAGCAAAGTAGCATAATGAACCAGCAATCTCGGTTCTTGAGAGGAGAAGTCGTTTGCCGCCCAAAGCTGGCCCTCCTCTGGAAGGAAGAGCGAACGCACCATCGGGCCGATAATTTCGTGCCTGGCCGGGACTTGCTGGAGGTTGGGGTTGGCCGCTGAAAGCCGCCCCGTGACGGTGCCGCCGTCCTCGTTGCGCATCTGGTTGAAGTGGCAGTGGATCCGGCCGTCGGCCTCGGAATGCCGCAGGTAGGGCTCCAGGAACGTGCCGTGGGTCTTGTTAACCTCCCGGGCCTCCACGATCAGCTTGCACATGGGGTGCTCGTGCGTGTCCAGGAAGCTCTTGGTGAAGCTCGGGGCGCCGTTCGCGGTCCTCGGGTACTGAATCCCGACGCGGTCGAAGGCGGCGGCGATGCTGGCAGCGGCCCAGATGTCCACCTTCTGGCCAGTCAGGGTGCGCAGCTCCTGAGCCAGGGCGTCTTCGCGGCCCTTGAGCTTTTGGATGAGCTCCTGGCAGCGCGAGCGGTCAAAGCGGATGCCCTTGCGGGTGAGGTTGACCAGCACCGGCAGCAGCTGGGTTTCGAGCTCGAAGATGGATTCCAGCTCGTCGCGCTTGAGCAGGGTGCGCAGGTGGTGCCAGAGCTTGAGCGTCAGGGCTGCGTCTTGCTCGGCGTACTCTCCGACGTACATGGCGGGGAGCTTCCAGAGTTCCTTTTTCGGGTGGACTCCGAAGTCGGCGGCGGACTCTTTGAGGCCTTGCTCGGACTTGGTTTCTTTGAGGTAGTCGAATCCAAGGGCGTTGAGGCTAAAGCTGAATCGGTTTTCGTCGATGAGCGGCGCGGCGAGCATCGTGTCGTAGATGGTGCCGTTGACTTTGAAGCCTTGCGCGAGGAGCCAGCCGTAGTCGTAGGCGGCGTTGTGCATGATCTTGTCGCAGGGCAGCTCAAGAACGCTACGAATGAAACGCTCGACTCGTTGTCGGTCAAGGTTCCCTCCACCTTGATGCGCGACGGGGAAGTATCCGGACCATCCGTCAACAGCAAGGGCATAGCCGACAATGAAACCGTCACGACGTGGCCATCCTGGTCCCATAGACTCCATGTGGGGGTCGCAGGTTTCGAGGTCAATTGCAATCTCCTTGGCGCTGGAGAGGTTCGGGAACACCTCGGGCGGAACCCACTCGGACGGGCGCGGGAACATGTTGACGGTTCTCACAGGCGAAATCCTTTGAGTTCGTTCTTGGGCAGCACGATGTGCAGCGCTTTCTTGGCGCGGGTGATGCCGACGTAGAACAGGCGGTTGATGTCGTCGGAGTTCTTGTCGTACTCCTTGGCAAAGCGTGTGGACAGGTCTGACAGGAGTAGGACGTTGTCGGCCTCGCCGCCTTTGGCACCGTGGATGGTGGAGAGCTTGATGGGCACATGGCCAGTGAGCTTGACCCCGCGCTTGAGCATGGCCACCAGGTAGTAACGCTTGTCCTCGGAGATCTTGGTCAGCGCCTCGTGCCAGATGGCCTCGGTCAGCAGCCCGTGGTCGGCCTTGAGCTTTTCCATGGTGTAGTTAATCTCCTCGGACGCGGTGCGCAGCGTCTTGTGGCCGTGTTTCACGGCGCTTGCGTCGAGGTACTTGTAGATCGTCTTGACGACGTTGAAGGGCACTTCGCCGCCCTTGCGCAGCTTTTCCCAGCCCAGCACGGCCATGAGCACGGATTCGGGCACGCTGCGATGGCCGTGGCGCTCGAAGAGCAGGCCTTGGCTCTTGATCCAGTCGTGCATGTCGGTGAGCATGTAATTGGTACTGGCCAGCACCAGCCAGTCGCCGTGGGAGATGTCTACCTGCTGGTAATCGTTGTAGAAGTTGATGGAGCCCTCGACGTCGCGGGACTTCCAGGTCTTGGGCTGGCGCTTGCGGATGCGGTTGACGACCGTGTTGGCCAGGGCGTGGATGCGCGAGGGCACGCGGTAGGACTGGTCCAGCACGATCACCTTGCCCTGGAACATCAGGAAGCTTTCGGCGTCTGCGCCGGCCCAGGTGTAGACAGCCTGGTCATCGTCGCCAGCCAGAAAGCAACGCTGAGCGCGCAGCGCGAGCTGTTCTACCAGCCTCCATTGCAGTCGGGAGAGGTCCTGAGCCTCGTCGATGATGAGTGCTTCGAGGTGCGGTAGCCGGTTGGGCTCCATGAGGATTTGCTCCAGCAGGTCGGTGAAGTCCAGCAACCCGCGGGATTCCTTGTAGTGGCGGTAGGCGCGCTCGACGTACTCAAAGTGGCGCCACTCGATGTCCATCTGGCTGTTGTTGTAGTGCTGGCGCAGGTCCATGCCCCGGATGCGGGCGATGTTGATCTCGTTGAGGATGGGGTTGTCGGGCTTGACCATGAAGTCTTCTTCACCGGACTCCAGGGCGATCTCAATGCCTGCCTCTTGCGCAAACTCCCGGTAGTTGGCCGGGTCCATCATGTCCTTGGAGCCTATGCCCAGGCAGCGATAAGCCAGACTGTGCAGCGTGCGAAACCAAGGGAAATCGCGCTCAGGGTTGAGGTGAGGAAACTTTTGAATGGCTCGGTCGCGAGCTTCGTTGGCAGCTTTGCGGGTGAAGGCAAAGTAGCCAACCTTGAGAGGGGAGGTTTCATTGGCGAGCTCCTGCTCGACGATGTTGAGAAGGTAGGTGGTCTTGCCGGTGCCAGGGGGCCCGAAGACTTTGCTGATGTCAGTCATCATGGCTCCACTGGTCTTGAGTCCACACCAGGATTGGGGTGCCGGGCCCCACGTAGGCGCCTTCGATGTTGAACTCGATGAACTCACGGGCTTCTTCGCTGTCCATGCCGTCCCGCATGAGGATGGCGCGAATCTTCTCTGCGTCGTACACCAGTACCTCGACGCGGTGGCCGTCTATGTGCCAAAGCATCGCAGGCCCAAGGATGGCTTCGTCAAAACCGTCAAGCGTAAACATCAGAACGGGCTCCTTGCTTTCTTTTGCTCGGGCGTGTCGAACGGCGAGTCTTGGCTGTTGAAGCGCGGTAGGCGCCAGCAGCGCACGGCCCGGTTCTTCAGGAACATGCTGATGGGCTCACCGCCCATGTCGCGGATGCGCTGCGCCATCTTGGGCGCAGTCATGCCCTTGAAGTTGTTGCGCGTGAGGAACGCTTCGAGGTCCTTCATGCGGAAGTAGGTCTTGGCTTCCTCGTCGTTGGTCCAGGGCCGGCCCATGAGGATCTCATCGCGGTCCATGGCCTGTTGGACGTGGGTGCAGAACTCTTCCAGAAGGTCGTTGAAGCGGCCGGTCAGGCTCGTGTCCTCGCTGGCCTCGGTGATCTGTTCGCTCTCCACCATCTCCTTGAGCAGGCTGTTGAGCACAGACTCCCAGTCCTGGCGGCGCAGGGTCGGGGGCAGCACGTTGATGCGCTCAATGCACGCCTTCTGGAATGACGCCTGGTTGAACAGGCTCTCAGTGTCGAGCTCGATGCGCTTGCCGTTGATGTCCAGGAACCACAGCGGGGGTTCGCTGTTGTACTTGGACAGCGACGACAGCTGCGGGCTGTCAGGGCCGTGGGCCCCGATCCCAAATTTGCGGGTACGGCACAGGCCGCTGTTGCAAAAGCTGTTGAGCGGCGCGTCCTTGCACTTGTACTTGTAGTCCTTCTTGTTGAGCTGCTTGACGACGATCTGGACTTCGTTGTTGGGCAGCGGAGGGGCTACGTACTTGAAGTTGTACTCGACCAGCTGGTCTTCCCACTTGGTGGGCGCGGCCTGCTTCAGGTAGATGCCGATGTTAAAAAGCGTGTTATTGCGAGCTCCCTCCGGAACG
>Ga0209229_10000667_pt1 | contig 13996 bp, 13 predicted proteins | sample SanBayMetagenome_FD_187466 | JGI IMG/M metagenome (GOLD analysis project Ga0209229, IMG submission 187466) | Freshwater and sediment microbial communities from dead zone in Sandusky Bay, Ohio, USA (SPAdes) (version 2) | ecosystem: Environmental > Aquatic > Freshwater > Lentic > Sediment... | reverse complement strand
CGATCACCCCCATTCGGGCGGTGAAGGGTTTGTTTTCGGGCCAGACCTTGCGAGCCGCGGCGAGGGTTTCGAGCAGGTAGCGTCCGCGGTTTTGGGCATTGCCGCCGTAGAGGTCTTGGCGTTGGTTGGATTTGGGAGACCAAAAGTTTTGGGCGAGGTAGCCGTGAGCGAAGTGGAGTTGGAGCCATTCGAAGCCGATGTCTTTGGCCCGTTGGACGGCGCTGGCCATATCGGCTTGGACCCTTGCGATGTCCTCGATGGACATGGCTTGAGGGACCCGCGAAAGGTTGGCACCGTAGGGGATCGCTGAGGGGGCGATGGTCGTCCAGGAGTTGGGTTGGCCTTCGGGGATATGGTTGTCCCCTTCCCAGGGGCGGTTTGCGGAGGCTTTTCTGCCTGCGTGGGCAAGTTGGATGCCGGGGACGGCACCCCAGCGTTTGATTTCTTGGACGATCGGTTCGAGGGCGGCGGCTTGTTGGTCATTCCACAGGCCTGCATCGGCCCAGGAGATACGGCCTTCGGGGGCGACGGCAGTGGCTTCGACGACGACCAGCCCAGCTCCACCGCGGGCCAGTGTGCCGTAGTGGATTTGGTGCCATGAGTTCGCTGTACCTTGGTCGGACATGTATTGGCACATGGGAGAGACCGCGATTCGGTTTCTCAGGGAGATGTCTTTGAGGGCAAAGGGCTCGAAAAGATGAGGCATCGAGATCGGCTTTGTTGGTTGGTTGGTTGGTTGGGTTGGTTAGGTGGTGGTTGGAATCGAGCGGGCGCTCAGCGCGATTTTCGGGCGCTCATCGCGATGCATTGAGTCGGAGTTTCGAGAGCCATCGGTGCAAGTCGGAGGGCCAGGACATTTTGAATTCGAGTTTTTCGTTGGAGATCGGGTGTGCGAAGGCGAGGGTAGCCGAGTGGAGGGCTTGGCGGGGTGCTCCGCTAATGTCTTGGGCAATCGAGCCATCGGCATTTTTCGCGTAGATCGCATCGCCGCAGAGCAGGTGGCCGGCTTCGGCCAGGTGGATACGGATTTGGTGGGTTCGTCCTGTTTCGAGTTGGCATTCGATCAAGCTGTAGGGGCCGATGGTTTCGAGGGGCCGAATGTGGGTGATGGCTTGTTGTTCGGTGGGGTCAGGGGTTTGGATTTCGGGGGGTTTGGTGCCTCGGTGGCCATCGCCACGGTCGCGGATGAGGGTGGTGTTGAAGGTTTGTTGTTGGGGATGGCCGTGGACGACGGCGTGGTATTTGCGGATGACTTTGTGGTGTTTGAAGGCTTCGATGAAGCCTTGAGCGATGCTTGGAGTGCGAGCAAAGAGCATCAAGCCGCTCGTATCGCGGTCTAGGCGGTGAACGGCGATGACGTTGTAGCGTTTGAGTCGGTGTTCGAGGTTGCGGCGATCCTCGGATTTGATGTCTTTGAATTCGCGAGGGGTTCCTGGGATGCGTTTGGTCCGTCTGGGCCCTGAGTTTTCATCGTCGTCGTTTTGGGGTTTGTTCCAGTGCGACTTGTCCTGGAAGTGGTGCATGAGAGCCAGCGGGACGAGTTCTTCGAGGGTTGGCTGGAGTTGTCGACGTTTCTCCGAGAGGTTTCGTTCTTCGAAGTGTCGGACGCTGGTGATACCGGCGGGTTTTTCGACGACGACGAGAAACTCATCGACGTAGGCGATTCGGATATCGGTCGCCTCGATGGGTTTGGGGAGCGACTCTTTCCAGAGTTTGATGACATCTTTGGAGGTCACTTTGCGGACCGGGTCCAAGCAGAGGTTGCCATTGACTTGGACTTTGCGGCGTCGAATCGATTCACGGACCTCGCCCCAGCTCCAATCGGTGAGCCTTTTTTTCAGGGCTCTTTCCAGGACCGATCCATCGTCGGAGGGGTCCAGGTGGAACCGTTGAAAGGAATCGGAGTTTTGCGGGTTCATCGGAGTGGTTTTCCGTGGGGTTACTTGCCGGTTAGATACGGACCGGCGGCCGTCGGTGTGGTTGCTGGGCTACCACCGCCAGTGGGCCACAGGCTACAATACAAAAGGATCGCTCCTTTTTGTCAATGGAGCGACCCACGAGGTCGTTCGGAAACCCAAGGGTTATTGCGTCCATTCTCCGCTTAAGAGGTATATTGTGGTTGTCCTAAAAGGTTTCGGTCGGATTCTGGCTGCTGGTCCACTGGGTGTGGCGCTGTTTGGAGTCCCGTTTTTCGGAGCGAGTTTGGCTCTAGGGCAGGACAAGCCCCAGGTGGCAGCGACGACCGACGACTACAAGGGATCCGAGGCGTTCGAGGAGGCCAGCCGGTTGCGGGTGACCGAGGCCTCCAAAGAGTCGCTTGGGAAAGTCATCGAGCTTTGCAAAAAAGCGTTGGAATTGGGGCTTGATGAACTCGACGCAGCCGACGCGAAGAAGATGCTCGGCGCGGCGAATTTCCAGCGAGCCCAGAGCACCCTTGAGGAGCTGGCCGGAGCGCGTTTGCCAGCCGCACGCGTGACGAAGGTCACCAATGAGGCCATGCAGGACTTGCAGTCTGCCATCGAGTCGGACCCCGAGCTTGTCGACGCTTACGTGCTCAAGGCCCGGATCCACTTGTTGCGGCAGGAAATCAACAAGGGTGGCGAAGCGCTCGATTTGGCACGCGTCAAGCTCCAGGCCATGGTCGATGCGGGAGAGCGCGATCCGGAAGTCAAAAAGAAGCTTTCCGAAGTCATCATCATGCGATCGGTATCTCGGCAGGATGTCGATGATCGAATCGACGATTTGCTCAAGGCGATCGAAGCCGATCCGGAGAATGAAAAAGCGATCCAACTGACCGTCGAATCCCTGGCTTCGGTCGGTCGGCTTGAGGAAGCCGAGGCACGATTCGAAAGTTTTTGGAGGCCGATCCGACGAACGAGTATGCGCTTCGCCGATTGATTATGATGTTCGCTCAGAGCGAAAAGATGGACCAAGCCGAAGCGCTCTTGAGCGAGAGAATCCAAAAGCAACCCGAATCGAGTCTGGTCTACGCGTTGCGAGCGAACGTCCTGCTTGCCAAGGCCAGCCAAGGGAATACGGGTCCGGAAGATCGAAAAACATGGCTTGAATCGGCCAAGAAAGACTCCGACAAAGCGATTGAACTCGATGAGGAGAACCTCGATGCTTATTTGAACCGGGCCCGAATCAGCTTGGCGCTCAAGGATCTCGAGCAAGCCAAAAAGGACATCGGATATTTAGAGGAAAAGCGTCCTGAAATCCCTGATCTCGCCTTTTTGAGGATGGACATTGCCATCCAAGAAAAGCGGATGTCCGATGCGATTGGAGAGTTGGAGCGTCTGGTCCAGCTCAATCCCGAGAACCGCATGTTGCTCATGCAGCTAGCCTCGATGTATCAAATGGATGATCGTCCTCGCAAAGCGATGCGGATTGCGGAGCGATTGATTCAGGCCGAGCCGACCGACTGGCAAGCTTTGCGTCTTCGGGGGGATGTGCTGTTGGCATTGGGTCGTCACGCCGATGCGATTGGCGATTACGAGGAGGCCATCAAGAATATTCCGGAGGACGAAGAGGATTTGTCGGGGGTGTTGAACAATTTGTCTTGGGTGCTTGCGACGAGCCCTGAGGATTCGGTCCGCAATGGGGACCGGGCATTGGAAGCTGGTCTGAAAGCATGCGAGCTGACCGAGTACAAGAAGTCGCACATTTTGAGTACACTCGCGGCGGCTTATGCGGAGTTAGGACAATTCGACAAAGCGGTAGAATGGTCGACCAAGGCGGTTGAATTGGGGGGGCAGGAAGAGAACGAGCAGCTCGAGCAACTCAAAGAGGAGCTCAAGGGCTATGAGGCCAAGAAGCCTTGGCGGGAGAAGAAAGAGACTGAGGAGAAGCAGACCAAGCCGGCCAAGCCTGATTCGGGGATCGATACCTGATCGATCTCCTGCGGCCAGTGTAGAGCCATTGTCCCCAATGGCTCTGAGAGTTGTTTCGGCAGTGTAGAGCCATTGTCCCCAATGGCTCTTTAGGGTCGTTCACGACCGGTCTTAAGGCTGTTGTTGGGCTGTTTTGGGATTTCACTGGGCAATCGTTGGTTTCCTGCTTTTTCGTACTCAGTCCGCCGCGGCGGACGGTACTCGTGCTCGTACTCGATCTTTTTCATCGACTAGGGTCGAACACCATTCTCGAAGCACCTGAGAGCATCAGCAGCCGGGACATTTACCGGATGGGGCTCGGGGGGCGTCTGTTGAGTACGAGTACCATTTCATTGAGTGCGAGTACGAGCAGCCATTTTTAGCCACGATAACATGTGGAGAACCGTTTTTGGTTGCGGTTTGGGTTGGAGCGATGGGTGGGCAACGATTTGGGGAGATTCTGGGGAAGCGATCCTATTCGGCAGGGGCGAGAATTTCGGCCTAACAAAAGCGGGAACTTCACAGATTTCTAATCGATCCTCGTTAAAAAATGAAAAGGTTGCGGGAGCCTGAATGCTCTGCTTGAAATTCCGTGGTTACTGAGTCAAGCGAAGATTCTTTCTAAAGTAATCACCCGGTTTGAAACGAAAGTAGCTCCTGGACGGCCTGTACTGCGCTGGACGGCTTGAAGGAGTCAAGTCCAGTTCGGTCGAGCCGGGGGAGACAAAGCAAGGGGGGAATCTTAAGCGTTTGGTGTCGCCTAGGCACTGAGCGTCGTGTCTGAGATCGGTTTTCCGTACGACCGCATCGCAGGCATATCTGGTTCCAATTCGAGTGTTTGGATTTCTCGGCCGCATTTGGCCCAGCGATGAATACCGGATCGAGCAGTGCGTCGTAGGGGTGCGATGTTCGAGCGACACCGGAGCGTTGTGGGGTTGAGGGAGCAGGAACAGGAAAAACTTTGGGTCGCTTGCAGGCCGATGGATCGGATTGCAGGACGGCTACCGAGCGTCCAACAACGTAAATGCCCTGACCCAGTTGTTTGAGCCTTGCAAGAGGTAAATTCGACAAGGGCAACCACCGTCCTGGGCTGTTACTTGACAGGTAACGGCTCTGACTCGATTTCATAATTGGAAGGTAACGGAGACCAAGAATATGAAGGTGTTCACCACAGGCCAGGTCGCGAAGATCTGCAAGGTGGCCCCGAGAACCGTCAGCAAGTGGTTCGACTCCGGCCGACTCAAGGGGTACCGCATCCCCGGTTCACAAGACCGTCGCATACCCCGCGAGTATCTGATCAAATTTCTCAAGGAGCATGGAATGCCTCTTGGAGATTTGGAAGATGAGGCCATGGCGAAAGTCCTGATCGTTGCACAAGATCAGGTTTTGATCGAGAATTTGAAGCGAGAACTTCCTTTGGAAAAAAGCTTTAAAGTTCAGGTCGCCGCGAGCGGTTTCGAGGCAGGGATTCAAGCAGAGAGTTTTCACCCAGATTGCATGATTGTCGACTTCTCGGTCGGCAAGCTCGAAGCGTTGCAAATCTGCCAGAACTTGCGCAAGAATGCCGACTTCTCCGAAATCGTTCTGATCGCTCTGCTTCCCGACGACGGAAACACGATGAGCTTTGATCGTTCCAGCATCAATGAAACGTTCAAGAAGCCTTTCGATGCCCGTCTACTCGCAGAGAGACTAAGAACTCTGATCGGCGCGAAGAAGGAACTCGTGTAGTCGACCTTAGCGTCGCAGGCACGGATTTCAATCAAACTAAAAAACCCTCGGTGTGCTCACTGAGGGTTTTTTTATTGGCATTCGGCGGAGACTTACAGGTTTCGCGTGGGCCGGATATTCAGTTGGAGGATCGGCGGTAGCCGTTGCACTTTGCCTGTCCGATCGATGCTTGCGATTTGACTTCTGGCCGTGACGATCAAGTCTTCCGCGATTCCATCGGCATGTTTTCGGACCAAGCGGTAATGATGCTCGATACGGGCTCCGTGGCAGTATTCGATGCGGGTGTTGAGTACCAAGAGGTCGTCGAAGAGAGCAGGCATGAGGAACTGGACTTCCATGCTTCGGACCACCAGGAGAATGCCGCTTTGCTCGAACTCCAGGTAGGAGAGTCCGGAGGCTCGCAGCATCTCGACACGGCCTCGTTCAAAGTAGTTCAAGTACTGAGCGTTGTGAACGCGGCTTTGGCCATCGACCTCGTGGTATTGGACCCGAATTTCGATTTCATGTTCGGATTTCATGGAGTGGATCCGGATCGCTTTTTGGATGCATAAGACTTGTTCGAACCGACGTTGACTTGCCAACCTCGGTTTTGTTACTACCCCCTGAAGCATCCACAATGGATCTGGTGGGTACCGACGATTGTAACAAGCGTCGGCGACTCGAGTCATAGGGGAACTTCTCGGGGAGACACTCGGGAGGATTTCGGTTCACGGTTCGCTTTGCGAGGATAGTTTCGCCATGCACAGTCGTTTTCCAATTTGGGTCCGCTCTGGTCTGTTGCTCGCGGTGCTTGCCGGCTCACAAACCGGCTGCAAAGCTTGGAAAATGCCAGGCGCCGATATGTTTCCTTGGTCCAAGAAACCCTCGCAGGATAAGCTTCTAGGGACCAAACCCCCGACGAATTTACCCAGTTCTAACGCAACGACGCTGGTCCAAGACTCCTCGAGTTCCAGCGGTGCAACGTCGAGCGGTGCAACGTCGGGAGGGCCTGTGAGTCCCGCTGCGCGAAACACGCCAAGCCCTATACCCAACCAGTCGATGGCAACTCGCCCCCCCGGCAGCCCAATGCCCGGTAGCACGATGCCCGGTAGCACGATGCCCGGCAACACGATGCCCGGCAACGCGATGGCAGGCAGTGCCAACGGCATGCCTAGTCCTGGCGCGGCGGCGAGCAACAACGGCTTTACTCCTGGGAATTTTAACATTCCACCGAACCGTTCGACGACTGGGATGCCAGCGACGGCCCTATCGGCTCCGAACCCCAATGCATCGAACCCTTACGGTTCAACCCCTCCTGCTAACGGCGTCTACACCGCGGGTGCGGCTCCGATAGGAACGGGGATTCCCAATTTGCCAGCGGCCTATGGCGGACCTAGCAACCAACCGTTGGGAACACCATCGCTCCCTCCGGCGGCGGCCAGCGCGCCATCGAATTATTCTTCGGCAGGCTCATTTGCTCCGCAGGGGATGCCCCCACAGGGCTCACTTCCGCCACAAGGGATGCTACCCCCGCAAGGGATGCTACCACCACAAGGGATGCTACCCCCGCAAGGGATGATGCCCCCGCAGGCAATGCTTCCGCCCTCACAAGGCATGATGCCACCGCAGGGTAATTTGCCACCGCAGGGAATGCTTCCGCCCTCGCAAGGCATGCTTCCGCCTGCGCAAGGTATGATGCCACCGCAAGGCATGCTTCCACCCGCGCAGGGCATGATGCCACCGCAAGGCATGCTTCCACCCGCGCAGGGCATGATGCCCCCGCAGGGGATGAGGTCGTCCACTGGCACTCTGCCGACTGGCACACTGCCGAGCAGTACGCTGCCACCTGGACCCTTGCCGCAAGCAAGCTCACAAGCCAACACGCAAGCCACCGCGGCACCATCGGCTTATACCCCAGCAGGTCAGCTTCCTCAGGGGCAACTTCCACAGGCTCAGCTTCCACAGGGCTATGCACCTTCATCGGCCCCCATGGGTGGACCCTCGAATGCTCCATCTGGGAATGGAACGACCTCGAGTCCTACGTATCGTCCAGGAAGCGTAGGGCGGAGTACCAGCTATGACTTCTCCGGTCAAAGCCCAACGCGGTAGTCGCAGGTTTTCAGGGCTGGCACCACTGCTGGCCCTGGGACTCTTGCATCTTTGCCTCGTAGGCTGTTCGACTCGGCTTGCCAAGGGATTGAGTGAAAACTCGTTGGTTGGATTCCTCAAGAGTGGTCAGGCCGAACCGCTGCTCGAGCGAGTCCACCGTCGACCTTGGCGCGCCGACTTGATGATCCTTCCTTATGTGGAGTTCGACGACGAGACGATCACGATACGCAACGTACGGAACTGCCGATACCGCAGCGAGTCGGACTACGATGTGCGTCACTACGATTTGCGTTTCGTCCTTTCGGACGTAAAGTCCGTTGATTTCATCATCGTCCCGTTCAAAGAGACGGCGTTGCTCGCCCATACGATGCTCAGTTTTGGGCTCGTTGATGGTCGGCATTTTGTGGTGTCGGTTGAAGCTCGTCTGGAGCATGACCAGGACTATTCGGCCGTTGCCGGCGCGGGGCGTCGATTTCCTCTGACATACATTGTCGCCGACGAGCGGGATATGATCCTTTTGCGCACCCTCGTACGCGACGTCGACGTTTACTTGTATCCGGGTAGGGCGGATCCTCAGCAGGTCCAAGATCTTTTGGTCGACATGCTCGCGAGGGTCAACAAACTTCATAAGGATCCCGAGTACTACGACTCGTTGACGAACAACTGCACGACCAATTTGGTCGACCATGTCAATCAACTTCGACCGGGCCGTGTTCCTCTCGATTGGAGGGTGTTGTTGCCGGGGCATTCGGATCGATTGGCTTATGAACTTGGGCTACTCGAAATCCAAGGCACCTTCGAGTATGCTCGGAGCCAGGCGCAGATCAACCCATTGGCTCAGGCTTACGCGGACGATCCGGAATTTTCGAAGCGGATCCGTCGGCAATAAGGACTTATGAGTTCCACCCAAGCGAATTTCATTGCACAGCGAGAAAACCGGGAGCGGTGGCAGCTAGCTAGCCGCGATGCCTTGGAGGCTTGGCAACTCCAACGGCTCAATGCATTGTTAGCGAGGGTGTTGCCCGAGAATGCATTCTACCGCCAACGGTATCAAACCGATCGGCTCGAACTCAGCTCGCTCGATCAATTCGCCCAGTTCCCACTGACAAGCAAATCCGAGTGGATCAGCGATCAAGCTTCTGGGGTCGCCAAGCATCACAGTTATGCTGCACAGGAGTACCGTCGCTACCATCGGACCAGCGGCACGCGAGGCCGACCGATGGTGATCCTCGATACCGAGTCGGATTGGCAATGGTGGATCGACGTTTGGCAGTATGTTTTGGATGCTTGTGCGATTACCCAGAACGATCGGGTGTTGATGGCATTTTCGTTTGGCCCCTTCATCGGTTTTTGGAGCGCCCACGATGCTTGTTTGCAACGCCGTTGCATGGTCATCCCATCGGGGGGAATGTCCAGCGAGGCCCGGATCGATTTGATCCACAGTTCAGAGCCGAGTGTCTTGTTCAGCACACCGAGTTATGCGATCCATTTAGGGCAACTGGCCGAATCGATCGGCAAGGGTTTTGCGCGATCCTCGATCCGATGCGTGTTTGTCGCCGGTGAGCCCGGCGGGAGCGTACCGAGCGTTCGCCAGGCGATCGAGGAACTTTATGGGGCCCAGGTCATGGACCATGCGGGGGCTACGGAAATCGGCCCTTGGGGTTTTGGCAGCCGGGACGGTCGAGCCTTGCACGTGATCGAAACGGACTTCATCGCCGAGTACCTGCCGGTATCTTCCGAGGCGATAACCCCCTCGGACCTTGGCAAGTCCGAGGTCCGGGAGTTGGTTCTGACGAGTCTCGGACGCCTCGGCGCGCCGGTTTTGCGATACCGGACTGGCGATTTGGTCCGGCCGAGTTACCCGACATCGACGGCCCAACAGGCCGCCTGGGGGACCTCTTTCGTGAGGCTCGAGCAAGGCATCTTGGGGAGGCTCGATGGGATGATCGTCGTACGGGGCGTCAACATTTTTCCTTCGAGCATCGATGCGATTGTCCGGGAGTATCCGAGCATTGGCGAGTACCGATTGGTCTTGAGCAAATCCGGGGCGCTCGACGAGTTGCAATTGCAGATCGAGGCCCGAGAGGACGTCCAGGAGCAGTTATCGAAGGACCTTTTGAGTCGCTTGCAGTTGCGAGTCGAGGTCCGGCGTCTTGAGGAGGGGAGTTTGCCTAGGATGGAGGGCAAATCCAAACGGGTGTTGGATTTGCGCCATGGCAGCGTTAGTCCCAGTTTCTAGGCCCTGCTTCTAGCCACTTTCTGTAGGCCCTGAAAAAATACGTTGGGGCGAGCCGTCGGTTCCTCGCGACAGGGGGAGCTTTTTAAGCGACTCTATTGACCCATAAAGCCGTTTTGCGGCAGGTTTGTGGCGTTTGCGCCCGAAAGGCTCTTTGGAGGTAGCTTGGAGAGTGCAGGCTGGCAGCCCCTTAGTCGCGTTCGATTCGCACCGATGTTCGATTCGCGTCGATGATTGGCAAGGGATAGTGGCAGAGCCAAGCGAATCGAGTTGTGATTGAATCGCTCTGTGCGCGTCGCTATATTCTTGTTGGTAAGAACTTTCATCCTCTTTTTTGTCGGAGAATCACTCAGTGGTAACTCGAATCGCGATCAATGGCTTTGGGCGGATCGGTCGTTTGACATTTCGGAATTTGATGGCCCGTTCAAGCGAGTTCGAAGTCGTCGCGATCAACGACCTGACCGACAACCAAATGCTCGCTACGCTGCTCAAATACGACAGTGTTCACGGCCGATACGATGGCAAGGTCGAGTACGACGATAAGCACTTGATCGTCAACGGCAAGAAGATCTTGGCTTTGGCCGAGAAGGACCCATCGAAGCTTCCTTGGGGCGAGAACAAGGTTGACATCGTGATTGAGAGCACTGGGTTTTTTACCGGTAGGTCTAAAGATGGTAAGCCCGGTTATGACTCGCACCTTGCGGCAGGTTGCAAGCGGGTTGTCTTGAGCGCTCCTGCCAAAGATGGAGCGGATTTGACTTGCGTGCTCGGGGTCAACGACCACAAGCTCACGAAGGACATGCTATGTGTCTCGAACGCATCGTGCACCACCAACTGCTTGGCACCGGTGGCCAAGGTTCTCCACGAGAGCTTCGGCATCGAGAGTGGCTTGATGACCACCGTCCATGCTTATACCAACGACCAGAAGGTCCAGGATCTACCCCACTCGGATCCTTACCGAGCCCGCGCAGCGGCCTTGAACATTATCCCGACGTCCACCGGTGCGGCTTCGGCAGTCGGTTTGGTCATTCCGGAGCTCAAGGGCAAGTTGACCGGGATCGCCATGCGGGTACCTGTGGCGACCGGTTCGGTCGTCGACTTGACCGTCAATCTGAAGGTGGAGACGACCGTCGCGGAGATCAATGCAGCGGTTAAAGCGGCAGCCGAGGGTGCTTTGAAGGGGATCTTGTGCTACACCGAGGATCCGATCGTATCGAGCGACATCATCGACGACCCGCACAGCAGCATTTTCGCGGCTGACTTCACCCAAGTCCTTGGCGACAAGGGCAAGATGGTCAAGGTCGTATCGTGGTATGACAACGAATGGGGTTACAGTTGCCGAACGGCCGACCTGTGTGCACGCTTGGCCAAATACCTCTAAGCCAAAGCTAGCTAAAACCAACAAAGACCTGGGAGTTGCAGAAGCTTCCAGGTTTTTTTGCGCCCAGAGTCGAAAGATTTTTTGCGTTTTTTCTCAAATGGAATTTGGCTGTGACCAGAGGTGTCACAACCTTAGGCGATCTTTAAGGTAGTTGTTGACGTTGCTTCAAAGCGTTAGCATGGTCAAATAGTTTTGGATACGAAGGAAGAAGCGGGCAGAGGTCCGCTGGAAAGAAAAGGAGACTTGCCGTGGCTGCATCATCAGGAAAAGGTTCTGGGATTAAGAAGAAAGACAAGGCACCAGTCGAGCCGGTAACTGGCTTGGAGAGCATCCTGAAGAAGGAACCGAACCTGAAGTCCACATTGCAGCAGATTGAGAAGCAATTTGGCGAGGGCTCGATCATGCCATTGGGGGGCGAGACGCAGTTGAAGATCCAGGGGATCAGTACTGGCTCGCTTTCGATGGACTTGGCCCTTGGTGGGATCGGTTTGCCACGCGGGCGGATCATCGAGATCTTTGGCCCGGAGTCCAGCGGTAAAACCACCATTGCCCTTCACGTGTGCGCTGAGGCACAAAAGGCTGGTGGTATCGCGGCGATTATCGATGCGGAGCATGCGTTTGACCCAAGCTGGGGCAAGAAGCTCGGTGTGGAGCTCCATACGTTGCTAGTGAGCCAACCGAGCAGTGGAGAAGAGGCGATGCAAATCACCGAGATGCTCGTCAAGAGCAACGCGGTCGATGTGGTCGTGATCGACTCGGTTGCAGCTCTTGTTCCACGCCAGGAGCTTGAGGGAGAGATCGGCGATACGCACGTCGGGCTTCAAGCTCGATTGATGAGTCAATCGATGCGCAAGCTCACGGGAGCGATCGCTCGCAGCAAGACCTCTGTGATCTTTATCAACCAGATCCGTGAGAAGATCGGTGGGATGAGCTATGGGAGTCCCGAAACGACCCCTGGCGGTCGGGCTCTGAAGTTCTACGCTTCGGTACGTATCGATGTCCGCCGGATCGGGCAACTCAAGGACGGGGAAGAGGTCGTGGGCCAACGGGTCAAAACCAAGATCGTCAAGAACAAAATTGCGCCGCCTTTCCGAGTGGCCGAGTTCGACATGATGCACACCAACGGCATCAGCTACGAAGGGGACTTGATCGACCTGGGAATCGCCCACAAGATCCTCACCAAGAGTGGGGCTTGGTACAAGTACGGTGATGCCTACATCGGCCAAGGCAAGGAAAAGGCACGTAACTACTTGATGGAGAACAAAGAAGTCGCCAAGGAGATACGCCAAGGCATCGTCGCAGCGGGTGGTTACGCAGGGCCGGAAGGTCCAGGTGCTGCCGACGAAGTCGAAGACGAAACAGAAGCCGATTCCTGATACCGATGAGCACTTCCTCTGTCGACTCTCTCCCGACACCCGAAGGTGTTTTTATCGAAGGTCCTAGGGCATTGGACTCGGCCTCCGGGTGGCTCGCTCTCGATTCGATCCGAACTTGGATCGAAATCGAACCGAGCCACCACGAAGCCAGCTCCGGTGTGCGCTTGCGGCTAACCCCCCAAGCCTTCGCGCGTTGGACCCCGGCATACAACACGCTCATGCTTGCCGATCAGCTCGAGCAACACTTCGGCAAACCCGCCGAGGAATTGCTCGAACTAGAAACCCTTCTTGCGATGTTGGCCTCTCCGAAGTGCTTTGTATATCCAAGCCTTCCAGAGTGGGAGTCCTCGACGAAAATCCGAACCAATATCGCAAGGGCAGCAGGCAAGACCTTTCTGGCCTTCGATGCCTACGGCGCCGAGCGGCCCGAAGAGTATTGGACTTATGATGAAGAGAGGGGATTCATTGTCAATTCGGGCAAGTCCCTGATCGAGGCGTTGCGACTGGCCACTCAACCGGGCCAACATGGGACCGTCTACTCCTTCTCATGCTATCGTGCCACCGAGTATGTCGTCGCACTCGGTGTCGCCGAGGAAGCCTTGAGAGTCCATCCGAGCCTGTACCGTAAGCTCGAGGCCCAAGCCCAACGGCGCGCGATCCGATCCCGCGAGTTCCATGATGTGTTCATGATCGAGTACGGATCAAGGCAGCAGCCATTGCCAGAGTCCTACTACGTGCCTGGCGATCGCGTGTGGTTCAAGAATCCAGATCCCGCATCGGCCGAGGCGCTGGGGTTCGAAGGGTCCTGGCTATTCTATATGGGACGCGGGGTGTTCTCAGATTTCTGGAAACGGGACAAGTGTTTTACGCTCGATCGCAAGTGCCTGGAGATCTATCACTGGCGCCATGGAGCTTACCAAGACCCCGAGGGTATTTGGCGGATGGACGAGAAACTCGTTCAAGACCGCATGCGAGAAACCGAACAAGATCCAGCCGAGCACGCAAGGATTTTAGAAGCAATGCGCAAAATCCAAGATGGGCCGGGAATCTATGCCGACGGCGGTTGCATCGATGCGACCAGGGAATACACCCGCTTTGTACGTCCCGAAAGCAGCAACATCGAACTCAAAGACGCCCAAGACGTCGTCTGAGGTGGAATGGTTCCTCACAACACCCGTGGGATAGGCTTCCAGCCATTTTATACCCCACAAGTCTGATCTTGCTATCGAACCGATAAAGTGCGATTGATAGCTTTTTTGGCGATCGCATGGATGGTGGCTCAAATGGTGACGGATTGGGTTGAAGATGAGTTCCAAGA
>Ga0209229_10000666_pt1 | contig 13997 bp, 14 predicted proteins | sample SanBayMetagenome_FD_187466 | JGI IMG/M metagenome (GOLD analysis project Ga0209229, IMG submission 187466) | Freshwater and sediment microbial communities from dead zone in Sandusky Bay, Ohio, USA (SPAdes) (version 2) | ecosystem: Environmental > Aquatic > Freshwater > Lentic > Sediment... | reverse complement strand
GTCCTGGCAGGGATGCCACACGATCGACGGATTGAAGAGGGCCGCACTCTCGAGCGCGTATTCCTGCGTGAAATAGGAGCCGATCAGCAGTTCCCGGGCCTCGGTGAGCGGCCGGTCGGTGAGGAGGTGATGGCGGACGGCTGCCGCGCGCTCGCGAAAGAAGGCGAGCAATCGTTGGTGGCGGCCGTGGAACTCCCTGAGCACCTGTTCGAGCAGCCGCTCCACGTCGTCATCCGCGAGTTCCATGATACGGCCGATGATCTTCATCGCCCGCTGGGGAAGCTGCGGTTCGAATGGCCGGTAGAGCACGCGGGCGTTGTTGGGCCGCAGGAGCACTCCGGTGCGCGTGATGTTCATGGTGGAGGGGTGCCGGGGTGGTGAGGGCATGCATGTCGATGAGGGCGCCGAGCCAGGCGAGTGTGGACTCGGCTCCCTGGTTGTCGTTGGTGCGGTCTTCGAGCAGGCCGTCGCGGCAGCCGCCAGTCGCCGGATCGGCGAGCGCGAGGCCGACGACGTTGTGACCGAGGAACCAATTGAAGGCGTCCCACGCGCGGTCGCTCCACGTCGTATCGCCGGTCGTATGGCAGGCTTCGATGCAGGCGGCGACTGTGGCGTGTGCCTCCAGCGGCTGTTGGTCGAAGACGGCCGCGTTGCCACCGCGCTGGAGGAAGCCGCGGCTGCCCACCGGGGCGAAGCGGTGGGTCGCCGACGTCTGGATGGTGGTCAGCCAGTCGAGCATCGCCAGGCCCACCTCGAGCGCCGCACGATCTCCGGTCCAGCGGCCGCTCGAGACGAGTGCCTGGCAGAGCCGGGCGTTGTCGTACGCCACCACGTCTTCGGGCCAGGGCCAGTCGGCCGAGGCATTGCCCCGGAATTGGTCGAGCAGCCTCGTCGTGAGTAACGTCCGGGCGAGGCCGACCCGCCGGTCACCATCGAGGCGGCGCAGGTATTCCTGGATACCGAGGATGCCGAGTGCCCACGCCCGGGGGCTCGTGGTCTCGACGAGCGCGTCGAGCGCCGGTGCGAAGATCTGCACGGCCCACGCCTGCAGTCCGGACTGGCGACTGCGGCCGATGCAGGTGCCGAGCGCGAGGAGGGTGCGGCCGAGGCAGTCGTCGGTGCCACGCTCGTCGAGCCAGTGCCTATCGAATGCCATGAAGTTGCGAAAGCGGCCGGTCTCAGGCACGAAGGCATGGCCGAGAAACATTGCGTAGGTCACGGCGGCCCGCGCCGTGGCCGGCGAGCCGAGGCCGAGATCGTCGAGCCGCACCATCAGCGCGAGGGCCCGGGCGTTGTCGTCGGTGCAGTAGCCGTCGGCCGCGTTCGGAATGTCGAACGTGGCGTGCTGCAGAAGCCCGGTGGAGTCGGTGAGCCGGAGGAGGTGGTCGAGCTGCAGGGGCGGAAGGTGGTGTCGCGGACGACGCTCGGGCGAAAGCGATCCTGTTCGTCGTGGCTTCACCGTCACGCCCGCGCGGGTCTGCCGAAAGGCCGCCGTGTAGCGTTCGGCGACCCGGCTCCAGACCATCTCGCGGCCGAGCCGCCATGCTTCCGTGCGCAGGCTGACGCGCCGCGCGTCGTCGCCGAGCAGGTCGCACACGGCGCGGGCGATCGCCGTGGGCGAACTGAAGGGCACGAGCATTCCGCGGCCGTCGGCCAGCAGTTCCTGGGCATGCCAGTAGGGTGTGGAGACGACGGGAGTGCCACAGCCGAAGGCGTAGGCGAGCGTGCCGGAGGTGATCTGGTCTTCGTTGAGGTAGGGGGTGAGATAAACGGAGGCCGCACTGAGAAACGCGAGCAATTCGGGAAGCTCGACATAGCGATCATGGAAGACGACGTGGTCTTCGATGCCGAGCGTCCTGGCCTGTCGTTGCAGGGTGTCGCGGTAGCGTTCGCCCTCACTCATGATCAGGTGTGGATGTGTGGCGCCGAGCACGACATACACGGCATCGGGGTGGCTGGCGAGAACGTCCGGCAAGGCTTCGATCGCATGCTCGATGCCCTTTGCGGGCGAGAGCAGGCCAAACGTGAGCAGCATGCGGCGGCCTGCCAGGCCGAGCTGTGGTGTGCGGCTCCCTGGATCCGAGAGGGGCATGTCGGGGATGCCGTGCGGGATCACGTCGATGCGGGCGGGGGAGACGCCATGCACGTCGCTGAGGAGCGTCCGGCCGCGTTCGGTCATCACGGCGAGTCGGGCCGACAGATGGATGATGTCGTTCATCACACGCCGCTGTGCAGGGGAGGGGTTGGCGAGTACGGTGTGAAGCGTCGTATGCACCGGTGCCCGCAGGTTGCGGAGCAGGCCGAGCACGTGGCCTCCCGCGTCGCCGCCGAAGATGCCGTATTCGTGCTGGAGCGAAATCACGTCGGCGTTGCGAAGATTGAGAAAGGCCGCGGCCCGCTCGTAGGCGGAGGGATCATCGGCGCGAATCTCGAACGCCACTTCGCCTGGATAGTCGTAGCATGCGTGGCCGTCGTTCAGCGGCACGACGTGGCATGCCGTATCGGGCAGATGGCCTGCGACGGCCGTCCGCAGGTCGGCCGTATACGTGGCGATGCCGCAGCGCCGCGGCACATAACTGCCGATGAATGCGATCGAGTTGAGCGGGGGTGCATGCATGGCCGGTGTGCGGCGTGCATGCCGAGAGGTTTATCCACGGTGATCCTACGCCAGCGGTCAAGCGCCTCTTGAGAGGACGCTGTGTAGGACAGGCTTTAGCCTGTCGGTTTTTTTAGACAGGCTGAAGCCTGTCCTACTTGGGCAGAAACTCGAGCGTATAGCAGTCGGCGGCTTTTACCTTGCCCGCGAGGCTCGGGTCGAGCGCGGTCATCTGCTCGAGCAACGTGTCCCAGCGGGCAGCCGTCATCGTGCCAAGCCGTTCCGGCGGCATCCCGTCGGGGAGGCAGAGCCCGCGAAGAATCTCGACGCCGCGGGCGAGCATTTCGGGTGAGACACCCTCGGGATTCACCTTCAGGAGGTGTGCGTTCGTGGCCGCCGGGTCGGCGAGATAGTGCCGCCAGCCCACGATTGCCGCGCTCACCATCCGCCGCACGAGGTCGGGCTCTTCGCGGACGAGCTTGCCCGTCGTCACGAGCACGCTCGAATAGGGGTCGAAGCCGATGTCGGAGAGCATGAGCGTGGTGATCTCCGCGCCCTCCTGCCTGGCGAGCAGCGGTTCGGAATACACATAGCCCTGCTGGGCCATCTTCGGGTCGTGCACGGTGAGGGCCACGCCGCCGGTGTAGGGCACCTCCCTCACGCCCGCGAGCAGCCCTTTTTTGCGCATGAATTCGAGAAACGCATGCCCCTGCTGCACCTGCAGCGTCATGCCCTTCCGTCCCAGATCTTCGAACGACTTCACCCCGCTGTCGGTCCGCATGAGCAGGCAGCGCGGGTGGCGCTGGCAGGCGGCCATCACCGTGACGATGTCAGCCCCCTGGCTGCGAAACATGACCACGTCTTCCGCGTTGGCGACGGCGAACTGCACGCGGCCGGCCGCGAGTTCGCTCGCGATCGGGGCGGCGCGGCCGCCGGGGCGGATCTCCAGGGCCAGCCCTTCCACCGCGGCGAAATTCTCGACGAGCGCCGTGTAGAAGCCACCGTGCTCCGCCTCGGGGAACCAGTTGAGCTGGAGCACGGCGGGCGTGCCCCTCGAGGCGTCAGCGGCTGGCCTGTCTGGGACACCGCAGCCGACCAGGAAGAGGCATGCCGCCAGTCCGCCAATCAATTGCCGCATCGCATCGTCTCCATCGTGTGCCGGTCAGTCGCCCGTTCCCTGAACATAGCGGTGCAGCAGCCGATCGGTCAGCAGGTTCACCGCCGCGAACATGAGGAGGCCCAGCAGCGACGACAAGAGCACGGCCGCGATCAGGGCGTCGGTCTTGCCCATCGCGAGCCACCGGTCCATGACGGCACCGAGGCCGGGAAAGTCGCTGCCGCGGCCCACGAAAAACTCTCCCACGATCGCCCCGATCACGGCGAGCCCGCAGCTGATTCGCAAGCCCAGTGCCAGGTGTCCCATCGCAGTGGGCAGCCGCAGCCGCACGAGCGTGGGCCAGCGGCCGGCGCGATACAGCCGGAACAGGTCGCGATGATTGCGGTCGAGCGCGAGCAGCCCGGCCGTGACGTTCGAGAGGATTGGAAACAGGGCGATGATCGCCGACACGAGGATCACGGTGCGTTGTCCGTAGCCGCTCCACGTGATCAAAAGCGGTGCCACCGCCACGATCGGCACCGTCTGCAGGAAGACTACATAGGGATAGAGGGCCGTGCGGATGACCCGTGACTGGCTGAAGATGATCGCGAGCAGTGTGCCGACGGCGGCCGCGGCCGTGAGGCCCACGAGCGACGCGCGGGCCGTCACCCAGAAGGCATGAAGAAGCGTGTCGCGCTTATCCCACAAAGCGCTCGCCACCTGCAGCGGCGACGGGAGCAGATACGCCGGCACCTGCCAGTAGCCCACCGCGAATTGCCAGAAGGCGATCACGCCGACGGCCACGGCCACGGCTGGCAGCGCCTCGACGGCGAGTTGAGTCCACGGGATACGCGTGCGGCTCATCGGGCAGCCTCCGCGAGGGCATCGGCGACGGCACCGTAGAGCCGGCCGAATGCGGCGCCGCCGCGGGCCTGGGCCAGCCGCGGGGCCGGCAGGTCCACCGCCACGCGGCTGCCGATCCGCCCGCCGTCGAAGATGCAGACTTCGTCGCCCACGAGGATCGCCTCGGCGATGTTGTGCGTCACGAGCACCATCGTGCGCGGGTGCCGGGCGTGCAGCGTGAGGAGCAGTTCGGTGAGCCGCGAGCGAAGCAGGTCGTCGAGGGCGGCGAACGGCTCGTCGAGGAGGAGGATCGCCGGCTCCGTGACGAGCGCCCGCGCGAGCGACACCCGCATCTTCATGCCACCCGAGAGTTCCCCGGGGTATTTGCCAAGGTCGCCGGCGCCGAAGCCCACCTCGGCGAGCCAGTGCTCGGCCATGGCCCGTCGCTCCGGCGCCGCGCCGCGGCCGACGAGATCGAGCGGTAGCATCACGTTGTGCACGGCATCGAGCCAGGGCAGCAGCGCCGGTTCTTGAAACACGTAGGCCATGGTGCCGGCCGGCACCGTCTCCGGCCGCGGCTCGATCCTGCCTGCCGAGAGCGGCTGGAGCCCCGCGATGCAGCGGAGCAGCGTGGTCTTGCCGCAGCCGCTCGGGCCGACGAGGGCCACGCTCCGCCCGGCAGGCACGTCGAGATCGACGCCCGCGAGCACGTCGCGACCGCCAGCGAAACGCACGCCCACGTCGCGGCATGAAATCGGAGCGGCGGAGGACGCATTCATGGGCATCAATCTAGTCAAAGAGCCCACGATGGGAGCATTTTTCCCGGCCAGCCATGCAACGCTGTGGAGCGCAGGGATACAATTGGAGCCGACGCGGGGCTTCCCGCACGTCACCCTCGTTGTGGATGCGTCATGCTGCCTGGTTCCGTTGAATGCCACCGAGCCGCCATTGAGACCGCCTGCCGCGACGCAGGCGTACGAGGTCTGTGGTTGTTTGGTTCGGCCACGCGGCCAGACTTCCGGCCTGGTCAGAGCGACTTCGATTTCCTCGTAGAGCTCACGCCAGGGCGCAACGCAGCTGCCCAGTTCTTTCCTCTCTACCGCACGCTCGCCAGCCTGTTCGACGAACGCATCGATTTGATCAGCCTTGCGGGAGTGAAAAACGAGATCTTTGCTGCTGAGTTGCAACGGACACGGGTGCCGGTTTATGTCGCCGCGTAACGTTGCCGGCTTGCTCTCGGACATTCTCGCAGCGGCGGACTTCATGGCAGCACGTGCCGAAGGCTTTTCGCGAGAACGGTATCTCGAGGTTGATGATCTGCAAGTGATCTTCGAACGGAAGTTTGAAGTCATCGGTGAGGCGTTGGCACGGCTTCGCAAGGCCGATCCGGCACTGTTTGATCGCGTGCGGCATGCCGCGGCAGCCGTCGACTTTCGCAATGTGCTGATTCACGGCTACGCGTCGATCGATCATCACGTCGTGTGGGATACCTTTACGAATTGGCTTCCGGAGTTGGTTGCCGACGTGGCGGTGATTTCACGAGAACAAGGCCCGTTCGAATGAGGCACGGGCTGCATGCAACGAGCCGGTTTGCGCCACCATTTGCCCACGTGATCTTCGACTGGTCGGGGACGCTCTACGACGATCAGACGCCGAGTTTCCTGGCCACGCGGCAGACGATCATCGACCTCGGTGGGCGGCGGATCAGCCGCGCCGACTACGACCGCGAGTTCAGCCTGCCCGCGCTCGGGTTTTATCGGCGGCACGGGGTCGCGGAGCCCACGGCTGCGATCGACCGGCACTATTTCGCCGCCTATGAACGCGTGATCGACCAGGGGGCTCTGTTTCCGGGGGTACGAGAGGCGCTCGAGTCGCTCCGCAGGCAGGGAATCCCAACGAGCCTGTTTTCGACGCTGCGGCAGGATCTGTTGGAAGCGGCCTGCGATGCGTGCGGGATTCGCAGCCTCGTGGGGACGATCCAGGGCTCCGTTCCGAACAAGGTACGGGGCATGCCCGATCACCTGAAGCGGATCAGCCGGCGAGCCAAGGCCGACGTGCTCTTCATCGGCGACACCGATCACGACGTCGAGGCTGCCCGGCGGCACGGTCTCACGTCGGGCTGCGTGCTCTCCGGCTATCACGACGAGACGCGTCTGCTTGCTGCCGAGCCGCGCTACGTGTGGCGGGAGCAGGCCGACTGGGTGCCGTTCTTCGCGCCGCGTGCCGCGGGGCCGAAGCGGACGCCGCGCGAGCATCCCGTGGCCACGGTGGGCGCCCTGATCTCGAACCCGGAGGGGAAAATCCTTCTCGTGCTCACGCACAAGTGGAGCCACACCTACGGCATTCCCGGCGGAAAGATCGAGAAGGGGGAAGACGCCGTCGCGGCATTGCGTCGCGAGATCCGCGAAGAGACCGGCCTCGCGATTTCCGACGTCGAGTTCGTGCTCGTGCAAGACTGCATCGACTCGCGAGAGTTTTACGTCCCGAAGAGCCACTTTCTGCTCTTCAACTACACGGCCCGCGCGAGGAGCACGAAGGTGAAGCTCAACGGCGAGGCGCTCTCGTATCTCTGGATCGACCCGCGCGAAGCGATCTCCTTGCACTTGAACGAGCCGACGAGGACACTCATCGAAACAGTCCTTGCTCGCCGACTCACCCCGCCCACCTGAAACACCTTCCATGCCCACGGCCCTCGTCACCGGCGGTGGCATCCGCATCGGCCGCGCGATCTGCCTGGCGCTCGGCCGGGCAGGCTACGACGTGGTCGTGCATGCGAATCGCTCGGTCGCCGCCGCCCAGGAGGTGGTGCGCGAACTGGCGGCGCTCGGGCGCGGTGCCCGCGTCGAGCAGGTGGATCTCTCCACGCCCGACGGTCCGCAGAGCCTCGGCCAGCGGCTCGACCGGCTCGACCTGCTCGTCAACAACGCCGCCGCGTATGAGCATGCGGCGTTTCGCGACATCACTCCCGAGCAGCTCGAGCGGATGCTCGCCGTCAACGTGCGGGCGCCGTTTCTCCTCACGCAGGCGGTGCTGCCGCTGCTCGAAGCGTCGGGGCAGGGGGCCGTGGTGAACGTGACCGACATGGCCGTGAGCCGGGCCTACACGGCGACGCATTTTTTTTCGCACTACCTCGCCTCGAAGGCGGCGCTCGAGCAGCTCACGCGGGCGCTCGCGCTCGAACTGGGGCCGAAGGTCCGGGTGAACGCCGTCGCGCCGGGCCCGGTGGCGATCGCAGCCGAGACGACGCCTGCCCAGCGGGCCGACATGCTCGCGCGGCTGCCGCTCGGCCGCGAGGGGAGCCCCGCCGACGTGGCCGAGGCGGTCGTGTATCTCGCTCAGGCCGCGTATGTGACCGGGCAGACGATCCGGGTGTGCGGAGGGTTGAGCATCGCATGATCTTTCGCAAGGAATACGACCGGCTGGCCCTGCGCGGCATGCGGTTCGACTGCATTATCGGGATCCTGGACCACGAGCGCACGACGCCGCAGCCGGTGGAGCTCGACGTGGTGCTGCACTTCCACATGCGGCGGGCGGCCCACGAGGGGCAGATCACACACACGATCGACTACGGCCGGGTGGTGGGCGAGCTGCAATTCATCCTCGTGGGGGCCCGGTTTCTACTGCTCGAGTCGGCCGCCGAGGCGATTGCCGCCTGGCTGCTCATGCCCCCGAGCCTTGACGTTCCGCGGCCGCAGGTCGAGGAAGTCGAGGTGAAGCTCGCCAAGCCGCGGGCCCTCGCCGGCAGGGCGGTGCCCGAGATCGCGATCCGGCGGCAGCGCGGCGATTTCCCGCCAAACCTCGAGGTCAAGCCGTTCGGGTTCGTGGACGTGGTCTTCGAGAGCCCGGAGTGCGGCGTGTATCGCGAGCGGATCAGCCCGCGGACCGTGCTGCCCACGCACGTGCATCGACACCTCGAAGAGATGGAGCTCACGCTCGGCGGCGGCTTGCTGCTTCAGGGCGCGCCCGTGGCCGCAGGCGTGGCCCACGAATGGCCGCGGAACCATCCCCATCGCTGGGAAAACCCGACCGACGTCGAGCAGAGTTTCCTGTGCGTCGATCGGCCCAAGTTCATCCACACCGACGAGGTCGAGGTGGACGTGCCGGTGGGCGATCTTGTGCGCACGAAGCCCGAGACGTTTTTCTGACGCCAGAGGCTGCGCGATTCATGGCCGCGATCGGCTTCATCGGCACGGGGATCATGGGGCGGAGTATGGCCGGGCACCTGCTCGCGGCCGGCCACTCGCTGCACGTGTTCAACCGTACGCGGGCGAAGGCGGAGCCGCTCGTCGAGCAGGGCGCACTCTGGCACGACACGCCGGGCGACGTGGCGGCGGCAAGCGACGTCGTGATCACGATGGTCGGGCTGCCGGGCGACGTGGAGGAGGTGTATTTCGGTGGCACGGCGGCGGTGCCGGCGGGGCAGGGGATCATCGATCGGGCCCGTGACGGCGCGGTGCTCATCGACATGACGACGTCGAGCCCGATGCTTGCCGAGCGGATCGCTGCGGCCGCTATCACCCGCGGGCTCGCGGCCCTCGACGCGCCGGTGTCGGGGGGCGATGTCGGCGCGAGGAACGCGGCGCTCGTGATCATGGCCGGAGGCGATCGCGAGGCGTTCGCCCGCGTGCAGCCGTTCCTTGGCCTGATGGGAAAGTCGATCACGCGCCTCGGGCCCGCCGGGGCGGGGCAGCGGTGCAAGCTCGCCAATCAAGTCGCGGTGGCGATCGGGATGGTGGCCTGGTGCGAGGCGCTCGCGCATGCGCAGGCGGGTGGTCTCGATCCCGCGCTCGTGCAGCAGGTGATCTCCGGGGGTGCGGCGGGCAGCTGGGGCCTCACGAATCTCGCCCCGCGGGCCCTCGCTGGCGATATGGCGCCGGGCTTCATGGTGAAACACCTGCTCAAGGATCTGGCGATCGCGCGGGAGTGTGCGGCGGCGACTGGTATCGATCTCCCCGGCCTCGCCACGGCCGAGCGATTGTTCACGCTCGCCGCCGAGCGCGGCTGGGCTGACGACGGCACCCAGGTGCTCTACCGGCTCTATTCTGCACCTGATGGGCTAGGCCCTCGCCCATCTCCGCATCGGTAGGGGGAGAGCGACGCTTCTCTGATGTCGCCCGCAGCCTCGCGTGGCTGCAAGGTCACGGGCCGAATCGCCCTCAGCTTCGTCGTGTCAGCCGTCGGGGTTGGCGAGCAGCTCCTCCAGCCGCGGCTGGAGCAACGCCGGCAGCCGTGCGACCGTCTGGCCGTCGATCAGCCCGACGTCGATCATGTCTCGGAGATGGGTCCGATCCTTGTCGCGAAACGCCGTCAGCTTCATCGTGATCAGCTGATCGAGATCGACGATCCGGTAGCCCTCGTGGAGGTCGGTGGCCGACAGATCGGGGGCGGCCACCGGATCGGCCGGCTTCACGGGCTCTCCGGCAAACAGGATATGCACCGCCTCGCGAGCCTTGCCCTGCGGGCCATCCACGAAGATGTGGATCCCGAACTTGAAGGAGTGCACGAAGCCCACGGCCTCGAGCGCAGCCTTCACCCGCTCGAGATCGGCCCGGTCGATCAGGATGTCGACATCCACCGTCGTGCGGACGGCGGCGGGATCAATCCGCGAAACCCAGGCCGCCACGGCGTTGCCACCAGCCACCGCATGGGGAATCCCGGCCGTCTCGAGTGCGGTCACCGCCCGCTTGAGCCGTTCCTTGACCATGGCCACCGCCTGCTCCACGCGGTCGAGGACGTCGAAGCCGAATCGCACGACGCTCGGGCCGGGCATCCGCACGACGTCATCCAGGGGATCGGTAGCCATGCAAGAAGTGTACCCGCCGGCCTGATCGCCAGACGGCAATACGTATACCTATGTACAGTTTGTTGTCAAGCGGCCTGCCGCGGAGCATCCCCCACGCGGCGCTCATCGATAACGCCGGGGATAACGAGCCCGTGGCCCGCTGACGCCACTCCGTGGACACGCGTCGGCTCCTCATGCCCAGCGGTAGGCGGCCCGGGAGGTGTCGGCGAAAAACCAGCGCTCCGCTTCGCCGCCGTGCGACCGGACGAATGAAGCGACGATGGTGTGAACTGCCGCATAATCGGCGGCACGGTTTAACACGGGCCAGTTGCTGCCATACATGACGCGCTCGGCGCCGAATGCCTTCCACACGGGAGCCAGCCACGGCTCGTAGAACGCCGGATCGCGCTGTGCCTGTGCGGGCTTCATCGATTGGGCGGCACTCTCCACGAGCCCCGACATCTTCATGAAGATGTGCGGGAGCCGGGCAGCCCGTTCGATCGCGGCCAGCCGGGCGATGTGGGAGCGATAGCGGGCGTCGTCGAGGCCGGCGAGAAGTTCGTCGCCGTTGACGCGGACCCCCCGAAACAGTCGGTGCCTCGCGAACCGGTCGATGAGTTTGTCTGCGGCCTCGTCTTCGAGTGGGAGGTTGCCGACCACGCCCTCGGGCTACGTGGGATCGTAGAAGTGAACATGTGCGTCGATGAGCGGAGCGACCCGCGTATCGGCTGCCCGCGCTGTGTGCCCAAGGAACGCCGTCGTCACTGCCCCGAGAGAGCAGGTGAAAACGTCACGTCGAGGACAAGGCGAATCGATCATCGGTCCCCGGCCGATCACCTCGTGCATCGTGGGTCGTCCGGAACGAAGGTGGGGTAGAAACGAATGGCTTTCTGACGCGGAACCGACCTGGGTAGTATACTGACAGAGCAGTGTGAACAGACAGTTAATGGGTTGCGAGGATTTCCCCGTGCCGCTCATCAAAGCCGTGAAGACCGTGCTCGTGGACGTGCCGCTCGGGCAGCGGACGATCACCGACAGCCAGTCGAGCGTCGATTCGGTTGAGTTCGTGCAGGTTTCTATTCACACCGATGCCGGCGTGACGGGCCACGGCTTCAACTGGAACTATTCCAAGGGCCTCAAGGCCGCGCAGGTGATGATCGACGAGTGCTATGCCCCGGCGATCGTCGGCAAGCCGGCGCTCGACCGCCATGCCCTCATGCAGGCGATGCACTCGACCACGCACTTCATCGGCCGCGTGGGCGTGGCCCGCGTGGGCCTGTGTGCCATGAACCTGGCCCTGTGGGACATCCAGCTCAAGCTCGAAGGGCAGCCGCTCTGGCGGCACCTCGGCCCCTGCAAGAGCCGCGTGAAGGCCTACAACACCGACGGCGGCTGGCTGACGTGGAGCACCGATGAACTCGTGGCCGACATGCAGCGGATCCTCGATCGCGGTTTTGATGCCGTGAAAATGAAACTCGGCCTGCCCGACCCCCGCGAAGACTACGCGCGGGTCAAGGCGGTGCGGAAGGCGATCGGCGACAAGCCGAAGCTGATGGTCGACGTGAACACCGTGTGGGATTTGAAGACGGCGATCACGTGGGGCCGGCGGCTCGAGGAATTCGACATCGCCTGGCTCGAGGAGCCGATGCATCCCTTCGACGTGCGGGCCCACGGCGACCTCGCCCAGGCGCTCGACCTGCCGATCGCGGTGGGGGAAACCGTCTACACACTCCACGCGTTCCGGGACTACGTGGATTGCAAAGGGGCCGATATTCTTCAGGCCGACGTCACGAAGCTCTCCGGCATCGAGGAATGGCTCGACGTGGCGGCCCTCGGCCGAGCCTACGGGCTGACGGTGATCCCGCACACGAACGTGCAGCACAACGTGCACGCCCAGCTCGCCGCGGCCACGCCCAACACGCCGATGATCGAATGCTGCTACGAGTCGCTGTTCGATATCTGGGAAAACCCGATCCGCGTCGTGGACGGCTTCTACACGCTGCCCGAGGCGCCGGGCGTGGGCGGCAAGCTCACCGACGCGGTGCTCGCGAAGCATCGCGTCGGGTGAACGGCCGGAAAGGACGGTGCTCGACGGTGCGGGACAGAAGACGGAATCGTGGCCTGTCGCCTTCTCTCTCAGGCTAGCAACTCGTCGATCGCCTCGATAAGCCGAGGAATGTCGATGTGCACCGCATCCCACAGGACGCGATGGTCGATCAGATCGTAGCCGTGAATGAGGTGGTCTCGCGTGCCCGCGATGTCTTTCCAGGGAATATCATCGCGGCGCTGCTTGACTTCGTTTGGCAGTCGCCGCACATCTTCGCCGACGATCTCAATGCATCGCTCCAGTGCGGCCTTCGCAGTCCAGTCTGCCAAAAGGGAATCGAGCGTGTGGGCGGCACACAATGTTCGCGCCTTTTCGGCCGCATCGCGAATCTGTGCGAGCGTGATTCGCGGGTCGCGACGGCTCATGAATCCTCGTAGATCGTGACGGCTTCGCGGCGAATGGTCGGCTCGACGCGTGGATCCAGTCGTGAGCAGAAGTCGACTTTACGGCCGAGGATTCCTGCCAGTTCGTCGCCGTAGCCGAAGAAACGAAATCCGATGCCTCGCGTTGCCTCTGGCTTGAAATCAGCCAAGACATCAATGTCGCTGCGAGCCGGATCGAAGTCTTCGCGGAGCACGGAGCCGAACACGCTCAGGCGAACGATGCCCCGGTCGCGGCAGAAAGCCACCACACGTTCATGATCGAAGAGGATAGGCAATTTCTTGACGTCGGTGACCATTCGGCCGGTACCTCAGATGCGATCGAGCCCGTCGCTGAACGTGTAGAACAGAAACGCATGGTTGCGTTGTGCCACCGCAGGGTTCGAAGTGGCATACGCAACCACCAAGTCTACCGCCAGTCCTCATGTGGCTCCATCACGGTTTCTCGCTGTCTGGAGGGCGGCCTCCGTGCGATCATGCGCGAGTGAGACGTTTTTCTCGCCCTTCGTTGCCACTTCGGAACTCACCGACGCGGTGCTCGCGAAGCACCGCGTGGCGTGAACGCCATTGTGCCTCGGGCTACGCTCTGTCGAGAGCGGCACGAACGTCGGCCGGCAGTGTGCCTACGAGCTGCGGGTGGGCTTCGACGAGCCGGGCGATGTCGCCGAGATCCTTGATTGCTTTGCTGGGCCGCCGTTCAGGCGTTCGCCAGGCCTTGATCTTGCCCGCGAGCGTGTCGGCAAGCGAGGCCACCCGTAGGAGGATCCCATGCACGTCGGCTGCGATGGCGCGGGCAGGAAACTCGCGATCGAAATCTTCCGTGCTCAGTTGCAGGCTCACCTGCGACCGGCCACGAAAGTTTACCGACCACTCGTGTCGTTCTGCTACGAAGCCGACGGCCTCGAGAGCAGCAACTGCACGCGCGATCTCATCGACTGCCACGACAAAATCGAAGTTCCGCGTGACCATCGGCTCGGCAGCCCAGTGGTTCACGGCGATGCCGCCGATGGCGCACCAGTGCAGTTCGGCCCGCTCGAGCGCATCGACCATGCGCATCACGTCATTCGCGCCACCGGCGGTCTGCCAGTCGTAGAATTGCCGCCCAGTCATGGGTCCGATTGTACGCAGCGTGCGATATGCCTGCCGAATCCGGCTCGTGAGCGAATTGCGACCAGGGGCAGCCGTCCGCCGCC
>Ga0209229_10000664_pt1 | contig 14006 bp, 9 predicted proteins | sample SanBayMetagenome_FD_187466 | JGI IMG/M metagenome (GOLD analysis project Ga0209229, IMG submission 187466) | Freshwater and sediment microbial communities from dead zone in Sandusky Bay, Ohio, USA (SPAdes) (version 2) | ecosystem: Environmental > Aquatic > Freshwater > Lentic > Sediment | place... | reverse complement strand
CCCAGGGCAACGGAGGGATCACCCGAGCCCTTGCGGTGCTTTTGAGTTCTCCGAAACTCGCTTCGAGCTTGACGCCCGAACCGGTTGGAGTTTCTCCCGCAAGGTAGATTTGGTCTTCGGCGACGGAGCCTGTTCCATCGACGGCGATGGTCGCTTCGGGGACCAATCGAATGTACTGTCCGAGCGCATTGTAGCCTCGCACCTGCAGCTTCGCCTTCGAGCCGGGTTGGACGAGCATTTCGACCGGGCACAACTGGATATGAGCGATCTGCGTGTCGGTTACGGCAGGCTCGGGCGGGGCCTCGGGCAACTTCAAATCCGCTGGGACCTGGGGCTTGGGGACTCCGATGCACAGCAGGGCCTTGTTGGTTGGCAAATACATCCGACCGTTGGAAATGGCGAACGAACCGAAGATTTCGCTTCCATCGTTGAGCCTGGTCTGTCCGACGACCTTGATTTCGGTTTCGGTCGGTTCGAGGCACCAAATGCGACCGGTATTTTCGGCGATGTAGAGCTTGCCCTCGCTGACGACTGGCGAGCCGAACATGATGCGTCCGAGTTTCTTTTCCACCTCGATCGCCCCGGTCTTTGCGTTGACGCCAAAAAGCGCCGCGCCGTCTTCGAGGTAGTAGATCCTCTCGCCGATACGTACCGGAGAGGACCTGCTGACGGTCTTCTTGGGGACCTTCCACAAAAGTTTCTCCTCAGGGATATCTCCGGAGGTGTTTCCATCGATGGCAAAGACGGCCCCGAGCACGGTCCGATCCGTCTCGTTCTGTTCTCCGTGTCCCATGTAGACAATGCCGTTTTCGACAAGCGGTGCGACATTCATCCCGCGGGGTGATGCTTGGTACTTCCAGATCACCTTGCCGGTCCTGGGCTGCAGCGCGTAAATCGCTCCGTCGGCGGCTCCTAGAACCATCGCTGCCTGACCGTTGAGCACCGTAAAAATCGGAGTGCTGTAGGTTGTGTCCTCTGGGCGAGGACGGGTCGACATGGTCCAGATGGCAGCTCCGGTGTTCTTGTCCATTGCGAGGAAACGGTGGGTCGGGACGGCTGTTTGGTCCCAGCCGGTATTGACGCCACTGATGATGACCATGTCCTCATAGACCACTGGGAAATTCGTTCGCCCCCCATACGTCGAGAGCATCCCATACTCTTCGAGCATCGAATGTTCCCAAATCAACTTGCCGGTCTTGCCATCGAGGCACTGGAACGTACAACCCAACCCCAAGACATACACGCGATCGGTCTCGGGGTCTGCGACGACACTGGCCCATCCGACACGTTCCGAAGGTGCATCCGAGAGGAAGATATTGTGGATGCTCTCCCAGATCTTTTCGCCAGTCTCGGCGTTGATGCAAACGGTCTTCTCGGCTTCCTTGTTCGTTTCGGCTTCGTGCCTGCAGACGACATACACCCGGCCATTCATGACCACTGGGGTCGAACGCGTCGCGAACTCTTCTTTGCGCCAAAGCAGATTCTCGCCCTCGATCGAGAAGCTCGTTGGCAGTCCGGTCTCAAGCGATTGTCCGTTTTGCTGGGGACCTCGCCAATGGTACCAATCGGTCGCCTTGAGCTTCGAGGCCCCCTCCTGGGCGACGGCCAAGCCGTCTGCGGCTAGAGTCATGGCTACGGCGGAGGCCAAGCTTGCGCCTGCCAGGAATCGAATGGATTTGTTCATTGAGAAATCTGTGGCTGGGGAATAGAGGCTGGGAGATGGGGCTGGGGAACTCTCGATCGTCGCCTGTGGTTCAAGTTTGGGGGGTGAATCCCAGGGCCATCAAGAGTCGATACGCAGGATCCGACCGCGCATCGCGTTGGAGTTCTATTGTAGCAAAGCCCCTGAACTTCAGTAGTCTCAAGCAGAAAGGATAAAATTTCCAAAATATTTTGCGTGATACGTGGAACTGGTATTCCCTTGGATCTGCCGAGCTCTGTAAGGTCCAGAGCTTTGCGCCTTGTGGATCTGTCCCGGATGGCTCCAAGAGCCTTTGGAGTTCCATGCCAGAATCCGAGTTGCCCTGAGTTTATGCCCGGAATCTATGCCCTGAATCTATGCCTAGAATTTTTTGCGTTGCAAACCAAAAAGGGGGAGTCGGCAAGACGACCACGGCCGTCAACTTGGCATGGGGACTGGCCCTGGCAAATCAAAAAACGCTGCTGATCGATCTGGACCCCCAGTGCAACGCAACGACCGGCCTGGGGCTCCAACCCGTCGATCGACACCCACTGCTTGGCGAAATGCCTTTGCGGGACTCGATCCTGTCCTCAGGTCTGGAAACCCTGCATATTCTCCCCGGCTGCCGAAGTTTCCAGGACGTCGATCTTCTTGAAAAAGGAACCCAAAGCAGACGCCAGTGGCTCCAAGAACACCTCGATGCCGAAACCGGCGTTTTCGATGCGGTCATCATCGATTCTCCCCCGTCGCTCGGGGAACTGACCCAAGCGGCCCTAGCCTCGAGCACCGAGGTGATCATGCCGATCCAATGCGAATACTACGCGATGGAAGGACTGACCCAAATGATCCACGTCATTCGGGACATCATGAAGAATCAACCCGGCCGACTGACCTTCGGGGGGATTCTCCTGACGATGTTCGACCCAAATTTTCAGTTGACCCATGAGGTAGATCGCGAAGTTCGGGATTTCTTTGGCGACATCGTTTTTGATACAAGGATCCCCAGGGACATCGTTTTCAGCGAATCCCCAAGCCACGGACAGAGCGTTTTGAGCTACGCTCCGAGATCCCGAGGCGCTAGGGCTTACATCGAACTTTGCATGGAGGTACTCGATCGTGACTAAAGACAGACGACTCGGACGCGGTTTGGCCGCCCTCCTGGGCACCCCTCTCGACGATGTCAGCACATCGCACGGCGATGCTGCCGATTCCCAATCGCAAAACCCCCATCCAGCAAACCCCCATTCCACGGGACACACTCCGAGCGTCCAGTCCGTTCCGCTGGCGAACCGACCCCAAGAGCCCGAATCCCAAGGACTCAAGTCCCTGGAGATCGATGTCCAGGCGATCGACCCCAACCCGTTCCAGCCCCGACGCCAATTCAGCGACCAAGAGCTCGATTCCCTAGCCCAGAGCATCAAGGAACACCAACAACTCCAACCCATCCTGGTGCGACGCTCCGGGGACCGCTACCAACTCATCAGCGGCGAACGCCGGCTTCGCGCTACGGTCCGCGCCGGTCTCAAAACCATCCGCGCCGAACTCCGCGAGGCCGACGATCGTCTCGTGGCCGAACTTGCGATCATCGAAAACCTCCAGCGCAAGGATCTCAACGCCATCGAAAAAGCGATGTCGTTCAAACGCTACCTGACAGAACATCGCTGCACCCAAGAAGATCTCGCCAAACGACTCAAAATCGACCGCAGCACCATCGCGAACATGATGCGATTGCTCGAACTCCCTGAAGTCATCACCGACTCGATCCAACGCGAAGAGATCAGCGCAGGGCACGCAAAAGCCCTTCTGAGCCTCGGTAGCCAACGCGAACAATTGGCCTTCGTCCAACGCATCCGTCAAGAAGGCTGGAGCGTCCGCGAAACCGAAGCACGCGTGGCACAAGCCGTCGCTGAAGCTGCCCAGGACGAAGAGTCCATCCTCAAGGCGATCCCCAGACGCAAGTCCTCCAAAACCGATCAAATCGCCTCGCTCGAACGGGACCTTAAACTCGCACTAGGAACCCTCGTCGATATCACCCAATCGAGCCGAGGACGCGGCCGTATCTCCATCCACTTTACCAGCATCGAGGAATTCGAACGACTTCGCCGCGTCCTCTCCGATGCTACCGCGCTGCCCTCCCAAAACCGAAAAGCCGCTTAAATCGATCCATGGGCCATTCCCCATTCGCCTACCGTCGGGCTCGTCCCGGCGGAGGCGTAACTGAGCAGCTACCAAGCGTTTTTCTTTGAGTGCTTTGCTCTTTCTCTTCCGCCTTTCAGGCGGAAGAGAAAGAGCAAAGAGTGGTGTGTCGCGAGTGGTTTCGTAGCTGTTAGTCTTGGCCCCGCCGGCGTAAAGCCGACGGAGGCCAATCCAGTAGCTTTGCTAATAGCTTGATTGGTAGCTCGGCGGCCCGGACTCGAGGCAGAGCAATCCGCCAAGGCTTGATTCTCCCACGTTCGTTTTGCCCAAACGCCATCTTCGCCGACTCAACTAAGCCTGCGAAAAATTCGCTCTACGCCCCCAGCGTTACTTCTCGGGCAAGCGAATCGTTCCATTCCAATCCGGGGGCGCCACCCTGCCGTTCTGCGCGATGAATACGGTCAAGAAATCCTTGACGCGATCCTCGGCCGGGACCTGATGCAAAAGACGAAACGCTTCGTTCCAATTCCCGTCCTGAAAACTATCCAATGCCTTCTCATAGAGCGCAATGTCCAGGTCGGACAAATCGTTTCCGACGGCTGTCGCAGGGGGTAAGAGTTCGCTGACCATCAATGGGGTATTCATCCCGATCGGCAGCACCTTGGCCACCCGACGAACCCTAGCGACGCTCGGAGAGACCTCCCTGCGGATCCGATCGGCCGTCACCTCGTCGACCAGAATGGTCGCATGCAATTGCTTGGTCATGCTCTCTAAGCGGGCCGCTAAGTTGACGACCGGACCGAAGACGGTGACCTTGACCTGATCGACCGTACCGATGCGACCGGCGACGGCTTTGCCTGTCGCGATTCCGAGCCCGGCTCGGAACCCTGCCAAGGGGTGATGGGCGATGGCTGCCGACTGCTCAAACTCGGCGCGAATCGCCAAAGCGGCCGCAGCAGCTTGTTGGACCGAATCGGACTGCTCCAAGGGCCATCCCCAAAACCCCATGGCGGCATCGCCGTGAAAATCCCCCACCACTCCATTGCGTTGAAGGATCTGATGGGTCATGACCCCGAGCGCATCGCTGACGCGCCGAAGCAGCTCAAGGAGCTTATCGGCAGACTCTTCGCTCTGGCGAGAGAATCCCCGCAAGTCGCAAAACAGCACCGATACCTTGGCCTCGCGCGGCGCGAGGATCTCTTCGGGATCTCTTGCCAACAACGCTTTTCGCACGATCGGTGCAAAGAATGGACGAAGCGAATCCTGCCGACGCTGGAGCAATCGCGTTTGCCTCAATGTTCCGACAGTCGTTGCCGTTAGCTCCGCAAACTTGATGTCGTCTTGAAGATCGTCTGAGATCATCAATGTCGCATGGCGCGAGGCCGACGCGTCCATGCTCGAAAAATCACCCGCCACGTAAATCGCCCAACCCGGGGTCGCTTCGCTGGCGATCGGGGTGCAAAAAGCCCAATCGATGTTCTCGGACTGCGTGTACTGCAAGGGGGTATTGCGATCCAAGCTGCGGCTCCACACGTGCAGGACACTCTCACTCGATCCTACCGCTTGATGGATCAACTGCGCGCTCGGGGAGAACGGGCGAAGCGCCAATCCTCGGGAATCCCAGTGCAGCACCCGGATACCGGTCTCGCTGCCCACAGGCCATTGGCTTGTCCAAGGGGTCATCTCGATCGAGGGGAGCTTCTCGGGCTCGGGTTCGGGATCTTGGGCATGCTTCGAGACGATCGCAACAAACGTCGCTTGCGGGATCCCTTGCATGAGCAAATTCACGACCCGCACATAGAGTTCCTCATCTCCGGAACTGCTCGAAATGATTTCCGGCAATCGGCTCAGTACCTCGATCCGTCGGTCTGCATCGCGGTACTGGACGCTTCGCAATCGCCCAGGTGCATAGGTCTGCTCGGTCAGCGCGGGGGGAATCTCCGACTTGGCAACCACGCGGACCCGCTGATCGACCAAACTAAACGTGGTCTGTCCGATGACGAAGTGATCCCCCATCCCGAGCTCAAACTCGTCCTTGCGCAGACCACGATGAAAAATAGGGTTGCGGGAATTCTCAAGCCGCACGATCGTCAGACGGCCAGAGTACCACTTCAACTCGGCATGCTGACGGGAGATTCGGTCGTCCCAAGGGACAGCCCAAGGCTGAGCGGTCCTGCCCAAGACAAAAACCGACGGCTCCCCGTCGACCGGCAACGGGCGTCGCCAGCGGTCGTTGGGCGTCGGGCCTTGGGCAATCAAATCCGGCATATTTCGCTCAGCAATCCCTTGAGAAACGTACGGTCAGATTCCATTGTACTCCTTGAATCCAACGAATCACCGAATTGCCCCAGTGCAAGGAGAAGACTTTACGCAAGTCAGAAAGGCTCGTCAGAAAAGCTCGATCGAGCATTTCGATCCAATACTTTGTTCGTGCTTTTTCTCGTACTCGTACTCGAATCGATCCAGTATAGCAATCTGGCCTATTGGTCCGCAAGTTACCGCAAAGCGCCTCGATCAACGATCGGCATCGCCGCAGATTAAGCAGCCATCGAGTACGAGTACCGTTTCACTGAGTACGAGTACGAGTACGAGTACAACGAAATCCGATGCGATGCAAGAACAATGGTTTAACCCGCAGCCAACGGCGAGGAAGTCGCTATTTTACAGTCAACTCGGCTCAGCATCACACAACCCGCACCAACTGGGATTTGAGTTCGATAAAGGTCAAGTTGATCACAGCCGAAAAGTTATTCTGTCGCGGTTGCCTCGGTTCGATTACGAGCACGGAGCACCGTCCGCCGCGGCGGACTGAGCACGAGCACGGCGAACAGCAGTCCTAATTCAGGGATTCCAGGTAGCTGATCAAGTCGGCCAGGGCCGTAATGGGCATGCCGTCGGCTAACCCCTCGGGCATGACCGAGACGGGACTTTCTTTTCGCTCCGAAATCGACTCGACCTGGATCTCAACGACCTCTCCTTGCGCATTTCTCAATACGACTTTTTCCGGGCTTTCCTTGGTCACAAATCCCGATACGACCCGGTCGTCGTCAAGTCGAAATACGTTCTGAACAAATCCTTGGGCAATCGATTTGCTCGGCATCAAAATCGCCTCGGTAAGCTGATCTCGCCTGTAGGTCTTCGCGACGTTGGGCAAGTAGGGGCCTCGCAACACTTCGTTGGGTTTGACATCGTGGCATTTGGCACAGCCTAGCAATCCAAACACCTGCTCGCCCCGCTTGCTGTCCCCCTGGGCCTCGACGACCTGCTTGAGCACGTCCTCTTTTTTCAAGGTGGAGATTTTGGGACCGTTCCACTGGTTCAAGTCGGCCAACCCCCATTGGCTTGCCAACTCCTTGCCTAGCTTCTCGATCGCGGGCCGATTGTCTAGGATCGCTCGCCGCACGAGCGGTTCGGCTTGTTTGCATTCACCGAGTCGAAAGACTTCAAAGAGGCGTTCGACGATTTCAGAAGATGACCAGACCGAATCGATCGCCGCGAGCAGCTCGGTTTTTTGGGCTTGGTCTTTGCGACAGGCCAATGCCGAAACGAGCAAGGCCTGTGGGAATCCCGATGCGGATTCCCCACGTTTGAGCAATCCCTGCACGTTCTTTGCGAGCTTATCGCTCTCGCAGCAACGCTTCCAAGCTTCCGATTGCAAACGGGTCGAAAAATCGCCAGCCTTGGTCATCAAAACACCGATCGCCGGAATTGCTTGTTCGGAATTCTGCTTGAGCAAAACGCTCAGCATTGGAAGCAAATCGGCCTCGGCAAGCCTCGGGTCCCCCGAGACAGTCTCAAGCAATTTCAGCACAGGATCGGGTAGGCTGCCTGCCGCCTCGAGCAATCCGATCCTTTGGGCGAAAGGAAGTTCGCTCCATTGCGGTGCACGCATCCAGCCTTCGACTCGCTCAGAAATGCTCCATCGATTCAAAGCGAGCATGCGCAGGATTTCCGTCTGATCGGCCGCGTCTATCTTTGCCAAGTGCCGATCGATGGCTTCTTCGATGGGCTTGGTCATCTCCCATGCTTCAGGTTGATAGTAGGGGCCACGAGTATCGGGCCGTGTTCCCCAGCTCGCGCCGTTCCACGCTCCTTCGCGAAAGGCAAGCCTGCTCAGGATGCGAACCGAAGTTTCATCCATCGTTTTGAATTTTCCGTCGCTTTGGTTAAGCGATTCGATCCGCTTGGAGATCAACTTCGGATCGTGCTTCATCGCTAAGGCTTGTAGGGCATGTTCGTAGGCCAAGCTCTCCTTGGGCTGGGTATTGAAGATATGCCAACAAGCTTGCTCGCAATCCTGTTTGGAAAACGCCCTGGTCGCTAAATGACGTACCAATGCATCATTGCTAGATAAGTGCCGAACCAAGTCATTAGTCCAGGTTCCCTTGGGTGCTTTGGTCACTCCTAAGATGGCTTCGATATTGGTTCTGGGGTCCTCGGACTGCAAACCCTTGCGAATCGCGCTGAGAACCTCGGGGCGATCCCAAACTTGAAGATCGCTCAAGGCTCGGATCGCCCAAGCCCCCACGGCAGGTTGGGAGGCCAAGCCTACGAGAGAATCGATCTGTGGAGCGAGGCTCGATGGGTTTTGTCCTCCTCGGACCGATTGGTCGTGGATCAAGCCGATGGTGAAGATCGCAGCGATTCGAGTCTTCAGAGCGGTCTGGTCGTTGCCTGCAAGTTGCTTAAGGCGATCCAAGATGAGTAGCTGTTGGTTCGGATGCCCGGCTGCATAACGGACCAGCCCTCGTTGGCCTTCGATCCGTCGTCGATGGCTAGCAGAGCTCAGCAGCTCGAACCATCCTTGGGCATCGTTTGGATCGAGCTTGGGCCATGCCTCGGGCTTGTAGCCTTTGGGGCGCAATTGGACTACATAGCCGACGTTTTCGCCTGCGTAGTTGAACGTGGCGCCTTTCCAGCTCGATGCGTAGACATTGGAATTCGCATCGACGTCCAAATCCGTGGCGCGTTCGATCCCAAGGAATTCCCGCTGGTCGATCGAAACGCTGGCCCCTTTGGGTTCGACTCGGTGGCTGAAGATCATCTGGCGTCCCCAATCGGCCGTATAGACGCAATCGTTGAGCTCTTTAGGCCAACCCGGTTCGTCCAGGAACAGCGCCCCGCACCCAGAGCCCCCGCCGTAGTCGGCAAGGGGAGGGACGATTTCATTCGGAAAGTTGATGTACTTGCGAGGGTACCCGTGGTCATCGCCGCCGCTGAAGTGATGCATGCGAACATCCCACCCCCCACCGTCGTTGGTATTGTCTCTTGCGAATCCTCGCAGGAGTGGGTCCATGGCGACTTCCAGGATGTTGCGGGTTCCGTTGCTGTAGAGTTCCATTTGAGTTCCGTCGGGACGGACTCGCACGACGCCCCCACCGCGAAACTGCAGAGTTCGTCCATCGGTACCTACGGCGTTCATGAACCCGAAATCGCCGATCGCGAGGTAAAGCCAACCGTCGATTCCCATCGTCACTCCGTTGCTGGTGTGATCCGCTGGACGATCCTTGAAACCGAAAGCGACATCCTTCAAGAGGATCTCTTGGCGATCGGAAACCCCATCGTTGTTTTCATCGATAAATGCGCTCAGATGAGGCGGGTGCAGGACGTAGAGTCGATCGTGATCCCATACGATGCCTCGTGGGGAATCGACGTCATCGACATAAAGGTTGGACGCATCGGCGCGACCATCCCCGTCAAAATCTTGCAACCGAACGATCGAGCCTCGCTTGAGTTCACGGTCGAGGGATCCATTTTTATCGCTCGATACAAAGAGCGTTCCATCGGGTGCTGCCGCGACGAAGACGGGGTAGTTGACGGCCGGTGGGTAAGCAAAAAGGGTCGCATCGAAACCCTCGGGGAGTTTGCATTCGCCGAGCAATTCTCGCTCCTTTTTCATTTTCGCGTCCTCGATGGAGATCTCCTTCGTCGCACCGCCGTAGACTTTGATCTCGCGGATGCTAGCCCAAGCTCCCGGTGAGGCGCCCGCGCATTCGACACGGACAAAGCGAGCCTTGGTCGGCTCGATCGGATGATCGGCTTGCTTGCCCAGAGAGCCTTCCTCAGACGATTTTCCGAGGATTTCGAATCGTTCGCCATCGAGGGAGGTTTCGATCCTGTAGCGGTAGGTCGACTGGTCGCTTTCCCAATCGATGCCCACCCCATGGATCGATTGGGTTTTGCCCAGATCGAGTTGGATCCACTGAGGAAAACTTCCGCCGCTGGCGCACCAACGGGTGGCTCGATTGGAGTCGACGGCGAATTCGATAAGGTTGTTTTGATCTTTTTGCTCAGAGGAAGCGGTGACCTTGGAACCCAGCGCAAGATTCTCACGTTCGAAGCGTTTAGGGGCGGGCTTGAGGTACTCCGGAGCGAGTTTACCGCTTGCCCAGAGCGTGCCGCGTGCGAGCATGCCGATGAACTCCGGGGAATCGACCGTTTCGTTGTGGTGCCCGAGCGTGGTGCCAAAGACACGGGTGCCTCGATAGTCGTTGGTCCAGACGCAGACTTGGTCTTGCCCGTTCTCGCGATCCTTGGCCGTGGCCAGCGGGCTACTCGTCGGCCAGAATCGATCGATGCGATAAAGTTCCCCTGCGGGGTTTGCCCAAGCGGCACCGAAGCCTTCCATGATCGGATGCGAGGCTTGGACGTTTCGGACTTCGTGGGGGTAATGGGGTCCGTGCCCTCGGCTCGTCACGCCGCAGAACTCGAACCAATCGTCGTTTCCGACCCGGTAGCAGTGCATGGCGCAGTGGATGACCACCCCAGGCTTTCCCTTGCGATGGGGTTCGAGGATCCTTGCAAGCCACTGCGGGTCCTTGTCATCGGAAAAGCATTCGTCATGGAGGATCACATCGAACCGATCGGCCCACTTCGGATCGCGATAGAGTTCGATTTCGGCTTTGGTCCCCGAGCCACCTTGGTGGACGACCGTCACATCGATGTGCGCGGTGGCTTCAAGGCCTTGCTTGATGATCTGTTTTTGGCTGTCGTAGTCATGGCAACAGCCCCCGACGATCAACAGGGCCCGGACCGGCTCGGGGGTTTGCGCATAGGCGAGCTTACCCAGAGGCGCATGGGATACGAGCCAGAGAAGTACCCCGTGAAATGCCCAGTTAAGGGCCCAGTTAAGGGCCCAGTGGAACGGATTGGATCTAGCGAATAATCTCATAAGTGGGATGCGGGGTAGGAGTGATCAAGCTCGAACCGAGCGAGTCCACTTGGAAGGGATGGTCAATGGGGATCTGGGCGGGAGTTTACGCCGGTCGGCCCGGGTCGGTCGGTCTGGTTGCGCCGACCGGTCGGGTTGGTTGCGGATACATGCAGCAATCGGCCGGACAAATGTCGTGGCTAGGTCCATAATTTCCGACCGCGATGCGTGGGGTTCCAGCGGCGAGTCGTTCCTCGATCAGGTCGACGGCCATGGAGACGAAGGCCGGGTGGATCCCGACCGAAGGGGCTCTAAAAAATGCGATTCCGAGCTCTTTGGATTTCGCGGCAGCTTCCTCGTCCAGGTCGTAGAGGACCTCCATGTGGTCGGAGACAAAGCCGATGGGTTGAACAATCACATGGGTGATCTTCGAGTTGTTGTGGAGAGCTTCGATTCGATCGCAGACATCGGGTTCGAGCCAGGGTTGCTGAGGTGGTCCGGATCGGCTTTGGTAGACGATTTCCCAGTTGGCATGACCGACCGATTCGCAGACGAGTCTGGCGGCTTCACGCAGTTGCAATTCGTAGCGAGAGTGGTCTGCCATCGATTTAGGGATGCTGTGGGCCGAGAAGAGTACCGGGGTCGCGGCGCGATGTTCGGGGGCGATCTTATCGAGTGCTGCTTTCAAGCAGTCGGATTGGGCTTCGATGAACTTCGGGTGATTGAAACCCATCCGAGCTTTTTCGACCAAGGGAGCGTCTTGGCCGGCCAGAGTGATCGCAGCGGCGATGTTTTCGCGGTATTGACGGCAGCCGCTGTAGCAACTGAACATCGAGGTAAAGAAAGCGATGGCGCGTTTGCGGCCGTCGCTTTTCATCTGGGAGAGCGTATCGGTGAGCATGGGATGCCAATTTCGGTTTCCCCAGTAGATGGGCAATCGGATCCCCCGTCGGTCCAATTCGGTTTGGACGGCCCCGATCAGAGCGCGGCATTGTTCGTTGATGGGGCTGATTCCGCCAAAATGGTTGTAGTGTTCGGCGACTTCGAGCATTCTCTCGCGGGGCACATTTTTCCCTCGCAGGACGTTTTCGAGGAACGGCATCACGTCCTCGGGGCCTTCGGGGCCCCCGAAGGAGACCATCAAAATCGCGTCGATGGGAACCACATCCAGAGGTGGAAGTGGGCCCAGGGGTGCCGAGGGGGGCATGGTCGCGACGGAGGTCGGCTGAGGTTGTCCGGTGGACATAGGTGAAGTCGTTGGGGTAAGGGGATCTATGGGTGGGGGCGGACGAGTCGCGGGGTGTATTATTTACGAAACGCGGGATTCGACGAGCCCCTATTGCGGTTAGAATTTCAAGTAGACACCCTGAGCGGAGGCTCCGCTAGCGGCGGATTAGCTTCAATTCTACAATCGCGCCATGAGTACAGGTCCCCAAAAAGCCGGTCCGGCCCAATCCGAAGCTGTCGAGCATAGCAAGCGATGGCTTTTGGATTTCTTCCCCAATTTGAAGGACGCAGGGGTCCGCTGGTCCGAGGACGATGCGGGGTCCCTGGCCGCGAGTGTCGCTTACTATTTGGCTTTGTCGTTGTTCCCGATGATTTTGCTCTTGATCTCGGGGCTAGGGATCTTTCTTCGGTACACGCAATTCGGGATCGATATTCAGCAGGAGATCCTCGACACCGTCGAGACCCAAACGACCCCTGAGTTGCGGTTTCAGGTCGACCAAGTGCTCGATCATTTGGCGACCCAGTCCTTGGTGGGTGGGCCGACCGGATTGCTCACAGCGATCTTGGCAGCCATCGGGGTGTTTGCTCAGATCGACCGAGGCTTTGACCGGATTTTTCGCATCCCGCCGCAGAGGGACGCATCGTTGCTAGGAACGGTCTTCCGCGTGATTCGCAGTCGGTTTGCTGCTTTCTTGATGCTTTTGTCTTTGGGTGGTTTGTTGGTGGTTTTGTTTTTCGTTGGGATGGGGATCACCCAGGTCCGCTCGTTGACCTCGCAGACCCTCCCGAGCGTCGGCCATTTGTTCAACACCGTGGATTTGCTGACGACCATTTTGGTCAATGCGATGCTCTTTACGTTGATCTATCGGATCTTGCCCAAGCGGCCGGTGATATGGCTCGATGCGTTTCGAGGGGGGCTGCTGGCGGCTGTGATTTGGGAAGTGGGCCGTGGGCTTTTGGGTGCATTCTTCATTGGCATGCGATACACGACGGCTTATGGAGCTATCGGATCGTTCATCGCGTTGCTGCTGTGGTGCTACTACGGCATCTCGATTTTGTTTTACGGCGCCGAGTATGTCCAAGTTTTGGAGATTCGGCGAGCATCGCAGGCATCCAAAAAGGGGCTCGGTTTGGACCGAGCCGAAGCGGCGGTGGTGCTTGCGGCCCCCTCGGATACGATGCGTCAGGATCCCAAGGGAGCAGTTGGCAAGAGGCGAAAGCCTCGCCGGACGTAAAGCCGAATGGCGTTGGATTAAAAGCGGAACGGCGCAAGCCGTCCGGTGAAAACCTTGCGACATCGAGGACACTCCATCACTCACCGGAGTGCTTGCGCACTTCCGCTTTCACTAATTCAACGCCATTCGGCGTAAAGCTGCCGGAAAACAAGAAGTGCGCTTCATATCAATCGACGTAAGCGACCGTTTAGAATGATGAAGGAATTTCGCTAGGCCGAAGCTTTGTTCGATCGTACTCGTTTGCGCAAACGCCATGCGAATACGCCTCCTACGGAGCTAGCAAGCAGGATGCTGCCCGGTTCAGGTACCGCAGTATGCGATCTTGTGATCGATAGGAAGTTGTTGTTCACTGCGTTGTCCAGCACACCGTTTGTTGCAAAAGCATTTGAATTGGCAAGAAAGTTCGACTGAACAATCTTTCCAACATTTATACCTGAGGGAAGTGTATACTTAAGGTAGAAAAGGGAGTTTGATGTTCCTCCAATCGGTTCGCCTAGGTCAACGATTGGGCTATAAACGTATGTTGACGGAGAGTTTATATTATTTACGAAGTTTTCAGGTGCGAAATCAGTATAAG
>Ga0209229_10000663_pt1 | contig 14007 bp, 7 predicted proteins | sample SanBayMetagenome_FD_187466 | JGI IMG/M metagenome (GOLD analysis project Ga0209229, IMG submission 187466) | Freshwater and sediment microbial communities from dead zone in Sandusky Bay, Ohio, USA (SPAdes) (version 2) | ecosystem: Environmental > Aquatic > Freshwater > Lentic > Sediment | place... | reverse complement strand
ACGGACCTGGACAATTTTGCCCTGGTCGAACAGTTCGTCGGGATACGCATCGACAGTGAATCGGACGAGTTGTCCGGTTTCCTGAGCTTTGCGGATCCAGCCGATGTCGGCTTCGTCGACCGAGGCATAGATGTGCATACGCTGGTCCATCTCGGGGGCTACGACAAACATTTCGGGTGTTTGAAATTGCGCAGCTAGGGTCTGCCCGACGTCGATTTTCTTATCGATGACGATCCCATCGCAGGGAGCGAGAATGATGGTGTAGGCCAAGTTGGCTTGGGAATTATCGAGTTGGGCTTGGGATTGCTCGACGTTGGTCTCGGCGACCTGCAGTTCGGCTTCTCGCATCATGCGAGCGAATCGAAACTGGTCGATTTCGGCTTCGGAGATGAATCCGTCTTGGGACTTGTTGAGCTGTCCGCTGCGTCGCTCATCGTTGGTGGCTTGCTGAAGCATCGCCTCGGCGCGAGCGACCTCGGCGCGTCGGGTCCGCAGATTCGCAAGGTCGCGTTCGACAGCCGCTTTGTAGAGCGTCGGGTCGATCTTTGCCAGCACTTGGTCCTTGGTGACCTTGGTGTTAAAGTCCACGAGCAGTTCGGCGATCGGGCCGCTGACGGTCGCTCCGACGCTCACGCGCTTGATGGGCTCGACCTTGCCAGTCGAATTGACCGCTTGAACGATCTCTCCTTGTTCGACCTTCTGGGTCCGCCATTGCGTTTTGTTCCGTTGTTCTAAGTAGCTCATTACGGGACGATACGATGCGTAGCCGATCCCTCCGAGGATGCCCAAAACGATCAGAAGCTTAAGTAGCGTTTTCATGAAAACGTTGCCGGGTGAAAAGATAAACAAGGCCGATTCCGCAAGCCACCGATGCGAGGCTAGCGAGAATCCAGATCGGGGGGAAGTGCTGATTGGTTGAACCGAACCACTCGGAAAGCTCTTTTTCCGAAAATCGGGTCAACCAAAAGAGTAATCCATTATGAATCGCATGCAATAACACGCCTGGCCAAAGCGAGTGTGTGCGGATTGCAACAAATCCAAGAGCTAGGCCCAGCAAGGTGGTTGGAAAGAATCGCTCGAGCGAAAGGACGCTGCCATTGATCACGTGAAAGAGCCCGAAAATCAGCGCGCTGTAAAGGACGGCTCGCAGCGGCGCGATGCGATTGCGAAACGCCGAAAGAACATACCCTCGGAAAAAGAATTCCTCGGCCAAGGCCGGTGCAAGGGCCGAGGTGACGAAAATCATCCAAAAGGGAATCGAGGCAAACTGCTCCTTGGCCTCCTCGAGCCCTTCGGCACGCTCGATCGAAATCGCCCCAAAACCGAAATCCGATAGAACCTTCAGCACCTCAAAGGCAATCACCCACAAGCCACTTGCTAGCAAGCACACGCCGCAGAGGACCCCGAGTCCCCGAATAACCCCCGCCCCATAAGAAACCCCGGACCCGCCGGTTGCTATCGGACCGCCTGCCATTGGACCGCCTGCCATCGGGCCGCTTGCTACCGGGCCGCTGTCGCCCCACCAACCTCCCAGCAAAAACGTCGAACGGGGGTTCAATCGGCGATACTGAGCCACGAGTGCCGGAGCGATCAAGAACAGCACGAGCAGGATCCCTGCATTGATCCAGAGTTTGCTTGCGATCGACAAGTCCATTTGTCCAAAGAGGTTCGTCAGGATGAAAAAAACTGGGAACATCAGAGCAAGGTAGACGGCCAAATCTCCCAGATCGGGCAATTCCTTCATTCGTTTCGGGCGGCGGACCAGATCCGACCAGGTCTCTTGGGACCCTGCGGTGGCCGACTCGGCGCCAAAGAGCCGCGATGCGACCACCAGTGCCGCAGCCGCATAGAGCAGCGTTGAAAAAACCGCTGCGAATGCCGGCAAGGCTTGCGGCGAGCCGGTCATGATGTCGCGAGACAAGAGCAAGATATTGACCAAAGGGACGATTCCAAGAAGGGTCGAAAATTCGATGTTGGGCATGAGTGTCAGCAGCGCTGGGGCCAACGACACGAGCATCACAGGAATCAGATAAGCTTGGGCTTCTTTGAAGCTTCGTGCAAAGGAGCACATCGCCAAGAGGATCGCGCTGAAGAATGCAGCGAAGATCACCAGCAAAGGCAAAATCTGAGCGATCGCCAGAAGCGATAACCCCCTTTCGCCCAAGAGAGCCCGGCCCAGTCCACCGATCGATAGGGTGATCCAACAGGCCAATAGATTCGCCAGTGCCGTCAGGACCGCCACGGTCACGACGGCCACATATTTGCTCAGCAGTAGCAAGAACCGCGGAGCCGGAGTGGCGATCATCGCCTCCATCGTCCCGCGTTCGCGCTCGCCGGCCGTCAGATCGATCGCCGGATAGACCGCCCCGGTGATCGTCATGAGGATCAAGATCAACGGCAAGATCCCCGCCAGGGAGGTCATCGCATCGACTTTTTTCCCCGTAGCCGTCGAGATCATTCGCACCGCCGGGGGCAAAGCCCCTCGGAATTGCAGCGATTGGGTATCGTTGACCAGTTCCATCGCCTTGCGAAACTCGAGCATGGCAGCTTCGCTTCGAAGATCCGCGTCGCGAAACGACAGTTCGAGTTGGTAGGCCGGATAGGAACCACTTCGTCCAAGGGAAACCGTCTCGGAACGGACCTGCAAAACCGCCACATCGACCTGCCCTTCTTCGAGGGCTTGTTGGAGCGAGATCCCCTCGGCCACGACGATGTTGAAGCCTGCCGTCTGTGGGTCGATCTCCGAAGCGTTCTCTCGAACCTCCGGATTGTTATCCGCAGTGTCGCTCTCCGTTGTGTTGCTGGCCGCGATTTTTTTAGTCGCTGGGTTCGCCAGCATAGGCCTGCGAATCTCGATCGAATGGCGGACACCCTGTCGGATCGCCGAGGCGGTTTCCCCCAAGGCCGACGCGACGAGGCTACCGGCCTGTTCGTCCTGTACGCCGATGATGTATTCGGTTTTGTCTGCGTTGAGCCCCGAAGCGGTCCCTACAATCAACCGCTGCATCGCCATGCTCAGCAGTGGATAGACCAGGATCGGCATGAGGATCAACGTGATGAGGGTCCGGCGGTCGCGCAAACTCTCTCGGAGCTCTTTGAGGCAGAGCCTACCGAGTCGCCCGTTGGCCATGTAGGAAGCGATGGAACTCGGTTGCATACTCAATCCGATTTACCTAAGGTTGCTTGGCCGACCCGATCCTCGCGGATCAGCTCGATGAACATATCGACCAGATGGGTCTTGCCCGTTTGCCCGCGAAGGTCCCCCAAGGTCCCCTCGTAGCGCATCGTTCCGTGATGCAGAAGTCCAAAGCGATCGCACACCCGTTCGGCTTCGTCGAGCCGGTGGGTCGAGAGCAAGACCGATTTGCCTCGAGCTTTAAGCAGTTCGATGAATTGAAACACGGTTTGACTTCCGACGACATCCAGGCCCCGTGTCGGTTCGTCCAAAAGCATCACCGGGGGATCGTGCATGAGCCCTCGCGCCAGAGTGACCCGTTGCTTCTGACCTGTGCTCAAGGTGCTGCAGCGTTGGTCGAGGAAAGAGCCGATCGCGAGCAATTCGGCGAGCTCCTCAAGACGACTCTTTGCAATCTGAGGTTCGACGGCATAGAGGTCGGCAAAGTACATCAGCATTTCCCGAACGCTCAACCAAGGGTAGACACCGTCATTGGTCGAAATCAAACCGAGTTGGTGCCGGATCCCTGTCGCGTCGGTATCGGTCCGAGTCCCCCCGATTTCCACCCAGCCTGAGTCCGGTTCGGTCAGCCCCATGACCATCCTCAAGGTGGTTGTTTTGCCAGCCCCGTTGGGACCTAGCAGGCCGTAGACCTCCGAGTTGCCCACCGCGAAGGAAACTCCGTTGACGGCCACGAGCGTATTGCCACGCACGCTGAATTGTTTCCTGAGTTCATTGACGACAATCATAGAAGCGTGAGGCGGAGCATTGCGCCCAAATAAAGCCGGGGTTAGCATCCGGCATGAACTTCCGGAGTGAAAAGCGGATCGAGGCAAGACCAAGACCTTGTAAGAGTATAAGCCTTGGTCAACGGATTGGAAAACGCCAGGGAAATCCAGGCCCCCCCTTTGCTAGGACCTCGCCGTGCTAGGACCTCGCCGTGCAAGCCACTCAGTGGACCCGACGAACTGGCGACGCTTCGGCCGGGGACGCTTCGGCCGCTGGGCCAATCACCGAGCCCTCTTTTTTCAAGCCATGATCGCCTGCGCGGTGGTAGTCCTCGAGCAAATGGATCGCAGCTTGGTAACTCGACTCGACCTCAGGCTGCGGATAAAGACCTCCGGCGAGGATCAGCAGGCTCAGGCCGACGATCGCGAAACGCTCTTCGAATTGGCTGTGCATCGGAATCGTGGTCGGATGTTTCGTCCCGGTAAAAATCCGAAAGTAGGCCCTCATCACGGCGATCCCATTGAGGGCAGTTGCCAGGACCACAATCCAACCGATCCAGGGCGAAAAGTTCATCGCGCTTTCGATCAGTAGTTCACCCGCGATAAAGCCGATGGTGCAGGGAAACCCCACGCTTGCAAGTCCTGTCAGTAGGAAGAATGCCGCCATCGTCGGCATGTGGCTGTAGAGTCCGTAGTATCGATTCAAATCGATCCGGCCGACTCGAGCTTCAATGCACCGGAGGGTAATGCCATAACTGGTCAAAGCCAAGCCCACCGAGAGCCACATGCACAGGGCCGCCGTCAGGCCGATCGGGGTGGCCAACTCCAGTCCGACGAGCACGAGCGATGAATGGCTCAAAAACAGATAGCAAAAGAATCTTCGTCCATCGTTCTGGACCAAGGCCATCCCAGAGGCATAAACCGAGGTCGCAAGGGAAAGAAAACTGATCGCATGGAGTGCCCATTCCGGTTCGGTGGGCAAGACCAATCGCATGCACAGGTAGGCACCGAGCATCGGCGAGACCATCAGAATCGACGATCCGAACGATGCTTTTTCAAACATATCAATCCGCCAGAGATGAAACGGGAACGCTCCACTGCGTACCAGGACGGCGAGAGTCAAAAGAACCACGCTGAGATTCAACGCCGGAGCGCCGCTCCGCTCCGATAGGCAACCGCCGAGGATCAGACAGCCGACGAAGGTCGCTTGATGGATCTCGTAGACCCGCGTCGAACAACCTCGAGCCTTGAGTTCGAACCACATCGGAACGACGCTCAGGGACACAAGCAAGATCATCCACCAAGTCGTATCGGTCGATAGGGTTCCGAGCGTGAGCGACTCGCTGACCAAAGCGCCTGCAAAAGGAAACTGCTGGGTCTTGTGCCCAACGGTCGCCAGGAGCGTCACAAAGTAGATCAACGCGGTCAACGGGATCAGCGGTGCGCTGAACTGGTCGATATGGATCAGATTCCAACCAAACCAACCTTCGAATGACCCGGCTGGGCTTTGAAGCCCCCCGAGGTACAAGCCGCAAGCAAGCGCAAGGGTAATCCCTGCGAAGGCCAAGCAGACGCTTCGAGCGTCCCTGGACGCTTTGGCTCGAATCCAAAAAAAACCGAGCAACGGAATGCAAATCACCAGTTCATGCCAAGGAATCGCGTTCACAACCAATCCTGTCTGATCGTTTTTTTCATGGATCCTGACCCCTTGGCCGACTCGAGCCACCTTAACCAATCGTTTTCCATCCGCTCGAACGCTTTAAAAAGCTTGCGAAAGGGTTTCAATAGAGCTTGGTCGATCATCGAATCCATGTACCCTCGCTCCAGAGCGAATTGGTACCATTGGATTTGGCGATGGTTGGCCATGCGGGCAATCCAGGCCGGCTGTCCGTTGGCCAATCGCCCTCCGATGGCATTCTCGAGTGTTCGGTAGTCTCGGAGCAACGTCGGTGCGCGAAGCAGTTGCAAGGATCGCAAGAAGGCATGGCCGATGATGTGCACGAGGGCCAAGTACCAAAACCCCAAGGCGATCTCCATGACGATGATGCCGACTTGGCAGACCGAAGAAAACGCCAAGGCACTTTTGATGTCGGTCTGAACCCTAGCGGTCATTGCAGCATAAATTGCAGTCAGTGCACCTAACCCAAACATCAACCCGCGGACCACGAACGAATCGGCGAAGATCGGTGCCAAACGCAACAGCAAGTACGCGCCCAAATGGATCGATAACGCTCCGTAGAAGACCGCGCTCGATGGGGTCGGACCTTCCATCGCCCTGGGCAACCACCCCGAGAAGGGAACCAGTCCCGACTTGCCAGCCGCGGCGATCAGGAGCAAAAGCCCAACCGATAGACTTGCCAAGGGGTCCAAGTGGGAGGTACCCTGAGGCCAGGGCTGGTCGTTGACCATCCGTAAAAACTCACCTTGATCGGTCCAGTGATGCATCATCAAGGCGGCCATCAGGAAAGCCGCATCGGCCACCCGATAAATCCCCCATACCCGCAACCCGTTCTCAACCGGCGACCTGCGCTCGTGAAAGTAAGCGATCAAAAGCGCCGAGGATAAACCGACCAACTCCCAACCCAAAAACAACGTTTCAATCGTGCCTGCCAAGAACGCGAAAAGAAGTCCGACGAGAAACATCGAAAAGCAAACAAAGAACCGATAATACCCCGCGTCGCCTTGAAGATAGATATTCGCAAATGAACCGATCACCCCGACCAATACGAATGTCATGAGCACCATCGGGATGCTCAAACGATCGAAGATAAACTCCAAATGGAAATGGAAGTGCTCTTGGCCAATCTCGACGAAGTTCCCTAAATCCAAAACCTCCATCGGATGGTTCGTTCCGATCATGATCCCCAAGATACCGAGCGTCGCGACCAGACCCATGGCGACATGGAACTTGGTGAGTCGATCGACCAGCCGCTCGGGCAAAGGCCTTTGAATCAAGCCACAGAACCCGAGAATCAGCAATGTCAAAATCGGGCAGCCTAGCACGATGGCCGCAAGACAACTCAGCACGGAACTCATAGCGAGCTATTGCACTCCCAATCTTGCAAACGAAAGGTGACCTCGTTGGTGATGGTAGCAGGCATACGAATCGGTAACGACCCGAATCGCCGATGATGTCGGTTGATAATCCGCAAACCCACCGTCTTGGTAGAGCTCGATTCGATTCGAATCTGGAGCCAGTGTTGCAAGCTGAACCCATCGATTCGACACCAAGCGATTCAGAACCGGGTTCTTGGCCAAGATCTCCAGGACTACATGCGGAGTGCTCTCGATGACGAACAAGATCCGCATGGGCTCATGGATTTCCACCATCTGTTGGCTCAGACCCGTCCTCAAGTCGCTCGCAGCACCCTCCATGACCCCCAAAAGCGAGGTGATGTTGTGCGGCAACTTCGAACCGCATCCATAAACCGCGTTGTCGACGGTCGAAAAGTAATACTCCAAGGAGATCCCTGCGCACACCGGAATGACCGCTTGAAGGATCCTCGTGAGAATCTCCGAGCCGGGCCCATCCCTCGTAGGGTCGTACGACGTCAAAAAGGATCGGCGATCCATGAACAACCCCCGGGTCCGCAATCGCCGCCCGACAAAGCAGACCGCGTTGCTCGCATGGTTGTACTCCGGACGGGCTTGCGCCAAATCCTCCGCGCGGGCCTCGACATGCTTGAGCGCCTCGGGAGGCTTGAGCCCCAAGGAAGCCGAAGTGAATCGACGGCTCCTTTCCGAGGCGTTGCGCTCACGAGCCTGATCGATCAGAGATTGAGCTTGCAAAAAGTCCATATGGCAACTCGGTGCCAAACGGTCGATGTCAAAAAACTCGACCGAATCGGTGCATGTGTTGTGATACCCGCCGACAAAACAAGTCGATTCGGGAATTTCCAAACCGCGCGATTGGAGGATTTTACGAACCCGATAGTCGTTGGCCATCATCGCAAACGCGCGAGCGTTCGGGCCGCCTCGCCCTCCCCCGCATGCCCCGCAGTTATAAGCCGACTCGTGGGGATTGTTCAAACTCGAGGAACCATGTCCCAGAATAAATACCAAGCGTGCAAAGCGATGGAGTCCCAGATCCCCTAAAAGGCGCTCGACCATGTTGGCCATCTCCTCGAGCGTAAAGCCCTGATTGAGCTTCGCTTCCTGATCGAGCTTCGCTTCGCGACGCTGAGCCGACTCCGCTGCAGCCGACTCCGATGCAGCCGACTCGATGCTCATCTCGGGCACGATCCTTTCGATAAGAAGCAATGTCGCTTGGCTGGGCTTTACCACCTTGGCGACCAACTCGCGGATGCGGGACGTCAGCCGAGGAGCGAGCACGCGAGCGACCATCGGAAGGCTGGCCAGGGAACCGAGCAGGCTCGTGAGAGTTCCTGCAGCCAACGATCGACTCCCCATGTGCAGACGATGCGAGGCGTGGCCGAGGACCCGCCTGGCTTCGGCCTGCCGCCTTTGAAGCTCTTGTTGGGACAGTTGCCCGATCTCGTCGACGAAGTGTTTGGGTTTGATCACGACCGGACAGAGCGGGATGTAGTGAGCATCGGAACTGGAACGAAAGTACATCGGTACGGAAAAAAAACCTGCGGCTCCAAACGTCTCGATCGCCGGGTCGATCTCCTCGAGGATACGCCGAAAGGACTCCTCTCGGTCGTCGATGCACGTGATGAGTTGGAACGAGATCGGCCCAGGAGCCTTTGCAGGCATTGCACTAGGAACGGGGGCAGGTTGCGATGCGATCGCATCGAGGGCTTCGTTGCGGTAATGCCGTTCGTAAGCAAGGTGGAGCAAACGGCGTCGTTCCATGGTCCCGCAGTGGCTGATCTCGTCCATCAGGCTCTGCCACTCGGTGGCCGAGAGGGACTCGAGTTCGTTGGGAGCCCAACCCAATAGTTGAGCGACCTGAAAAAGGACAAACGCTCGCTGCTCTACGGTCTGGCGAACATTTCGTCTTTGATGAAACGCAAGGACCTGAGCCAATCGCTCCATCGACAAACTCCCCTGCAGGAGCGACGGCTGGTCCTCGATTTCCGCGATTTGCCCCAGGGCCGAGCGGAGACTGGCGCGGTCGAGCAGAAGTCGGATTGCAAGGTAGTCTTGAAGCGAACCGGCGCGCAAGGGGCGAGGGGTCCATTCGGCGTTGGTCTCGAGTTGCCAAATCATTCCGGTCCAACCCGGCAAGCTCAGCAAGGTGCTATCGATGAAATCATCGAGTCCATACTCCCGCAATCCAAGCGATTCCAAAGAGTGGACGATCGACTCGATCGAACTTCGATCCGATGCACGGTCCTGTGCGATCAGATCCGAAAGCTCCTTGAGCCAACCTGGCTGAAAAATCGAGCGTACGCCGTAGAGCTCTTGAAACAGCTCGAACAAGGGTCGATCCCGATCAGGCAGTCCCCATTGCGCAAAACCTTGGTCGGTCGCGCTTCCCAAAAATCGAATCAATTGCTCGTTGACACACACATCGCAATCGATGCCGTGCGAGCCCAGCACGATATCCCGATGGCGACGGACCGGGATCGCGTCTTTGAGAACATCGTTGAGAACTTCGCCGACGAGCGATGCGCCCTTGATGCAGACTCGGTGCAGCCATGCCAATGTCCAGGCTGTCCATTGCTCTGGAGAGGAAGCCGCCGTCGGATCCTCGCTTTTGGACCCCAATGTGAGTTGCTGTGTGAGTTGCTGTGTGACTTTCGAATTCCGCTCCATCCATTCCTGTACGGAACGCAGGACCCTCGATTCAACGTTAGGGGATACATCCTCGCGGAACTCCCTAAGGGCTTTGGTCTCGGCGATGAACCACCGGAGTTCCTCCACCGGAGCATTTCGAATCGGGTGGATCAGCATGGCCAATCGAAGCTCATACCGCGTCGTGCCAAGCACGATCGGTTCCTCGGCGCGCTGGCCCAAGTCCTTGGCTAGAACCTGCTCGATATCTTCGCGTGCGATGCGTCCTCGAAGTAACTCATGGCGGTATCGATCCTCAGACAGATAAGGCTCCGCGCCGTATTTTTTCCAGCCTTCGATAACCGCTAATTCAAACGGTAGATGCTCAAAGGCGTGCAACGTGTTGTGGTGAACAAACACCGCAATCGGACCTTGAGAGGGCAGATAGTGGATCGCATGCTCGATGGCATGTTGAACCTGCTCGGGCGAGAAGGCTGACGTTTTGGTATCCAATTTTGTTTCTTCAGTATTGCGGCACGTGTTGGGTCCGGGATGGTCTTCCACGCCGGATCGATTATAGGACGTCTACTGCGATGGCGGAAACTCGGATTCGGAGTTATTGCTTAAAGACTCACAGATAACATTTCGTTAAGCGATCGAACCGAGTCGGAAATCCGCCGATTTTCGAAATCCGCCAGGGCTTTGCTGCGGCTCGCATTCTCAAGCGTTCCAGTTTTCGCTACCGTTAGAATTCCTCATGAGACTCCGAACGGTCCGATCCGCCGATCTGAAAGAATGAATGCCAACATGAACACCAACGAATTTGAAAAACTGCCCTTCGATTGCCCCAACGTCGCGCTTGAGAAGTGGATCCGCAAGATGGCCGTTGTGTGCCAACCCGACCGCATCGTCCTGTGCGATGGCAGCGATCAGGAATGGGACGCGCTGACGGACCAACTTGTCGAGTCCAAGACTCTGATTCGGCTCGACCCGAAGCTGCATCCAAACTCGTTCTTGGCCCGCAGCCATCCTTCCGATACTGCCCGCGTCGAAGACCGTACCTTCATCTGCTCGCTTCGAGAATCCGACGCCGGTCCGACGAACCATTGGCGACATCCGGAAAAAATGAAAGCGCTTCTCAGGGACAAATTCCAAGGTTCCATGCAAGGACGGACGATGTATGTCGTCCCGTTTTGCATGGGACCGATCGATAGTCCGTTGGCACTTGTAGGAGTCGAACTGACCGACTCGCCCTATGTCGTCGTCAGCATGAAGATCATGTGCCACATGGGGCAAAAAGTATTCCGCAAGCTCGGTGCTCACGGAGCGTTTATCCCCTGCTTGCACAGTGTCGGTGCTCCGCTTGCCAAAGGCCAATCCGATTCGGCTTGGCCCTGCAACGATGAAAAGTACATCGTCCACTTCCCCGAGACCCGCGAGGTTTGGTCCTTCGGGAGCGGGTACGGCGGCAATGCTCTGCTCGGTAAAAAATGCGTCGCATTGCGGATCGCCAGCACCATCGCCCGAGATCACGGTTGGATGGCAGAACATATGCTCATCATGGGACTCGAAAGCCCCGATGGGGTCAAAACCTATCTCACGGCGGCCTTCCCTAGCTCCTGCGGCAAAACCAACTTGGCGATGATCACGCCTCCGGAGGACTACCAAAAGGCCGGCTGGAAAACCACCCTCGTCGGAGACGATATCGCTTGGCTCTGGCCTGGCAAGTCAGGCAAACTCCATGCGATCAACCCCGAGACCGGGTTCTTCGGCGTCGCGCCGGGTACCTCCTGGCAATCCAACCCAAATGCGATGCACGCTTTGTCGAAAAATACGATCTTCACCAACGTCGCTCTAACGGACCAAAACGGCGTGTGGTGGGAAGGCCTCTCGGCCCCACCGAGCCATCTGATCGATTGGACCGGGCAGGACTGGACCCCGCAGTCGGGTCGACTCGCCGCCCATGCCAACTCCCGATTCACCGCGCCGGCCGACCAATGCCCCAATATCGACCCCGAATGGCAAAACCCCGAAGGGGTGCCTATCGATGCGATCGTCTTCGGTGGACGTCGACCGACAACCATGCCCCTGATCTTCCAAGCCTTCGACTGGACCCACGGCGTATTCCTCGGGGCCACCCAAGGCTCCGAGACGACCGCGGCCGCAAGCGGTACGGTCGGAACCGTCCGCCGCGATCCGATGGCGATGCTCCCGTTCTGCGGCTACAACATGGGGGACTACTTTGCCCACTGGCTCGATATGCGAAAACATATCCGCCGTCTCCCGAGAATCTTCCACGTCAATTGGTTTCGAAAAGACGCCCAAGGCAATTTCCTTTGGCCCGGCTTCCGACAAAATATCCGCGTCCTCGAGTGGATCGTCAAACGATGCCATGGACGCATCCCAGGACATGAAACCCCCATCGGTTGGACCCCGGATTGGGAGGACTTCTGCGTCGAAGGACTCGAGGGCTTTACCCACGACCAATTCGATGCGGCCATGGAATTCCGCCGCGAGGACTTCTTGGCCGAAATCACGAGCCAAAACCAGTTCTTTTTGAAGCTCTACCACTCCATGCCCAAAGAACTTCTATGCCAACACGAACTTCTTATGGCTCGAATGGCATAAGCAAAAACGATGCTTATTTCCCGGTTTTTACCGTTGCGAGATTGACATCGGGATTGTGCGCACCCTACCATATGACCAGAATCGTTTTGTTTCGTCACCGCTTATTCCTTATGGAGTCAGTTCACAATGAAGAATCTTTTTGCCGCGGCTTTCGCCGCTTTGGTCGCTTTCTCAGCCGTTACCGCTTACGCTGAAAAAATCGATTTCGCCAAGGTCAAGTGCATGGTATCGGGCGCTGCAGCCAAGGAAGCCAAGTCCAGCGAATGGAAAGAGTGCAAAGTCTACTTCTGCTGCGATAACTGCAAAGGCAAGTTCGATGCAGACAAAAAGGCCATGGCAGCCAAGGCCAATCACCAGTTGATCGCAACTGGCCAAGTGACCCAGAAGGCTTGCCCATTCTCCGGCGGAGAACTTAACAAGGACGCGACCGTTGAGTTCAAGGGTGCCAAGGTTTCTTTCTGCTGCAACAATTGCAAAGGCAAAGCAGAAAAGATGAGCGACGACGACAAGGTTGCTAACCTTTTCGGCGAAGAAGCTTACGGCAAGGCCAAGTTCGCCAAGGCTGCTAAGTAGTATTCAGATCGGACTGATCCGACTGATCCGACTGATCCAAACTTTAAAAGCCTCGGAACCCGAAAGGTCCCGAGGCTTTTTTTATGCCCCAAACCCCAACGATTTCCGGCAATCAGCGCAGTCTGCTCCCGGCTTAAAAACTACAATAGCCAATCCACCGCTGATGTTATAACCCTTAATCTATCTATCCGAAGCGTTCCCTCGACGATGGCCTTGTCCTCAACGAAATCCAATTCCTCGGCCTCTGCAAGCCAACCCCAAGCTGAACCAGGGGCCGATTCTGCGGCTGAGTCCCAACCGCCGGTTCAGGTCTTTCGCGAAACCATCGAAAGCTTGGCTGTCGCTTTTATCCTCGCTCTGCTCTTCAAGTCCTTCGTTGCCGACGCGTTCATCATCCCGACCGGGTCGATGGCTCCGACGCTCATGGGTGCCCACAAAGACATCCAGTGCGAGCATTGCGGCTACCAGTACCAAAGCGGAGCGAGCGAAGAGTTCGACAGCAGCACGGGAGCTCGCAAAGAGGTGATGGTCGTCGAGACGATCTGCCCGCTTTGCCGCAAACGCGAGTCCATGGACATCGAGAAGAACAAGAATCACGCCACCTTCTCAGGCGATCGGATCCTTGTGAGCAAACTGACCTATGCGCTGAGCGATCCGAAGCGATGGGAAGTCATCGTTTTTAAGTTCATCGAGCAGGCCAAGTTAAACTACATCAAACGCTGCGTAGGATTGCCAGGCGAGACCCTCAAAATTTGGCACGGCGATATCTACATCAAGAACCCTAAATACCCCAACGGGATATCCACCTACGAATCGGCTGACGGATTCCGGATAGCTCGCAAACCACCTTCGGTCGTCGGTGCGACTCTTCAGGCCATCGCCGACACCGAGCATCTTTCGCCGGCCGTGGGCGAAGGGCGCCTCGAAGATTCATGGCAGGACGCCTCGCAGGATTCGGTCCCTAAATGGCAAACTCAGATACAAGCGACGCCAACGAATCGCTCCTCGAAGTACCGCTGGGACGCACAGGTTTCCGATGTGCCTGAAGGCTCGACGGCCATGCTGCGGTTTACCCATCGGCTCGAAGAATCGGGCCGGTCGGGGACATCGCCAAACTCCGGCGACTTCCGATTCATCACCGACTTTACGGCCTACAACCAGAAGACCTTTCGAACCGCAAACGGTCGATCCGACATGATTGAAACCGACGGAGCGCATTGGGTA
>Ga0209229_10000661_pt1 | contig 14016 bp, 17 predicted proteins | sample SanBayMetagenome_FD_187466 | JGI IMG/M metagenome (GOLD analysis project Ga0209229, IMG submission 187466) | Freshwater and sediment microbial communities from dead zone in Sandusky Bay, Ohio, USA (SPAdes) (version 2) | ecosystem: Environmental > Aquatic > Freshwater > Lentic > Sediment... | reverse complement strand
GAGTACTAACGGGCAGCCTTACGACCAGCAGCGGCTCGGCGTTGGAACTCTTCCGCGCCGAGCTTTTTTCTGCCGATGAAGGCCGCGAGAGCCTTGGGATCATCAGCGCCTTGATTCTTCAGCTTCCGGACCAGTTTGGCGTATTTCGTCTGCATAAAGTCACCAGGCGCGGCAGCTCCAGTACTTGGCCGACAGCTTCGTTCCCGGGGTATCGCAACCATGCCGCGCACGGAAGCTCTTCCGGTTGGCGGCGATGTGCTTCTTGATCGGCATCTTGGGATCACCAAACCGGACCAGCTTCACCTTCCCATCTTCCTTGGCCAGCACAGCGGACTTCTTGGACGCGCCTGGCGTAGCCTTCGGCTTGTTGTAGCCGGCGAACTTTTGGCCTCGGTAGGTGATCATTTGGCTTTGGGAAGAGCGTACCACCCAGCTGGAATCTTCACAGTCGAAGGGCCGACCAGCTTACCGTCGCGGTCAAACGCGTACACGCTGGCCCGCGTCGGCTCTGCTAGCATGATCGGATCACCGGAAGGGACCAGGACCACCTTCGTCCGGCAGCCCAGGCAGATCGGCAATGCGAGCAGCCAGATCAGACTTGAGAGGTTTGGGTGCATTTCCGTCTTCAACCGTTGGTGCAGGCGTTTCCCGGAGCCAATCCAGGAACGCCTTTACCAGTTGGTAGATCCAGTTCACGCAGCTGGAGCAGCGGGCGGAGTCGGAGGGGTTTTTCGGTTCTTGTAGATCGACCAAGCGACACCGAATATGGTGATCACAGCGCCGGCAAGCTCATTGGCTTGGTCAACGCTGACAATGCCCTTGGCGACCAGAAAACCGCCACCGAACGAGAGTCCGTGGCGGACGATAGACTTGATTGAATCTTTCATTTCAGGCCGATCCTACCAAGCAGTTGAGCCAGCACAACCAAAACCCCAAGGCCGCCAAACAGCTTCCATTGGAACTGCTTGAGGCCTTCGAGGGTGGCTTTGATTCCGTGGATGTCGGAGACCATCCCAGCGTCTTTGTCACCGATGATGGTCTCCAGTCTCACGATACGTACCTCAAGGTTGTGAAGGTTCTCCTCCGGCATTGGTAGGTGCAGGTTGGGATTTCTTGAATTCCTCATCCTGCCGCAACAATTCACTGATGATTGTCACCGCAGTACGGGCAACCTGAAAGTCACCTTGACGCCTGGCGACCTCAAGGGCAGCAATCAAGGCGTTGGCGGTGGCTGGGTCTAGGTTGAGTGTTAGGTATTGAAGCATCAAGTGATGTTAATTCGCTGGATTGGCAGTGTAAACCAATTCAGGAGTAGGCGTCCCGACAATCTGCCTGACAGCCGGCGGGATGTAATCAGACGTCGTTCCAGCTGAAGCACCCCACGGAAGCGGAAAATTTTCCAACTCAACCGGAGGATTTACTTGCGCTTCAATCTGGCTGTCCAAGTTGGCGTAGAAAGAAGCAACACCGTTAGGACCGAGAACATTCTGCACCCAACCAACCACAATTTCGTTGGTAAGGTCAGGGTATGGAATAAACGGCGCAGCCGGATCTAGTGGAGTTTGCTGGGTTGTTTGAATGCTGGCCGTATGCCCATTTCCATCGTTTGCGATAATATCGCAAGTTACAATGGTGATAACATCGGACTCGCCTTCGTATTGAGGGTATCCGGTAAGATTGGTAACTTTCCAAGTGTATGTGTTTGACATATTAGTTTCCGTAGACGGGGATTTTGACAAATGCACCGTTCAAGTAAATGCGAATAAATCCGCAGTTGACCGGCAAAGATCCGGAACTTAAAGCAGATGCAGTGGTGAAGTATGTGGAAGCACCACCGTTGGTTGCAACAAATGATCCGGCGGAACCGATCACAAGTTCATTGCTTACATTAACAGCGGATGCATTTGCTGAAACGCCGAAGCAAATGTTGTTGGTTCCAGTCGTAATGTTACTGCCAGCACTTGTGCCGAGAGCGGTGTTTGCTCCACCAGTTGTATTAACTAGCGATCCAGTACCGATAGCAGTGCAGTTTGATCCAATTTGATTTTCAGTCAATGCGCCTGCTCCAACAGCAGTGCATTGTAATGCTGTGGTAAGTTTGGATCCAGTGTCATTCCCTACTCCAACATTAAAACTGCCACTAGACAGATTTCGCATTGCGCTTCTACCAATGCCGATGTTGTCGTTGCCAGTAGTAGCGACTGCAGCAAATCCAGCCTGGCTACCAATGAAGATATTTGTATTGCCAGTAGTGATCCTTCTACCCGCACCCGGTCCAATACCGATATTGCCATCACCACTCAAAGGGGCTCCGCCATCTGCATACAAGGCACCATCAGAAATTGCGATGTTGTAGTTTCCGGTGATTACTTGATCACCGCCCATAGCATTGGTTCCCAATGCCACGTTGGATTGACCAGTGCTTATTTTATTACCAGCCAAATTTCCGACGCCGACGTTGTTTTGACCAGAAGACAAGCCGATAAGCGTCTGGACACCAACGCCAACATTTGCGCCTCCTGAAAGTGCGAATGAGGTTTGACCTGCTGAAGGTCCAACAAACACGTTGTTGTTACTGGTAACAGGATTTGCACAATTCATCGCATTGACGCCAACGGCGACGTTAGCTGTACCCGTGTGGATTGCAGTGGCTGCGTAAAGCGCATTGAGTCCAACAATGGTATTGAACGCACCTACACCTCCGACACCACCACCAGAACCAGCCCCTACTGCTACATTTCCAGTTCCAACTGCATAAACCAGCGAATTGATTCCAACAGCAGTGCTATCGGTTCCAACAGCATTAGTAAACAACGCCTGCAAACCAACGGCTGTGTTACCGTAACCAGTAGTGATTGCATTTCCAGCACCGGCTCCAACTGCGGTGTTGTTTATGCCAGTGGCAGCACTCAATCCCGTTCCAACAGCGATACTGCCGCTGTTGTTTCCGGCACCATGCCAGATGGAGACGTTGCCAGCAATCGTCAGCTTATCCTGCGTTTGGTTGTACTTCAGTCCAGGATCTCCTGCCAAAAATCCGCCAGCATTGAAAATAACCTCCTCATCAGCGCCCAAACCACCGGGAGCCGGCGGAAAGTACATGAACTTCATCATCTGGCTAGTGATGATAGATTCGATGTCGCTTTGTGGCTGACGAACGATTTGATAAAACTCATCCCACAGCTGTTGTGTGGTGAGTGCCGGGTTGAGCGGATTGCCGACGTTTGCGCTGGCAAGTGCGGCAGCCATAGTTGCGCGAACCTCAGAAATTGATTCAAGGTTCAGCACTTGCCGAGCTTCTGTCAGCAAAGTTTGAATTGCGGGTGTTTGCATAAGTCAATTTATTTTACTAACGTGTATCAATATCTGATTTGTGTGTCATGGGTTTACAATCATCCAGTCCACCTGTGAAGTGTCGGATACTGATGATGAAAGAATTGTAAACGATACTCCGACGTTTCGAGCCGATATGCGAAGCCATCCGGGGGTTCCACCACCGACTGCGCTAGAAACAAAGATGCGACTGTTGGTCGTCACCGAAGCATCGGAAACCGTAATAATGCCACCGACCAATGTAGCTCGACCATGCTTGATCTGGCTGATGTTGGTGCCGGTGCCGACATTCAGTCCGTTGACGCTCAGGACATTGCCCGACATCGCCATCCGGTTGGACACGTTGTCCGTTCCGGCAACCCACTCGTCCGAGTTGGTGCAAATCAGATTGCGACCAACAACAACGGAACGGTCCACAGTTGGGCCAACATCGGATGGTCCGAAAACGGTGGTCGTTACAGTACCTTCACCGTTGCGGTATTGGACCCAAGCACAGTGGCTGGGTGTCGGCTCATGGAACACATCGCGGATGCCCATGATTACACTAAACCGTGCTGGTGTGGCATCAGATCCACTAATGGTCTCCCAGTTCCTGATTCTGGAATTCCTGAGACGAACGGTGACAACCAATCCGTTGATTGCGGAAACATAACCGGGATACAGGTAACCTTCAATCAACCCAGTCAGGGTGGTCCCGCCCTTGAGCAAGATGCTGCATCCCTTGCCGACAACCACACTGGCTGGTACTGCGGTGAAAGTGACGTTGACAGCAGTGGAGTCTCCGGGGACTGATGCGATCTGAGTGGTATTGGTCAGCGGAGTGACCAAACGATTCAACTGCCAGTTGGCATTCTGTAGCGGTGTGTCGTTTCGGTTGTTCCAGTTCCAGTGGATTGGATCAAGCCCATCGACATTGATTTGAACCTCCCAAAGCGCACCAACCAGTGTGGATGCGGTGATGGAAGTGGCTGAAAAGACAGCGGCTTGGATACCGGCCACCTGAACGGTGATTATCTGGAGCAACAGACTTTCGCCAATGGCAATCCCCGGATCTGTGTTGAAGCGCAGCTTGACCGTTCCGGTGTAAGCAGGAGCAGTCGGAAACTGGATAGTGCCAGTGGTGTCGATACTGTTTTCGTTTCCGAACTCTGTGCCGAGTGCGGTGATCTGAGCCCCATGAGCCACATAGCTCGTCTGCTGATTCGGAATGGCCGTGTAGATCGTTTGGGCGAGCGATTGCGGCTGAGTGACTCCGGGTGCAACGTTAAGCCACTCCAAATGACTATGGTCTGCACCTCCAGCAAATCCTCCATTCAGACCATTGATGATCAGGTGTGCGTGGTAGGGAATCATTGGCCCAATCACTCGGAATTCAACGCCATTCGGATTTCCGCTACCTGCATCGACGCGCACATTTCCAAAGATCCGCTGACGCCTGACTGGAATGTCCGTTGTTGAATCAACACCAGTGATCAGAATCCCGTTCACCTTGTCGAAGGTGAAGTTCGCATTTCCTGCTAACGCGCCAGCGTCATTGAAAATGGCTTGCGTGTTGGAACTATTGGTTCCAGCTGGAGGCGCATACGCCATCTTCATCAGCTGATTTGCAATAATGGATTCTATGTCGGTCGGCGCTTGACGAACAATTTGATAGAACTCATCCCACAACTGCTGGGTCGTCAAATTTGGATTGAGCGGTGTCCCGACATTCGCGTTAGCAAGCGTCGCTGCAATGGTCGCTCGAATTTCAGATGCTGACTTTAAGTTCAGCACCTGTTGCGCGTCCGTCATCAGCGTTTGAATTGCAGGCGTAGACACAGGTCAGACAAATTCAGCGAACGTGTACGAGGGGGAGCCGGCGTTAGCAGCGACGCTGATGGCGCCGATGTATCCGTCCAGCATTAAAGGGTCGGAGTGCTTATTCCCGGTGTTGTGGGCCGGAAGCGCGATGTGGTAGTCGGTAGTGGTAGCGCCAGTTCCGAATTTCACGAACAACTCCTCGTTCTTCTGGTTCTGGAGCGTGAATTTCTTGCGCGCCGGGTTGACCGCAGACGTAGCCGTTGCGGTTCGCAGTCCACCAGTGCTGGTCGTGGTCAAAGGAGCACCTGGCGAAGCCGCCTGAATCTGCTGGAGCAGCGTGATGATCATCGTCTGCTGCAGGCCAGGCTCCATGCAGTCGAAGCAGCCACCAAGCGTGGCCAATTCTTGTGGAGTTAATGCAGGCATATCAGGCTTCCTCCTCCATGTCGTCCATCTCGTTCTCGGCAGCGTCTTCAGCCATATCGACCGAACCCTTTTCGCCCAGCGTCACGCCATCAAACGCAACGATTTCAATCGTGCCGTTGGGAGTCATGCGCCAATCGACCATGGCAGAACCGGATTCGCCTTCGAGTTTCATCCCCTCGGGAGGCATGAACTCAACGGTTTCAACCTCGGCGCCCATGCGATTCATGGCGTCCATCTTCCGTTTCCGCATCATTTTGCCGTACATCGTAAAATCCTTTTCTTGAGAGGCTGCCAGCATCCCGGACGCTCCGGGCGGCTGCCAGCACCTCAGGGGCTCCCCCGAAGGAGAGCCCCGTTTGGTGGTGGTTTAGATCGCGAACTCCAACGTGACGTTGGTGCAAGGAACAACCTCGGTGGCGGTCGGGAACGCGCTGCTAGCCAGCTGGATCACGTTGCCAGAGACAACGCTCCAAGTGCCGGAGGTAGCACCGAACTCGGCGTCCCAAACAGCCTGCAAGGCAACAACGAGCGCAGCCACGGAGGCTTCGCTGATGCCCGCGTTGGTGACGATGTTGCCATCACACAGGATGCCAGTCGTTCCGATAACGAAGTTTCCAGCGTCATTGGCGACCGCCGTAAACTGCAAGGTCGGATTGCAGACGCCATTCGCGGAGTTGTAGTTCTGAGCAGGATCGCCCGGATCTTCAGCGCAGCCAGAGATAATCACAGGGCAGGCACCATTGACCTTGTGGAAGATCGCTTCAAGCCATTCCGGATGCTCAGGCTTCACGGCCAACTGGAAGTCGGCGATAAACTTGCCCTTGTTTCCACGGCTGTTGTCGATCGGTCGGCCAGAGCAGTCCGCGCCCAAGTCGTTGGTCGCGAACTTCCAACGCCCACCGTAATCCCGAACCATGAACGGCATATTCGGGTTCACGGCCTCGGGGCGGAACGGCAACACACGCAGAGCGCGAGGGTTGTTGATGTAGCTAATCTGGTACTGGGCCTTGTCGTAATCGCCGTTGAACTCAGAGCGGAGACCTTCGCTCGCAGCCACGTTCTTGTACGGCAGAACCAGGGTGTAGTTACCGCCGGTTGAGGTCGCGTTGAAGCGCAGCGGGAACTGGAGCACCTTCACCATAAAGTCGCCGACAAAACCCATGAAGCCGAACTTGTAAAACTCCTTGGCAGCGGGAGCGAACTCACCGAAGCGCCAGGCGTCAGTCAGCTGGCTGTTGGACTTGGCGAGGTAACGGAAGGTTTCCTTGTCGGTGTGCAGCTGGAGGCTGTCGTAACCTTCCTTGCCGGCCTGGATAGCACCCAGGAAGTATTGGCGGGTCACGCGACTGCGGAGGATGTCCGGAGTCAACAGACCAAGCGAAGCAGCGGTCACGGGCGCGCTGGCGCTGTCGAGAACGCGCAAGGTGGTGTAACCAGCGCCAACCCAAGAGAACGAGATCGCCGGGAGACCCGCCTTACAAGCAAAAGCGCCGCCGCTGATGCCAGTCGGGCTGTAACCCGACAACTCCATCGCCTTGCGCTGGAGGTAGTAGGTCGTGATCCAGTTCGTCGCAGGTCGAAGAACGTCGTCGATGATCTGACGGAAGTGCTCCTTGGCCTTCGTCTTCGTCATGATCTGGTCGAAGCACAGAATGTCCGAGCCCCACGCCTGCTTTTCCAGCGAGTAGGTGCTACGGGTGAAGCCCCAACCGATCTTGTTTTCGGACGGGTCGCACGGCTGACCAACGCAGCTAGCGCCAGTCGGGTTTTCCCAGACGCCAGTCACATTCGGGAACACGCTGTTGAAGCGGTCGAAAGTGTGGGTGGTGCCAGAGTACGCGTCGAACGATCCGGTGTTGTAGTATCCGATCAACCCGTCAAACGGGCGGATATCCTTGAGCACTTCCTTGTCATACACAGGTTCCTGCGAGACGAGGAAGGAAGCGAACTGCTTACAGCTGATTACATTTCCTGTTGCCATATTGGCTCTCCTGCCTCGGGGTTTTCTTCACCTACCCCTCCGAGACAACGAGGCAGATTGCAGGTCCGTTAAGACCATCAATCCAACCTCGGTGGCGAGTCCGAGCCGTGGAACCGGCGAATGCCCTTCGGCACTCTTGGCCAACTGGATTAACGCGCCCAGTTCGCGCCTGGTTGACGAAACCAAGCTATGCGTCGTGGCGGAATGCTGCTAGCGCGCCTTCCGAGTGTCAACGGGTTTTTCTACCCGAGCACGCGCATCCTTAAAGGCATGGGTCGAAACCTCGTCATCATCAGCCCTGGCGATGTAATCTTCGATCGCAATAATCAGCACCGCAGTCTTCGTCCGGCGGGACCGGATTGCTTCCTCTTCCAACAGCTGAGCCACCTCGATCGGCAGCCTGTAACTCACACGAATTGTGTTCTTCATGGGCGCAGTGTGTAGCTTGTGCTTGACACGTCAAGTCGGAGAACGCAGCCTACGGCTCACGATGGAGCTAAGGCCTTACCAAAACCAGCTGTCTAACGACATCCGATCCGCGTTCGCATCCGGCGCCAAGCGCCCGATTGCAGTCAGCCCCACTGGATCCGGCAAGACAGTGCTCTTCTCGTACATCACATCGCAGGTCCTCAAACGCGGGACTCGCGTGATCGTCGTCGCGCACCGGAAGGAAATCCTTGAGCAGATCAGCGCCACGCTGAAGCGGGTCGGCGTACCGCACGGGTTCATCCAGTCGGGCAAATTCATGGCTCAACAATCTGCCATGGTCGCCTCGATCCAGACCCTTGCGCGCCGGCTGGATCAGATCACTCCTCCCGACCTCGTCATCATCGACGAAGCCCATCACTCGGTCTCTAAGTCCTACGTCCAGATGTTCGCTGCATGGCCGAATGCCAAGTTCATCGGCGTCACAGCAACCCCAGAACGCCTCGATGGCAAGGGCCTCGGCGTCATGTTCGACCGCATGGTCATGGGGCCGTCCGTCCAGTGGCTTATCGACAACGGATTCCTGGCCAAGCCGGTCTACTACGCACCTCGCGAAGCCGTCGATCTCAGCCAAGTCCACACGGTCGCCGGCGACTTCGACCGCTCCGAGGCCGAGGAAGTCGTGAACACGCCGCGCATCACCGGCGATGCCGTCACCCACTACGTCCGGTTCTGTAATCGGCAGCGCGCAGTGGCATTCTGCATCTCGGTGGCGCACGCGCAGCAGGTCGCCGATACGTTCAACTCCTGCGGGATTCCGGCTGCTAGCATCGACGGAACACTGGAACCCGAGGTTCGCAAGCAGCGCGTCGATGATCTCACAGCTGGTAAGATTCTCGTTCTGACCTCCTGCGAACTGATCTCCGAGGGCTTCGATCTGCCGACAGTCAACGCGGCGATTCTTCTCCGGCCTACGCAGTCGCTGTCAATGCACCTGCAACAGGTCGGGCGCGCCCTTCGGCCGTACCCAGGCAAGACCCACGCGGTCATCCTCGATCACGTCGGGAACTGCCTGCGCCACGGGCTGGCTGAGCAGGAGCGCGAGTGGGACCTTGAAGGCCGTGAGAAGCGCAAGGCCAAGTCACACCCGGTCGAGACCAAGCAGTGCTCGAAGTGCTTCGCGATCTTCGCTGGCACCGCCTGCCCGCAGTGCGGATCCGCACGGGAGATCGCCCCTCGGGAGATCGAAGAAGTCGATGGCGAACTCCAGCGACTGTCCATCGAGGACATCCAAAAGAAACGAGATGAACGCCGCGAAGAAGGAAAGTGTAAAACCTTGGACGATTTTCGTTCCCTCGCCGCGAAACGTGGCTACAAACCGGGATGGGCTTACTTCCGATGGAAGGCCCGCCAACGTACATCTCTATGACCGAATCCGAACTCCAAGCCCTAATCCTGCGCGCAGCTGGATCGAAATCCCACGTCCGCGTCTTCCGCAACCAAGTCGGGGAGGGCTACGTCGGCAAGGCCCTGCGCGATCCCGAAGGCGTCTTCCTGCACGACGCCCGCCACGTTCGCATGGGATTATTCCCGGGCTCTGGTGACCTGATCGGCTGGCGCACGGTTACAGTCACACCCGACATGGTCGGAAAACCCATCGCCCAGTTCCTCTCCATCGAAGTCAAAACACCCACCGGCAAGGTCCGGCCCGATCAATCCAACTGGCTTGAGCAGGTCAACCTTTCCGGCGGTCACGCCATCATTGCACGATCCGTTAGCGATACAGACAACCTATGACACCCACTCCACCGGGCCTCTCTGAGGAGGCCGCATACCGCTACCACGAACGCCTCGGCATCCTGTGTGGGACGGCCGAACCAACACCGCAGCAGCACCTCATCGCGCTCCTGGAAGCTCGCGAATACGACCTCAACAACGAATGAAAGTCTCAGCTGCAAGTTAATGCACCCATTTCCGTGCAGTTGAAAGTGTCCCCTCTTTTCGTCGAAAGTGTCCCCTCTTTTTTCCATGACCCGTGACCAAATCGCAGACATCAATCCGAACCTTCTCATCATGGACGGTTTCGACGACTGTATCGTCGGAATCGGCACCCGATTCGGCTCTGAGGAATTCGTGATCTACGACTACGCCAAAGTTATCGCCCAGCTGGAATCGCAGGGCATGACCTACGACGAAGCCGTCGAGTACCACGAATTCAACCAACTCGGAGCCTACGTCGGTGACCACACGCCAGCATTTATGATTACCTCTCTCTAACACCCCTCACTACAAGCATGACCCTCACCGAACTCTCGGACGCACTCTCCGTCCGTGTCGCAGAACTCTGCGCTCAACTCCTCCCCGCCGGCCGCCAGGTCGGCAACCAGTGGATCGTCGGCAACGTCTTCGGCGACGCCGGCGACTCCTGTTACGTCGAACTCACCGGCCCCAAGCAGGGCCTGTGGTACGACCACGCCGCTGGTCAGGGCGGCGATCTCCTCGAACTTATCGGTCAGCACCACGTCTACCCCAAGGCCCGTGCTGCCCAGTGGGCACGCGAATTCCTCGGTATCCGCGACGATTACCAGCCTGAACCCCGCCGATTCGACCCCCTCAAGCACGGCCACCGCAACGACGCCTCCCAGCCGTACCGCTACGGCTCCGCTGCCTGGCCCTATCCCGACGCCGACGGCACCATCCGCGCCTACGTCGTCCGCTTCGACCTCCCCGACGGCTCCAAGGACGTCCGCCCCCTCCGGTTCCTCCCGCCCGAAAACCAACCGCCTGACCTCCTCAACCCCCGCCACTGGCGCTGGAAGGGCTGGGTCGCCCCCGAGGAGGTCCCCCTCTTCAACCTCCACATCCTCGCCCGGCGCCCGAACGACCCCGTCCTCATCGTAGAGGGCGAGAAAACCGCCGTCGCAGCATCCAAGCTCTTCCCGTCCCACGTCGTCCTCACCTGGCAGGGCGGCTCCAAGCGCGTCGCCCGTGCTGCCATCGACCCACTCCTGACCCGCGCCACCCCGATCGTCCTGTGGCCCGACGCCGACAAACCCGGCCGCGACGCCATGGTCTACCTCAAAGCCCGCCTGCCCGCCGCCCGCCTCGTATCACTCCCCGCCACGCTCCCCGAGGGCTGGGACCTCGCTGACCCAATCCCACCTGACGTATCCATCCAGGGCCTCCTCGACGCCGCTGGCGATCTACCACGCCCGGTTCCCGCTGAGCCGCAGGCTGCGTCACCTAATCCGCTTGACGACCTCCACTACGACCCCAATTCCGGCCAGTGGTGGACCCGTAACGCCTGGGGCGATTACGCCCAGATCAACGGCGAGCGCGTCCGCACCCACTTCACCGAATCCGGCGTCTCCCCCACCAAGGACCAAACCGGCGCCTCGGACGTCGATCGCGAACTCCTGCGCCGCACCCGGGACACCCGGATCCGTTACGCCGGCTCCGTCGCCGGCCACCAAGCCGGCCTCTACGGCAAGATCCTCGTCACCGATTCCGTCGCCCCGCTCCCAGCCGTCCCCGGCTTCAGCGGCCGCCTCCAGACCTACCTCCATAACCTCCTCGACCAGAACGACGACCAGTACTGGCGCCTCATCTACTGGCTCGCCCTCCGCCGGCAGGCCGTCCTGACAGGCACTTGGAGAGCTTCGCAGGCGCTGGCGCTGGTCGGTCCCGCTGCGTGCGGCAAGTCCTTCGTGCAGGCTCAGGTCATCACCAAACTCCTCGGTGGCCGCATCGCCAAGCCCTACCGCTACATGAGTGGCGCCACGGAGTTCAACGGCGACCTCTTCGCCGCTGAGCACCTCTGCATCTCCGACGAGGCCCCCGGCCGCGATATCCACTCCCGGCGCTCCCTCGGCTCGCACATCAAATCCATGCTGTTCGACATCGACCAGTCCTGCCACCCCAAGAACCGCCAAGCCATCACCCTGCGCCCCATCTGGGCTATGTCCATCTCCCTCAACGACGAGCCCGAGAACCTCCAGGTCCTCCCGCCCCTCGACCCGTCCCTCATGGACAAACTCATTATCCTCCGCTGCGTCCGCCATCCTCTCCCCTGGCCCGGCCCCGAAATCGAAGTCCTCCGCGAGATCATCGACACCGAACTCTCCCAGTTCGCCCACTACCTCGACGGCCTCACCGTCCCCGAACACCTCGTCGAACCCCGCTGCGGCCTCAAGGCCTACCAGCACCCAGCCATCCTCGAAGAACTCATGCAGCTGTCCCCAGAGCACCAGCTGGTCGGCCTCATCGACACCGCCATCTTCGAGAACGAATTCCTCACCTGGAGAGGAACGGCCGCCGACCTCGAAACCGCCCTCCGCGACTCCAAGTATTCTCGGGAGGCCGACCGGCTCTTCCGGTTCAATACCGCCTGCGGCGTCTACCTGGCGCGCCTGCATGAGCAGGATCCGGAGCGGTTCAAGAAGGCGAAGGTCAAAAACAAGATCCGCTGGGCGATTACGCCGCCAGAGGGATCTAAATCCGACTCTTTGGCTTGACGGTCAGACCATAAGGTAGGATGGTCTCGCCGTGAGTAAATACTTCAAAACACAACTCCTCCGGCTTCGCCCGGGCCAAGTCATCCACCGCACCGCAAACAGCCCTGAAATCTGGGACCAGGTCGTTGCGCTTGCGAAACTCATGCCACACCTAGAGGTCAACGGCAGTTACATCGCCAGGAAACAAAACCTGACCGAGGTGAAGCTCTGCGTCTCTAACCGCGTTCGCGACATCGTCCTTCCTCCTCCGGGTCGATACACGCTTCACGACATCTGGAATATTCAGACCGAACCACGTCCCACATTCGCTTCGTTCGCGTCATCCTTTGGAATGTACGCACGTTTCAATCCGCATCTGGTCACGAAGGTTAAATCCGGCGGATACACCAAGTGGATTGTGCCCCCTGACCCCCGTTTGCCTGCTGACTTGCAGGACTCTGCGGAATGAAAGTAGCACCCTGGGTTAGGGCTGTTTTCCAAGACGTCTGACCCCTTATGCCCGTTTGCCCCCTCATTCTCAGCGTGTTTCGACTGAAAGGTAGGAACCGGGGTCGAGGATGAGGGGGTACCCGCAGGTTCTTGGATCCGCCGGGTGGAGACTGGCGACAGACAGCGATCCGGATTCTGGGCTGCGGATTGGACGGAACCATTAACTTCTATTTTATCCCCTAACTCCCTACCCACCATCCTACTTTCAACACTAGAAACCCTAAGAGTGAGGATGGAAACGGGGTTAAGGGATACGGCGATACCCCTGTTTGACCCCCCTATGTCAGCTAACCTACCCTGCTACCGCGCAAAACGGTTTATGTAGGCTTGGAAAGTGGCCTAGGTATTGGAGAGGGGGTACCACGTTGACCAGTCGTCGGGCCGGGCCCCCGCCCCCGGTACCCCGTGGGGACGGTCCAGCCCGTAAGGAATCCATTGGAGTCCCTGCCGGGCCCCTGCCGGGCCCCCGTCGGCGGCGGTACGTGCTAGCAGCTCAGGCCGGCCGTGCTAGCAGCTCAGAGGTCCGGGGGGATCGGGCCGGGGCTCACGTCCAGCATCGGGGCGGATGGGCGCTTTCCACCAGATGCGGCGGGGCGGCGGGGAATCCCGAGGAGGTCAATCAGTTGGTCCTGAACCGTGACCATGGCCTTCGCGGCTGAGATCCGCTCTTCGGCAGGTGCGGCCGGGTTTTCGGCAATGTCCCCGAGGTCCCCGGCAACGCGACGCAGGCGGAGAACCATTTGAGCCGGCAGCGTGGCCCTCGCGACTGCTAGAACCGTCCCCGTCCGGTGCTCTCTTCGGCTCAGGCTCTTCGGGCTCAAATCGGGGGTGGCTTTTTCTAGCGTCGGCATGACTGACAATGACTGACGCAATCCCAATTTCAACCAATGTTTCCGGCCCTCCGGTTGAGGTCCTGAAAAAGAGGGGTTGACACATAAAGCGCTCTATGCAAGACTACGGCTCCACGGTATGAAAAACGAAACGAAACGCACTCTCCGAAACGTAGCGCTGGCGCTGCTAGCGCTGGCTGTTCTGGCCCTTCTGGGC
>Ga0209229_10000660_pt1 | contig 14023 bp, 10 predicted proteins | sample SanBayMetagenome_FD_187466 | JGI IMG/M metagenome (GOLD analysis project Ga0209229, IMG submission 187466) | Freshwater and sediment microbial communities from dead zone in Sandusky Bay, Ohio, USA (SPAdes) (version 2) | ecosystem: Environmental > Aquatic > Freshwater > Lentic > Sediment... | reverse complement strand
GATACTGATACGAACGATCCATCGTTCTACGAAGCAATTCGTGGATGCGATCCTGCACCGTGGCCTGATGCGGACAGCGACATGCGCTGGGACGACTGCATGATTGTGTACACCAGCGGCACAACGGGCAAACCGAAGGGCGTTGTCCTGATCCAGCAGAACCTCTTCGTTGATGGTGAGATGATCAATGCATGGCAAGGAATCAATGCATCAACACGCATGATGTGCGTGTTGCCTGTGCATCATGTCAACGGTGCGCTTGTAACACATGCAACACCGTTCATCGCTGGTGCTTCGGTTGTGCTTCACCGGAAGTTCTCGCCTTCGAAGTTCTTCACGACAATTGCCGCAGAACAGGTACACATCGTAAGCGTGGTGCCGACGTTGCTGGCCGTGCTTCTCGAAGCAAATGTTGTTGAGCAACGCGCTGCAGCAACCACACTGCGCCATATCATCTGCGGAGCGGGTCCGCTTACGTGTGAACTTGCTGAACGATTTACGTCGACGCTATCAACACGCATCATCCACGGCTATGGTCTCTCTGAAACGACATGCTACTCGTCGTTCCTGCCAATTGATCTGAGCGAGTCAGACTATCGCCACTGGATGTACGACTATGGGTTCCCGTCGATTGGAACCGACGTGCCGTGCAACGAGATGGCAATTCATGACGCGCACGGCAATGCAGTACCTGATGGCGACAGAGGCGAGATTGTCATTCGCGGTGCGAATGTCATGCGTGGATACGACAACAACGACAAAGCGAATGAAGAGGCCTTCGCCTTCGGGTGGTTCCGTTCAGGTGACGAGGGATTCCGCGTCATGGGCGACGATGGCCGCTATTACTACTTCATCACTGGACGACTGAAAGAACTCATCATCCGGGGCGGTGTCAACCTGGCACCACTTGAGATCGACGAGATAATCTCGCGCGCACCAGGAGTGAAAGCAGGCATCTGTGTAGGATTCGAGCACACGATGTTCGGAGAAGAAGTAGGCGCTCTTGTGATTCCAAGTGGACCGGACATCACCGAAGAGGCTGTGCTGGCATTTTGCCGCGAGCACCTGCCATTCCATAAAGCACCGAAGGTCGTTGTCTTCACCGACGCGTTACCGGTGACATCTACAGGCAAGTATCAACGCAACTCAGTCAAGCATGTGTTCGCTGAGTGGAAGGACACGCAGTTCCGAGCGTAGTTCGTGGCGTCGTTGGTTCGTGTCAGGGTGCTACGTGCGAGCCACCTCGCGGACGGTAGAAGAGCGTCCGCACCACGGAGATGCTATCGATGCCAATTGCTGGATTGCTGCTCCAGATGCGAGCAAGAACGCCGTTTGGTACAACGTGCAAGGACGTTGCAGGGTCTTCAATCGATGGATTGGTATAGGCCAGCTCGTCCACCATTTCTTGCGTCAATGCTTGGGTGTCGCTCGGAACATAGCAACGCAGTTCAACGAAGCGGCGCTTGCCAGTGGTTGTGTCTGACGCGAGCGTGCGTTCGGCGAGTTCACGCGTAGCACGAACGATCTTCCCAGAGTCCGCAGTCTCGATCTGCACATACAGAATTGTCGTTGCTGCATCCTCGTCGGCATACGCAATGGTATCTGTCACAACATAAAAGCCCTCGAGCGAGGCCGAATCGACCGTTCGCCAGATGAACACTGCCGCGATACCGAGTCCGATACCAAGCAAGATCATAGGGATGAGTTTCTTTGCCGACATACTGCGTTATCCTGGGTTCGTTACAACGTTGGGAGAAGAACACTCACAAGCCAGTGAACAATTCCATAGCTACATGGAATTGCGATATTATCGTCAAGCCGAAGTCGTGATGAAGCCGCTTCCGCAATCGCAGCGGCGACTGATGCCACAGCACCGGCAACGAAGAAGGAACTCGGCAGCGCAAACACGGCCTGCCACGCCAGGACCACACCCAGAGCACTCACGACGAATGCCACGGATCCAGCCAGACTCTTGTCGATAAACTCGCGACGACCGAAGCGTCGTCCGATAAGGGCTGCAAACGTGTCACTGACAATCAGCACCGAAAACGCCGTCACAGCGATGACTGTTGGGAACACAAGGAACGTTGCCGTAGCTGCGATCAGCACCCACGATGCACCCGTAAGATGGAATCGATCTTCGCGAAGCTCGTGCTCTCGGAGAAGGGGGCCGACAAGCGACAGCATCACCTTTCGAGAACCAGCGTGAACATGCATCAAGACGTCGATCAACAGCGACGTTGCAGTAATCGCACACAGGATCATCACACCCGTCCAGTGATCAAGCTGGAGGTAGACGATAGGGATCAACAACGACGCAAGGTGAATCCCCTTTCGGGCAATCTCACTTGCGTAGGTGATCTGCGCTGATGTTCCTGTCATAACTTCGTGTGTCTCCTCATCGACTGCCGCCTCCCATGGAATCCATGATCGTTCACGCACCAGCCAAAATCAACCTCGGTCTTGAAGTCCTGCGCAAGCGCCCCGACGGATATCACGATATCGCGTCGATCTTCTTGCCAGTGGCGTTGTACGACACATTGACCGTTGAACGATCACGTACGCCATCGTGCTCTTGTATCCCACCCGTGACTGGTTCGCCTGATCAAAATCTTGTGTACCAAGCACTTGTGCGATACGCGGAAGCCTTTCCGGCAGATCAATGGAGCGCAAAGATAACAGTCGAAAAGCGCATACCTACAGGGGGCGGACTCGGCGGTGGCTCAAGTGATGCCGCTTCGACGCTCATGGCGCTTGCAATGCTCAATGAACGCAACGATCCTGCCTCCCGCACTACGCTTCACAACATTGCGTTGTCGCTTGGGTCGGATGTGCCGTTCTTCCTCACGCAATCGCCTGCACTCGTCGAAGGCCGCGGCGAGATCATTACCCCTCTCAACATCGAAGCACCATGGTGGGTTGTGCTCGTGCTTCCAGGGATCCATGTCAACACTGCACTGGCGTATTCCACATTGGGGATTAGTGGTGGAAAAACCCAGTCGAATCTTGTGGAGAATCTTCGCAAGGCATTGATAGACAATGGGTCTATGCAGAACGATTTCACAAATGACTTTGAACGTGCTGTGTTTGCGCAACACCCAGCACTTGCAGACATCAAGCAACGTCTGCTTGACAATAAAGCCACATACGCAGCAATGAGTGGCAGCGGGTCGACGATGTTTGGGTTATACACATCTGTGGATAACGCCATGGCAGCAACGAGTGCACTCTCTGACCTCACGACGCACGTGTGTCCGCCGACTCAGACAATGGCGTAACGACGTTCCCCTTACGGACGTCGTGAACGTCCACCGTTCTTAGGTGTTGATCGAGAGCCACCTCGTTGTTCGTTTCGAGGTCCGCTGCGGGATCCACCCTTTGGTCCGCCACGAGATCCACCATTCGGTCCGCTACGAGGGCCACTCCGTGGAGCACTCTGCGGTCCCGATCGAGGCGTACTGCGTGTGTACTGACGTGGCTCGGAAGGCGGTGCGGCTGTGACAGCCCCCCTATCATACGTTACCACGAACTCCATGCTTGTCGTGCCTGGGAACAAATCGACTGGTGTGATACGTGTAACGCCATACCCAGCTTGGCGCCATTCGCGGGTGCTGCGGTAGATCTCGTCCGGACCACAGTACACCTCGACCACGCGTCGTGGTTGGAGTCCGCTGCCGAGCTCAGCAATCACGCGTTCTGCAGTGCCCGAACGCGGTGGATCAAGAACGATCACATTCGAACTCTCCGAAGGATCCTTTCGTGCGATGCGGTACAGCGTGCGCACGATGGCATCAACGTCGTCACCGCTGCGGATCACTTGTGCAAGGGCCGTACAGGTGCCCCCTGCCCGGCGTATCGTGTACCGTGCATTATCAACGGTTGCCTCGTCGCCGTCGATCGCGATCACGCGCTGCACCTCGCTAGCCAAGGCCGCACCGAAGAGACCGTATCCACAGTAGACGTCATACAAGGTGTCGTCGGTCGTACATGCGGCATGCTCTCGAACCACCTGCACGAGCCGCTCAACCATTGAGAGGTTCACCTGCGAAAAGGAGAATACCCCCACTTGGTACTGCACACCACCGACGATCTGCTTCCATGCCGAAGCACCATAGAGCTTCTTCGCACCGACGCCTGTAGCGGGACGTTCAAGGTCGAGATAGTAGCGACTTCCCTTAGGATCGTGATACAACCATGCATGCTGCACTTGTGGGAATGTATCACGCACATTCTCAGCGAGCGTACGGAGCGATCGAACAACGCGGGCATCGAGTTCGCTAACGTTTACGATCAGCACGAGTTCTTCATATGATCCGCGGAGGATCACGTGGTTGAGTGCTTGGCGAAGTGGTGGCGTCAGGCGCTTAATCGCGTCGGTAAGGTACACGTAGATCTGCGAGTGCAACTCTGGCTCGAGAGGACTTGCGCCGTCGGCTGTGCTGCCGTCACCATGCACGAGCTCAACCGAACCTGGACGCACGCGTACACGACGTCGTGATGTGGTGCGATAGCCGCGAGGCATGGTTGCGGGAACGATAGGATCTACGATCGACGCCGACACCTTGAGCGAAGCACAAAACTTCGCGACGGCATCTTGCTTGATTGGGAGCTCCGCATCGTAGGCAAGGCGTGCAAATGGCTCTACCCCGTTTCCAAGCGATACGCGATGACGCTGGGCGGCATCGGCCATACATTGTTCGAACGTCATTCGTTGACCTTTATGACAAGGAGTGATGTGTCGTCGTCGGGAGTATCCGACGCACGATACGTTGTAAGTTCAGATCGAAGTGCATCAACAATGGATGCAGCAGAATACGATGTGTGGTTGACGAGCCATGCGCAGAGGCGATCAGCGCCGTACTCATTTCGCTGTGTGTCGATTGCTTCCGTTACGCCATCGGTGTACAGAAGAAGAGTGTCGTTGTGCAGAAGATCATGCACTCCCTCTTTGTACGGAGGTGCGTCGGGTAATACGCCAATGAGTACTCCGCCGGTGCGCAGTTGTTCGCAATGGCCATCACGCACAAGGAGCGGTGGATTGTGTCCTGCATTGACATAGCTGATCTGTCGCTGTGCAGTGTTGATCACACCCACAAACATGGTCACGAACACATCTGGCTCGGTATTGGAGCACACCAAGTGGTTCATCCGCCCCATCAGCAACGGTAGCGGTAGGTCGAGCGGCGCCATGACGTTCAGCGCAGCTTGAACATTTGCCATCAGGAGTGCTGCTGGTACGCCCTTCCCTGCCACATCAGCTATGGCAATCAGCACACGTTCGTGATCGAGCGGGATGACGTCGTAATAGTCACCACCGATGCGTCTGCTTGTGGTCATCGATGCCGCAATCTCGAGTCCTGGCGTACTCGGTAGTTCCAACGGCAGCAATCCCGATTGAATCGTAGCGGCAATGTCGAGCTCGTTCTCAAGACGCTCGCGCTCGCGTCGATCGCGGTCGAGTCGTTCGTTTTCAAGTGCCGTAATCACGATAGACGCAACAGACTCAAGAAATGAGCACTCATCCTTGGTAAAGTCAGCTCCTGTGAGCTTCCTGCATACAGCCAACACGCCGAGTGATTTGCCGCGCAGTACCATCGGAGCGGCCATCCCGACGTTGTGCTGCACGAAGAGGTCTCGGAGGGGATCGGACTCTGGAAGGTCCTCGGTGCGCGTGGCAGTACGGAGATCAAGGGCTAGAGGATACAGTCCCGACAGATGCTGTGCATCCGCCCGATTGACAATCACGGTCTCCATCCCAAACGATGGATCGAGAATGATAGCAAAGCTCGACGTCATCAGCTGCCCCATCAGGCGCAGCGATGTTAGACGTAGGATTGCCTGATCGTCGACAATGCCATTGAAGTCACGAGATACCTCAAACAAGGAGCGCAAGAGAAGAGCTTGGCGCTCGACTGCGATACGGGATTTGCGAAGCTCAACCATTGACTCGGCATTATGGACTGCAACAGCCACAATTGCTCGCATGACGTCGAGATAGAGAAGTGATTCCGCGTCACCCAGCTCATCAAGGCTCGTGCCCAAGCACATCAGTGCGCTTATGGTGCCCTGAGAATGCAGCGGTACAAGCCACAGTACTCCTGCTTCAACGAGTTGCTCTGCGCCCGGGCACTGACCGGCTGGCATCGGCTCATCACACGTGAACGGCATCACCGATGCAGGGGCTAGCCCCTTCGTGATCACCGTCTCAAATCTTCCGTCGAGAGGACGAAGAACGCACGCTTTCAGGACCTTAAGTCGCCCCATCACACTCAGAAGCGCTGCGTTCAGAATCGGCTCAGCCGAGTCGTATTCGCTGGCCCGAGTGGCTACATCGAGGACCGACGTCAGGTTGAGAGCTGACCGAGCGGTGGTGGATGTTCCAGGATGCGGCGATAACATAGACGAATATACGGGAGGGCACCGCAGGCCACTGGAAAACCGTAATTTTGTGCCCACTCGAATCCGAGAATGCCCATGTCCCGTTGCTTCGCCGTCATCATTCTTGTTCTCTGCTTTTGCGCGCCCTCGATGGTTTACGCTCAAGGTGTAACCACGGGCTCAATCACGGGCACCGTCAAGGGCGACATCCCCCTGGTAGGTGCAACGGTCAAGGTGGTATCATCATCTACTGGATCAGTCTATGGCGCGATTTCCAAGTCGCGCGGACAGTATCTGATCCGAGGCGTACGCCCTGGCTCCTACACCTTGATTGCCACGTACGTAGGCTTCGAACCAGACACCGTTCGCAACGTGATGGTGGATGTGGGTGAAGCCACAACCGTGAACGTCCAGCTTCAGACCTCCACAAAGAAGCGGAGTGAAGTTGTGATTGCCGCCGATCGCGACCCGCTCTTCGATCCAGGACGCACTGGTTCGGGTTCGACGATCAGTGAGCAGGCAATCTCTGCCGCGCCATCGATTAACCGTAGCATCAGTGACATCGCGCGCATCAATCCATACGCAAATCAAACACAAACGGCGGGCAGCGACGGATTGCAAGGCATCAGCATCATGGGTGTGAACTCACGGTTCAATAACTTCCAGATTGATGGTGCCGTAGCGAATGACGTCTTCGCTCTCGGCTCTGCGGGTACGGCAGGATCACAAGCGAACTCGAACTTTCTCTCGCTCGACGCCATTGAACGTCTGCGTGTAAACGTGTCGCCGTACGACATACGCCAAAGCGGATTCACAGGTGGCCTGGTCAACGCCATCACACGCGGGGGCACAAACACACTCCGTGGATCGGTGTTCGCATACGGTCGCAATCAAGACCTCGTTGGAGTTAGCCCTGATGCTGCGCGACGTCCGTTCGACAAGTTCTACGATTATCAATTCGGTGGACGCTTGGGCGGTCCGATCGTCAAGGACAAGCTGCTGTTCCACGTAACGGCCGAAGCTCGCCTGCGTTCGACACCCGTTGAAGTGTCGCTCAACGATCCAACTGCGCTTAACAACTTCCCTGTTCCTTCACAGGATCTCGATCGCATCATCGCCATCACACGTGACAAGTATGGCTACGACGCGGGTGGTTACGGAATCACCAATACGCGCAACAACACGATCAACATGATCGCACGTCTCGATTACAACATCAACGAGGCGCACAAACTCCAGCTCCGACATAACTTCACGTATGGCATTCAGGATCGCAACCTTCTGCGCAACAACCTGAACTACTCGCTGCTCAGCCGAATGAACACATTTGAGAGTCTGAATAATCAGACCGTGGTTCAGCTCAATAGTGTACTCTCGCAGGAATTCAGCAACGAGCTTCGTGTGTCATACACACAGACAAACGATCGCCGCATCCTACCGTCTGACGGCACAGGCAATCCGATCCCATTCCCGGAAGTGCGGATTCAGGTTGGTTCCGGACTCAACGTTGCTCTCGGACCAGAGCGCAGCTCACAAGCCAATGCACTCGATCAAACGTTGATTGCTCTCACAGATGACTTCACGTGGTTTCTCGGCGATCACACGGTGACTATTGGAACGCACAATGAATTCTCGCGCTTCAATAATCTGTTCATCCAGGACTACTACGGTAGCTATCAATTCCCAACAATCGATGCGTACGAAATTGGTCAGGCCAACTACTATCGTGTGAGCTATGCAAACGATAGCGTGACCGGTGGCAATCAACAACCGCGCGCTGCATGGAACATGTTGCAGCTTGGCTTCTACGCCCAAGATGAATGGCAAGTCAATGATCAGCTTCGTCTCACTGGTGGACTTCGCGTTGACGTGCCGTTGTATCTGTCGACACCATACGAGAATGCGGCGTTTGCGTCAGCATTCCCTGGACGTTCGACGAGTGAGGTGCCGAGCGGTTCACTCCTCTTCTCCCCTCGAGTGGGCTTCAACTACGACGTATCTGGCGACAAGACGTGGCAGATCCGCGGTGGTACTGGTGTATTCACCGGCCGCGTAGCAGCGGTGTGGCTGTCCAACCAGTATTCGAACACCGGTATCGACCTCTTCCGCGCAGAACTCGGTGGCAACAACCTGCCAAATGCAATTACCGCAAACGGGATCCCCGTTGAATGGGACCTGCGTGTTCCTGCGCCACGCCCGGGCGACACAGGGTATCCGGGACTCCCAATCAACACATCTGCGATTAACATCACAGATCAAGGCTTCCGTCTCCCGCAAGTGTGGCGATCGACGCTTGCCACTGACCTCAAACTCACACAAGGTGTGACGTTTACGGTCGAAGGTATGTACGGTTCGTTCCTGAATCAGGTTGATTACGCCAACTTGAACTTGCGTCGCTCGAACATGCGATACATTAGTGGTGGCGATACCTTGATCGGCGTCTCCCCTCTTGATGGACGTCCTCTCTATGCAGGGGGTGCAGCAGACTCTCTCGTAGATCGTCGCTTCACCCAGGTCATCCTCCTCCGCAGTCGCTCTGCAGGATATCAATACAGCGTATCGGGTCAGCTCCGCGTGGACGAGGTTAACCGCATCATTCCTGGTCTTGGCGTGATGTTGATGTACACCTACGGTCGCACACAGGATCTCAACTCCTCAACAGCTGCAACAGCCACATCACAGTGGACAAGCACGGACGCGATCGATCCGAATAACGTCACGCTTGGCAATTCGAGCTTCGACATGCTTCACCGCATCTCGGTATCGGGTTCGTATCGCATCACATGGTCGAAGGACATCTGGACATCGGTTGGAATCTTTTATTCCGGCAATAGCGGACGTCCGTACTCGCTTTCGTATGCTCAGGACTACAACGGTGATAATGCTGCGGGTGGCAATGACCTTGTCTACGTGCCAAAGCCTGAAGACTATAACACGAAGATTGTTATCCCACAGCCAACTGATGCAACGGACCTTCGGTCGCCTGACCAGATCTGGGCGCAGATCATGGCGTTCATTGATGCCAACCCGATGATTAAGCAGTATCAGGGTCAAATCCTTCCACGCAACGTCTTGCGTGAGCCATGGGTCAACCTCCTCGATCTTCGCATTCTTCAGCAAATACCTGCGTTCGACGATCATACGATTCAGTTCTCGCTCGACGTACAGAACGTGTTGAACCTCGTGAATCCTGAATGGGGCTTGCAGCGCTTCGTCGATTTCCAAAGCGCGAACGTCTTTGGTCTTGTCCTTGACAACAATGGCAAGCCATTCGACGCGCAGGGTCGCCTTCGCATGACGTATACCGAGCCGGTAACGAACAATCAACCGGGCGTGTACATCACAGATAATTTCTTTTCACGGTGGCGAATGCAGCTTGGCGTTCGCTACACGTTCTAATGGTATCACACATGAAGCACTTCCTTCATTTCCTTCTTACATCGTCGCTGATTGCGATCGTTGGATGTAGCGACGGTGTGATTTCATTTCCAACACCTGAGCCAGCCCAACTTCGCATTGTCAACACGACACTCAATGTGCCGCAACTACGCGTCACAATCGATAGTTCAACGTCGGTTGATGTTGCTCGCGGAGCGGCCTCATCGTTCACTGCGGTACCAGCCGGACGTGCCGTGAAGTTTTTCTTTGGATCTCCAACGCGCAACTATCGCACGGATCTTCGCTTCACCCTCGGAGGTAGCGCTCGCGTGTTGCTGTTTGTGTGGGGTGATTCATCAAGCGTGATTGAGTATCGTCGCGAAATCCAAGACACCGTACTCCCCCCTGGAACGCCGAATGCATATGTGCGCTTTACACACATGGGTGGCTCTACGGGAGCTGGCTTTTTCGAGGTTGATGTGTGGGTGAACGGACAGACCAAGTTGACGAATGAGTACTTCGACCCAGGAAAGAGCTCTGCTCAATTCACGCAGCTCACACCTGGCACCTACACCTTTGAACTACGCGAATCCGGAACAACGACGGTCCTTGCTACGCTTCCCAACGTTGAGCTGCGTGCAGGCACGGCATACATGCTCTACAGCTACGATGCTGCGACACCGGGCAACCTTCAACTCGACATTTTTTAATTCTCTCTCAGGATCATTTACATGATGCAACGCACTTTCCTCCACGCAGCACTTCTATGCTTTACGAGCATGGTTGTGCTTGCGCAAGATCCGATAACGATCGCCGACGCGAAGAAGCTTGATTTCGGTGCGACAGTCACCAAGATCGCTGGTCGCGTGACATCAGCATTGGAACTCTCTAATGTCGTCTACATGCAGGACCGCACTGGTGGCATTGCTGTGTTCAACGAGAACATGCGCCTTGGTGTGAAGATTGGCGACTCGGTAGTGGTTGAGAACGGTACGCTGGCAGAGTTCGGCAATACAACGGGCGCTCCTGGCACGGGCCTAACACAGCTATCGGGTAACAACCTGCGATTTACGGTTGTCCCTGGTGCTCGTGTCGAGCCAGCACCTCGCTCAATCTCCATCCCACTCATCGGAGAAGGCGTTGAAGGTCAGCTCGTGCGTATTCGCCGTCTGAAGATGATCGAGAGCGGACGCTTTGAGGGCAATCGCAGCTACAATGCGATGGACAATTCTGGTAACGACATCGTTGTTCGCATTGACCGTGCATGCGAAATCGGCGTCAACAACCTTGAAATTCCGACTGGCGAGATTGACGTAATCGGCGTGATCAGTCAGTTCCGCGGGACATACCAGATGCTCCCACGTCTGGCGCAAGACATTGGACTTCCACCAATCGTTGCAGATACGGTTAGCAAGAATCGCACGCTCGATATCACGACGTGGAATCTTGAGTGGTTCGGCTGGGCCGACTCAACACGTGGTCCATTCAACAAGACACTTCAGCGCCAACGCATCCGTACGATCATGGATACGATCAAGGCCGATATCTACGCACTCCAAGAAGTCCTCACTGATGAAGCACTTGCCTCGCTGAGCGACTCAATTGTTGGTGGCTACCGCCGCTTCTTCGCAACAGATGTACCATCAGATCAGAAGATGGCATACATCTACAACCCAGCTACGATCACTCCGATCTCAACCGGACTCGCCGTCAACGGTGGCGCTCAGGCTTGGGCGAATGGTCGATTCCCGTTCAAGATGACATTCGACGTTGCTGGCGGCAAGCGCATGGTGGTCTTCAACATCCACGGTAAGGCAACTGACAGTGCCACAGCACAGACAGACTATGAGCGTCGCAAGGCTGATGCAGAAACATTCCATGCATATCTACGTGACTTCTATGCCGATTCGTCTGTGATCTTGCTTGGTGACTTTAACGATCGACTTATCGGAACGAACATCGATTCGACACTTCCGTCATGCTACAGCGTGTTTCTCAATGACACGCAAGGATGGAAGGCGACAACACTCCCGCTCGAGCAAGAAGGCTTGTCGTCGTACCTCGGCTTCAACCGTTCGTTTATTGATCACATCATGATCAATCGCAACCTCGTTCCCGTGTACTATCGCGCATACCTCGAATCACCGGAGCGCTACCTTACGTCGTACTCATCAACTGTTTCAGACCACCGTCCAGTTACACTTCGTCTGTGGTCCGACGGAACAACAGACGTGCAGGACGAGAACACAGTCGCTGGTCCAGCTGTACGCGTGTCACCAAATCCGATGTCGACATACGGCATGATCGAAGTTGTTGCCGAACAAGGCGGCACACTCAATGTTGATCTGTATACCACCTCCGGCGAGCAGATCAACGTTGTACAAGAAACACTCGCACCTTCGATTCGCGTAGTAGCGCTTCCCGTTGAGCGGCTGTCGTCAGGATCATACACATTGGTTGTTCGTCTTAACGGTTCGGTAACGAGCTCACGCGTGGTGATCAACCGCTAATACATCAGCAACGTATCCACTCGCGGGATGCTGGCTTCGTGCTGGCATCCCGCGTTCGTTGTTAGCGTAGCGCTACCACTGTACTCACGAGCGCAATCGCAGCTGTTTCGGCACGCAATCTGGTGCTGCCAATAGCCCAACGATGCGTTTGCTCGAGGGATGCAAGGACCGCCTTTTCGCGATCAGAGAAGTCGCCCTCAGGTCCAACGATTACGGTGACATGATCTGTGAGAACCGACGCAGACGGACGAGCACCGCGATCATCGCCCACCACAACCACACTCCCCCACGTGACCTCGTCGATCGTCACCGGGGATCCGATCTCTGGCAGCCATGCCACCCCACACTGCGTCACCGCGGCAATAGCCTTTGCTCGCAGCCGCTCCATGCTTACGCGTTGGTGCTGACATCGATCTGCCAGGAGTGGGACAAACCTCGTCGCGCCAAGCTCGGTTGCCTTTTCGAGTGCAAACTCGAAGCGATCTCGGTTGTCGAGGTTGGACATGACCAGGGTGAGTGACGCCGGTTGTGGCCGCAGATCAGATTCAATGATCGTAAGGGTTACGTCACTTCCCTGACGCTTGACGCCACACAGTGCGACAAGCCCCCTGCCATTGAGCACACGCACATGCTCGCCATCACGCAGGCGCAGCGCAGCCACATGTCGACGTGTAGCCGCGTCCAATGGAACATTGGGCTGTTCAGAAGTTGCTTCAGCAATGAAGAGATGGTCCATACGGATTCGAACATGCGTATTTTCGAGCTCTTAGCAATCACTGGTTCCGTATGACACCAACCTTTACATGCATTGAGACCTACGTGCCACAGCGTGGCGTAGGCGCTATCAAGCTTAATCGTCCATCCGTGCTGAACGCCTTGAGTTTGCAGACAATGATCGAACTCGTTCAAGCATTTGAGACGTTCGATGCTGATCCTGCGATCGGATGCATCGTTATTCACGGCAACGAAAAGGCCTTCGCAGCAGGTGCCGATATCACTGAGATGTCCGACGCATCGCTTACCACGATGCTCGAACGCGATCAGTTCGCACGCTGGGAGCGCATTCGTCAGGTGAAGACGCCAATCATTGCAGCTGTGAGTGGTTTTGCCCTCGGTGGCGGCTGCGAGCTTGCAATGCATGCAGACATGATCGTTGCCAGCGATACCGCACAATTCGGTCAACCCGAGATCAACATTGGTGTTATGCCTGGCGCAGGGGGCACGCAGCGCCTCACACGCGCTGTTGGCAAGGCACTTGCCATGGAGATTGTTCTCACGGGTCGGATGATCTCTGCTACACAAGCACAGGCCGCTGGACTCGTTAACCGCGTGGTACCAATCGAGTACTATCTGCAAGAAGCATTCGCACTTGCGGGAGATGTCGCATCAAAGGCCCCCGTGGCTTCACGTCTGGCAAAAGAAGCTGTGCTCAAGGCTTTCTCGACGACACTTGAGGGTGGACTCGAGTTTGAGCGAAAGAACTTCTATATGCTCTTCGCAACAGAAGATCAGAAGGAAGGAATGGCGGCATTCGTTGAAAAGCGCAAACCTGAATGGAAGGGACGATAAGCATGAGTGCGTTTGAAACTATTCTCTACACAGTTGCCGACGGCATCGGGACAATAACACTCAATCGTCCTGATTCCTACAACGCAGCCAACGAACAACTCACGTCTGAGCTTCAGCAAGCACTCGCCGACGCACGCGACAATGATGCTGTGCGCTGCGTTGTACTCACAGGTGCCGGCAAGGCGTTC
>Ga0209229_10000658_pt1 | contig 14088 bp, 19 predicted proteins | sample SanBayMetagenome_FD_187466 | JGI IMG/M metagenome (GOLD analysis project Ga0209229, IMG submission 187466) | Freshwater and sediment microbial communities from dead zone in Sandusky Bay, Ohio, USA (SPAdes) (version 2) | ecosystem: Environmental > Aquatic > Freshwater > Lentic > Sediment... | reverse complement strand
GTTCCTATATCTTCTATGAATCCAGACCTTATATGGTCTTTGTTCAATGAAGTCCACGACAGAGCATTAGAGCTTACTAAGGGAGAAGCCCCTAGGAAGAATCTTTCTTCGTGTTTTAACTATTTCAGTCCATGTCCTTATTTTAGCCAGTGCCATGGAAAGACGTTTACAGAGAATAAAGCTAAAGTTAAAATTAATACAATCGAAACATTTAATGAATTGGAGAACCTACTATGAAAATCGAAACTATCACTGTAATGGAACGTAAAAATCTTGGTAATTACGAGCATATCGAAATTACTGCTTCTGCTAGAGTAGAAGAAAATGACGATGCTTACAGCTCTTTGCTTACGCTTAAGACGCTAGTACACTCTGCCCTTGAAGGTAAGGCTGCTACTATGACTTCAGTACCTACTGCTAAGGTAGAAGAAGTTAAGCATGAAATTGTTGAAGAAGTTCCTAAGAAGGAGAAGAAAGCTAAGAAAGAAAAAGCTCCAGTAGAAGTTAAGCAAGAAGAAGCAGTTGTTGTAGAGCAAGAAGAAGTTACGCCAGAACCTATTGGCAAAAATGTTGTTGTTTATAATTCTAACATACCAGAACATAAGTCTATATTTGCAGGGCATCTATCTGAAAAGTATGGCAATACATGGAAGACAGCTAACACCCCAGAAAAGATAAAAGAGTTCACTACCTCCCTCAATGGGAAACACTTTCTCGATGATGACGGAAAGATAGTTTCCACCTTCCTCTCTGAAGTACACGGATTTTTCGGTGCTTAAGTCCCAACTCCTACCACATCAAGAGCAGACTGTAAATCTGCTCTTGTCTAAAAAATGCATTGGTGATTGGAGTAAAATGGGCACTGGCAAATCGCTGTCTGCCCTTGCATCTATTATAAAAACCAAAGAGAAGGCCGTAATTGTCTGCCCTCCTTTTCTCGTGGAGAATTGGTTAAATGAAATCAAAAAGCATACTACTCTTAGAGGCAGTCCTCACTTTCTTAAGTATTCCCCTGATTCTGATATTTTTGTTGTCCCTTATACTCAGCTTGATAAATCGGAAGATATATTTAAAAATGTCTCGTTTATCGTTGCAGATGAATCACAATATCTTAAAAACTTGGAAGCAAAACGCACACAAAGATTCCACTCCTTATTTTATAAATACACTCCTTCGTATTTTATGGCGTTGTCGGGGACTCCTCTTAAAAACAGAATCCCAGAGATCTACTCAATGTTGTTATTGTGGGACAAGTTTGGAGTAAAGCCAGCGATTACTGAGAAGTATAGATCTTTTTATACGTTCTGCTGTAGATTTACCAATGTAGTACAAGGAAAGTACGGGATGTCTTACGGAGGAATGAAAAATGTCGAAGAGCTTAGAACTTATATTAAAGGCAATTCTATTAAGCATGAGGCTGATGTTATCAATCTACCTGAGCTTACTGAATCTAGCGTTATTGTATCATACAAAGACAATCCCGAACTTGATAAAGCTTTTAGAGAATTCTCAGGATCTAAGTTTTCAGCGGAGATTACTGTTAAGGTACAATCGGCTGCAGCAAAATCAATCTTTACTGCAAATTATGTTAGTGAGTGTATTGAAGCTGGAGAGGGCCCTATTGTTGTGTTCTCAGACCATAGAAAACCTATAGAGATAATGGAGCTGGAATTATCCAAACTTAGAGTAAGGAGTATCACTGGTGAAACACCTATGGAAAGAAGAACGGATTATATCAGTATGTTTAACAATAACCAAATCGATGTTTTACTTTGTACTTTTGGTGCAGCTTCTACTGGTATCAACCTTACTGCTTCTAATCTCATGGTTATCAATGACTTACCTTGGGAGGTTGCTTCTTTAGAACAAGCCAAGAAGAGATCTCATAGATTGGGCCAAAAGAAAGATTGTCGTATTATCCATGTCATTGGCAGTTCTGTTGACGACCTTATTCTTAAGACGTTAAACTCTAAGATGAAAGTTATCGAATCTGTTATGAGGTAAGCATGAAGTACGTTATTTTTGCCAGTTACGGGAACGATTCTATGGCCCTCATTCAATGGGCTAAGAATAAAGGACTCGAAGACGTTGCTGTATTGTTTAGCGATACAGGATGGGCAAAAGACGGATGGATGGATCATGTAGAAGTCCAAGAACTATGGGTTCACTCACTTGGGTATAAAGCCTATAGAACAGATTGCGATGGATTTGAAGCATTGGTAAAAAAGACTGGTATGTTTCCTCGTCAAGGTATCCAGTTCTGTACTCTCAATTTAAAAATTAAACCAGCTCTAGAATGGCTAGAAAAGAACGATCCAAAGAAAATGGCTACTTGTTTAGTTGGAGTAAGAAGGGCTGAATCTGCCAACAGAGCAAACTTCCCGGAGTTCGTTGATATATCCCCCAATCATGGAGATCGTATGTGCTGGGCTCCTATGGTAGATGTTACCGATGAGCAAAGAGATGTACTTATAAGACAAGCTGGAATGGAACCATTTCCTCATAGATCTATGGAATGCTTCCCTTGTATCAATAGCAACAGAGAAGATCTTAAGCTTCTGGCAAAAGACGAGCCTAGGATTAAATATATCGAGAACCTTGAGAAGGAAATGGGATATACTAAAACTACAAATAAACCAAAGACGTTTTTCAGACCATATCGTCATATGGGTGCTACTGGAATACGCCAAGTAGTTAAATGGGCATTAGCAGGACATGGTAAATTTAGCCTAGATGATGGCACAGGAAACGAGTGCGAATCTGGGTATTGCGGATTATAAGGAGATAAAATGACTGAGCAAGAAATGATCGCAGAAATGGAAAAACCTGTTATGGTAGCTCTTAATGGGTTGAATTGGTTTCTAGTATTGTCTCTATTTGACCAAGTCCTTAAGATGGATAACGTATTTGCTACTGAGCAGGATAGAGAAGCAAGCAGAGAAACTTTTAAGTCTATTCACAATCAAGTATTTAACAAAGAAGATAAATCTCTTATTGATTTGCTATCTGTTAAGCCTAAGAAAATTATTACTAAGCCGGATCTAATTGTGTAGGGTCATAGGGAAGGAGCTTTAAGGGCTCCTTCACTAATTTTATTCTTTCTCTGTTAGAATGTATCCACCTGTCATAACACAATCTAGCCTGATATCCTGTTATCCCTTGATCTCTTAATCTCTGCCAGAACGCTATTTTCCCATTGTTTATTATATCTTGCATCAAGTAGTTCTGCCTTAATTTCTCATCTGGGCAATCAAGCCATCTATTAAGGTAAACTACTTGACCGCTCATTTATAGGGATCCGTTATTATGATAGTGTCTTTATATTCATTTTCATACAGAACCCAACTATCAGATTTGCATGGATCGTAGTATTCTACTTCATCCCATGATTTCACAGAAACAACAAAGATAAAAAACAGAAAGAAAAATATAAAAATAAAAAATTTTTTATTTTTCATTTTTTGTCTCCTGAAATTGATGAAGAAACATCCCAAACATATCTACAAAAGTTTCATTAGAATCTAACTCAGGTTGATTCATTAATTTACATATAAAATGGACTATTTCATGATGTAGGCTGTGGCGTATTACTTCTTCGCTCAAGCTATAATTTTTCATAGTCGTGGCTATCAAAATCTCGTTTGTCATTGGATTACATAATCCTAGGAGTTGCTCTCCGTTATCTGGATCACGCACTATGTCTAGATATTTAACTTTTATTTTGTGGCCACCCAGTTTGAATGAGTAGACTCTTAGACTATCTTTCTTATCCATCTCCCCTCCGAGTTAAGTATCATGGGGAGCAACTTTGGCTGTCCGTCTAGTATTATCCCCACTCCAATTAACGGCCTCTTAAGTTGTAATTTGTTATAAGCGAATGCCATAGACTTATCGTCTATAAGACAACCAACCACCATAGACCAATAGATGTCTTTTTGGTTGGCAAAATACTTGATTTCAAAAACGCTATGATGATGTCCTTGTACTGAATTACAGGACATGGATTGGGATAATTTTAAGCCGTCTGCACTTTTGCCGTGGGTAAAGTAGCAATCACGGCCATCGGACAATGTAATTGTAAGATCGGAGTGCCATCGCCAAGTTTTCGGTGCTTCCAAAACATCCCGATAGTCTTTAAGGATATGTCGAGGTATGCCATGATGTTTCCCCCTACGATATGCCATAGATCCATGATTCGACTCCAAGATGTCGGCCTTAGGGAACAATTCGTACAGGGGTTTTAGATGTTCAATAGTCCTCTCCAATTCTGAAGAAGGACTAAAAGGCAAATCTGGATCCGTATCATGGAAACTAAGGCAATGGTAATCAGCCTCGTCACCTGTAAGGATGATTCGGTCTGGTTCGAATAATTGTTTAATTGCTTTTAAGAATGGTATCGTGTCCACATGATAGTAGGGAGCGTGTAAATCTGATATCACCAAAACTCTAGAGTTCTTAGCCACGCACCTTCCTTTGGTATGTGTACAATAAATTGTATCTAGAGTTTGGGAATTTTTCCACCTAATTTAAGAATAATAGACTCGTACAATTTCAACATCTTAGTGTTACCTGAGGCTTTTGCTTGGAGGTATTGTTGAGTCCAATGGCTTATTTGCTCTGATTTAGACATAGTTACTTTAGGGTTCATTTTACCCTCTTGGATAATCCGAAATCGTTGGCGTAAAACCAAGTCAGATCTTCAAAATAAATTATCTTAGTTTCCCATTTCAAACAAACGACAAATTTCTTTTTACATTCTTGCCAAGAATAGCTAGGCAAAATTTTCCCGTCTTTGATTCTTAAAGAATAGAAAGCTGCCTGTCTATCAAAAGGAATTTTAGGTTCCTTGAATGTATCAGGAATTTGGTCTTTTTCCGGGGTATTGTACAAAGCTTTGGGAGATGATTCTAAGCTCGAGCAGGATACTATCAAGCTTAAAATCAGAGCGTTCATCTTTAGGCTTAGACATCTCTTCATTGTAATCCTTTTCGAGTTCAATGACTCGATCTAGGTATTTTGTGGCAGTCTTATCGTTCCATAACTTTAAGCCTTCCTTCAAAACACCTAGAGTCAAGTCAAACCACATACTATTTACCCATAACTTTTTTTAGGATAGAAACAGCTAATTGAAAAATGCTGTTTTCTTTGATCTTTGAACTAGAAGCCAAGATCTCAGAGATAAGAAAAAGAATTCCTAAGATCTCTGCTTTGTGAGCGATAATAATTTCCATAAATCCTCCTTAATTTAGAGCTTCAACTACTACGTTTAACTCTGTTGACAATAAGTTTAAAGCACTTGAGGTGTTTGCGATATACATCTCAATAAAGTCATTTGTAGTCATCTCGACAATGGCTTGAGAGAAAAAGTTTTCGTTTCGGTTGGTAGCAGATGTCGTGGCTTGAGACTCCGACTCCGTAATTGTTACACCGTTCTTAGCTATCCTTACTAGGATTGTAGCCTGAGCCGTTGTTACTGAGTTAGCAGATACAGCAGCCGTTATCTTGAAAGACCTAGCAAGACCGCCTGTATAAGTAAGTCGGTTGTTTGTGTGATCAAACTTTTGGTTGATTGTACTAGCAGTAGTAGTACCTAGAACTTTCTCAAAGATGTTCTGAGTAGCAATAGGGTTTTGCACTGTGTTGTTTGTATAGTACATTTGGCCAATGGCTGAACTGTTTACCACACCTTTACAGTTTGAAAAGAAAGCTTTGTTATCTGTATATGTTACTCCGGCTGTGTATGTTGCACCGCCTGAAAAATTGACTGTATCAAGAATATACGATTCTACTGGGATAACCGCAGAAGCGTTTACGTTAATGGCTGTCCCTGCCCCAAAAGCCACAAACGAACTGTAGATAATTCTAATACGTCGTGTTATTGTCAAGGTTGATGGAAATGACACAGTCGTACTAGCAGCGATGCCTGAGAGAAGGCAATTCACCATACCAACTGTACCTATCGTGCCATCAAATACCATGCCCGCTGAGTTAAGCAATGCGCAATCCGACATGATAAAGTTAGAGTATGACTTAATTAGTCCTACATTAGTACAGTTTGTGAAGTTTACACCGAACCAATCTAAGGCTGCTGTACTGTTTCCAGTAGCGTCTAGGTTCAATGCCGTTCCGTGAGTAATGGTTAAATTCCTCATTGGCAAAGACCATTGAGAACTAATCAATGCTGTACTGGCTGAAAGTCCTGTTGATATTAGAAAGCAGTTCTCAGAAGAACCGCCAATGATTGTAGTATTTTGACCACCAACCAAACGATCTCCAGTTAGGTCAATCGTCTTTGTGATGAAATAAGTCACGTTGTCTGCAAGTGTAATAACACCGCTAACAGCAGCAGGAAAATCCGTCTTTGAATTAACAAATACAAATTCAGGGTCTGGAAGTTTAAGATTAATAGCATCGATTTGACCTTGAAGATTATCCTCTACGGCAGTAAGTTCTGCGTCTGTAGTCATCTCTGGATCTATGAATTTACTTTTAATATCTATTGGCATCCGAACCCTCAGTTAAAAAGGCCGGGAATTACCCCGGCCAGTTAGTGATTAAGCTTCTTTCTTTTGAAACTTGAAGTACAAGTTATCGTTTGCATCAAGGGCAGATTGGCCCGGAGCAATTAAATCTCCTGCAAATGTGATTCTTGTCTTACCAGAAACAGTAGATACAGTGAAGTCCTCATCTTCGTGGATAGCTAGACGATCTACAAATCCGATGATTGAACCAGCTTCAGCAATTACGCCAGCAGGAAAATCTACATAGCCGTTTGTAATGTCTGCCGCTGAAAGATCGAAGTAAGCTTTACTCCAGATAATATTAGACTTAATCCCTGAAGCACTTACTGCTAAAGAAGATCCATCAAGTTTGATTTCAAGGGATCCATCAACAGCTTGCTGAAGACCGATACCAGCTACATCAGCAGCGATGTTTGATTTATCAACTGAATCATCTTGAAGCATAGCATTTGAGATACCATCAGTTTTAACAAAAAGCTGATTAGATCCGTTTACGCCAATGCTTGAGTTATCGTAAAGTACGTTAATCTCATTCCCTACTAGATCGATTGCGTCGCCTTCAGAAAGCTGACCGGCACCAGAGAACTGAACGAAAATGATAGGGCTAGTTCCGATAGCGGAAGTAGTCTCAGTCATTACCCATCCAGAATTTCCGTAAGAAGTACCTTCTTGAACGAAGATGAAATCCCCACCAGCAGCTTCAATAGTAGAATCAAAATCAGAAGCTCTAGTAAAAAGAGTTGAGCTGCTGTAAAGGTAGATACCATTGTGGGCTTGGTTAGATTCACCATTGATAATTACTCTGTCACCAATTTGAAGAGTATATCCATCGATGGCAGTAATAGGGTTAGCGAGAGAAAGTGTAGCACCTTCACCAGAAGATCCGTTAGAATAAGTTACAGAACCGCCAGAAACAGAAGCCAAACTCGCAGCAAACAAAGCCTTAGCTGGAGCATGAACGTGTAGGCCTTCAGCGATTGCATCTACGTATTGCTTGTTAACTGCATCTCTTGCATCTGTAGGATCTGCTAGTCCGACAATCTTATTATGAACAAGGCCGTTCATCATATTAAGATTTGCTTCCATTGGACGAGAACCATCTAGTTTTAAAAATAGAAGGTCAGCATTTACTAAGTCTGCAATATCGTCAGAGTTAGTTTTTATTTGTGCATCTAACTTAGAATCTGCATCCTTTAAAGATGTAGCTGCAGTAAGATAGTTCGATCCGGCAGGGGCAACATAAGACCCATCAGTTTCTAAACCAGCACCTAATTGAGTATCATCAATTTCTTCTTGAAGTCCGGCTATAGACCCAGAACCAATTGCTTCAACAGCACTTGATAAGTCTTGTAGAGCAGACTTAATTGTAGCGTTGGCAGAAATAACAGGGCTAACTCCAGTGAAAGTGCCTAGATTGTCTGAATCTACAGCCACACCACTAAGAGTTACAAGATGAGAAACATCGTCTGCAACCGCTGCGACTTCATCATCTACGTATTTCTTAGGCGCTAAATGAGTATCTGCTGTAGGTGTAACAGCAGCTCCATTCAAGTAAAAGTCTACAGAAACTCCCGGAGTTACTACGAATCCAGAAGAATCAGTCCCATCACTTTGTTGAATTGAAATGGCGTTGTGCTGGAAACTAGTAGTAGAAACCATTCCATTAGATTGGTTAGAAAAGCTGAAATCTAAAGCAGCTACATCCAAAGCAGACGTAGCAGTAAATTGGTTTACCGAATCACTCGCTGTTTGAGTAATGGAAGACAAATTTGAATTTACAGAAATTTGAGCAGAAGCCGAGTCACCTGTAACAGCGTCAGAGGCATTTAATTCTAAATTTCCAGAATATAAATTTGCAAATTGAGTCAGATCTCCAGCAACTCCTACGCAGGATACTTCATCGGCTTGAATGGTTGTACTAGCATCCCCATTTACTTGCTGAATAGCACTATCAGAAATAGTCGTAGATATTCCGGGAGAACCAGAATCCATTACTAAAGAGCCTTCCATTGTGTCGCCAGCTTTTTGTACTGACGAATCTTTGATCGCTACTTCTACTGCAAGAGGGCCTACTAATACTTCATCCGCTGGACCTAATTTAATTAAATCCTGCTCAACACCCAAGGCATCTTTTGCCTTGATTGCTTGACCTTGTTCGAGTAAGATTTTATCCCCATCGACTTGGTCGTTACCTAAAAACTTCTTTTTTAACTGTTGTGCCATTGTAATACTCCTTTAGTACCTGACAATAATAACATCATTTTCTTCAATGAACCCATCTAAGCCCAATCCAGACCAAGATAGGACATTCCCCGTAACCTCGAAATCTACCCCATTATCTTGCGTTGTACCCCCTATAAACTCTAAAATAACTGCCTCCTCCTCATTTGGAGGAGGATCTAAAACTATTTGTTTTGCTGCTACATCCACGGCAGTAATGTCAAATCTTTTTTGCTGTGGAGTAACATATGTTTGGTAAACCCAAACATTGGATAATTTTTTGTACATATAGCCTGTGCTAAAGTTAATGTACAAATCGTTGTTGATACCTAAAGTAGGTGCTGGCAATCCATTGCCGCTTAAGATGGCGTTACCACGAGGCCCTTGTATCCCATAGGACGCAAGTTCAATTTGCCGTGGATCTTCGACTAAAATTACATTGGATTCTGATAAGGCACTTACTTCTGCTATCATGGTTTTGTTACCTCTGGGCTGACCATAGCTTGTCCTTGTAGCCATCGAGTTACGAATCCCGTCGTAGGATGTTCTGACTCTATGTCATAGACCATCGTGGTCATTGTACGTACTGTCCCTTTAGCTGAAGTTTCCAAAGCTGCGGTGGTTGTCGCTGATAAAGAAACTGTTACTTTACCTAACGTATTTGGATCTGTTTGATCTTGAACAGTAAAAACAAAATTGGCAACGGCAACCGTGTCGGTAAATGCTTTTTTAATTTTGCCTCTAAAGCTAAGGCCATCTAAATTGATAGGAGTAGCGTTAGTATCTTTCAGCGTAAGAGTGATCTCAAACGTGGCTCCCTGCTCAATTAAGATGTCGTAATTTCCGGCTGCCATAAAACCTCTTTTATGTGTAAATTATAATATAAACAGCAGAAACATGGGTAGTGATAACTTGAGAAATAGTTTTCCCACCAGCCTTAAGAGCATTAAGACGGATCACTAAGTCTTCTGGCAACCCTACAAATTTTTCAAAGCTTTGCATTATTTCTTCCTTTTCTTAGAGCGTCCGGCAACACTTAGCGCAATAGCTATTGCTTGCTTTTGTTTTCTGCCTTCCCCCATAAGAGTTGAGATATTACTACTTACTGTTTTATCTGATTTACCTTTCTTGAGTGGCATTATAATCCCTCCGGCACTTTATTCTTTTTATTAATCCCATCAATCATCTTAGCTTTTTGAATGGAGTTTAGGTCATCGCGTTTTGAGATGTCGTCAGCAGCCTTAGCTCCATCCCCACCCAAGAACTGTCCGTCAAACATATTATATTTTGTTCGTTCAAACAATGTAGGGAATTGAGAAATGATCAAAGGAGCAATATTAGAAATAGCTTCATGGTCTTTATTTAAAGCGTGAACAATAGTATCTACCATGTCAGGAGCTACATTGTTTTGCACCATCTTGGCAATAACCTTGTCTTTATTTTCCAATATCCCTTGGGTAGATCTAGGAATCTTATACTGAATTAATTCTCTTGGAGGGATAAATTTAGCACTTGGGAGAAATGCTTCTGGAAATGCTGGTTTTACTCCCTCAAACATTCCTTGAGGTTCTCTATAGTTTCCTGTTGGGATTGAAGGATCGATAAATCTCATAGCAGCCGAGGGAGCTTCTTGAGTCATAAGTCTAGCCCCAGTAATACCAACAGACGGAACTCTACCTTGCATAAACTCAGCAATGTTAGCAGCTCCTAGGGCAGTCTCCTCTCCAGAACTTAAAGCAGACATAGCCCGTGACATAAGACCCTCATTCCCAAATGTTGGCTTAGAAACTTTACCAGCTGCTATTGCCTTTTCAAGATCCATTTTGACAGTTAGGAAATCGGATTGCATATCATTAAATCTAGAATATTCGTCATCCTTAATAATAGATTTTAATTTTTTATTTATTCCTCTGTACATATCCATGTACATATCATCTATATCAGGGACATTTTTTATTAAATTATTAGAACCCCATCCCTCTGTATCTCTTCCCAATCTAACTTTTGCGATTTCTAAATCCCCTATAGTAGGTGCGTATCTTCCCGGAGTTTTATGGTAAATATCAGTTAATATATCGTCTTTTAATTTAGTAGCTAAAGCGTACCTCTCAGGTATCCCAGTTCGTTTTTCTGCCCATTCTGCCGCTACTTGATCTAAAGCGTTTTCTAGATCGTTCATGTCTAAAGTGTTGTTTATTTTATTCCCTAACAAAAGTATTTTTTCATCTTGAATAACGTCCGATGCGGAATCTACTCTATCATATAATTTATCTTGAGTTGGCTTTTCTAAATTTTCAAGACTTTTAAATTTGCTAGTGGGTTTGAATTTCCCTTCTTTTACATTAAATTCCACTTTATTAGGGGAAAAAAGTCCCATATCTTTTAATTTTTTAGCTATTAGAGGGCGATCTTTTCTTCCTATCTGTTTCATTTCAGCAGTTCTTGCGCCAAGAACATTTGCACGAATAACATTAGGATCTGCAGTAGTAGCTTTTTTTAATGCTCCTGATACCCCAGCTCCAATAGCCCCAGCAGCCCCCCCCATTCCAGCTTGTACTAATCCTTCCATTCCAGCTTTATCTTCAGAGGTTCCAAGTCCTTCAAAAGCTCCTCTGCCTATCATCCCACCAGCAGTGGTGCTTAATTTACCAGCACCAACTCCGGGTAAAAACGAGGTGGCAATACCAGTCCCTATTTCAGCTAAAGGAGAGGCAATAGGACTTCTTTCTCTAGCAAGTGATAGTCTATCTCTGATTGATTTAACATCTTGTTCATAAATATCGCCAATAGGCTCTTGTGCGCCTAGGAGTTTTTTACCTCCAGCTTGAGCAGCAGCTTGAATCTCATCCATCCATGTAGTAATACCTTGAGGGGCAGACACGGCAATATCAGACAATGTTTCTAAAGTCTCATTCCCTTTTGGTGCAGGGGCAGGAGTTTCTTCTACAGGCTCAGACATTCCCTCGCTTTTGAGGTATTCCTGATATTCTGCATACAGCTCTTCATCGGACTTATTTTTTGTTGCCATATTTTTTCTTCCATTCGTCAAAAGATATAGTCTTTTTAGCTTGTTGCTTTACAGGTATAAATGCAGACATTTCTGTTTCCATAAATTGTCTTGCTACATCTTCCCCTAATTGCGCTCTTTGAGCAAAGGATTTTGACAAACCCCCAATAGAGGCTCTTAATTTAGCTTCAGAAACTTTATATAAAACGTCAGCTATTTCTTTTAAATCTTTAACTTCTTTTGCAGTTAAAACCTGACCAGTCTTTTGTAAATTTGCGTATCTTCTTGCCGTTTCTGGAATAGAAGGAGATCCTCCAACCATTTCAACATCTTGATCTGAAAGTTTTCCTCCGCCCTCTGCCATTTTAGCCAATTCTTTTCTTGCAAATTGGATGGCACTTACATTTCCTTTAGTTCCTTTTTCTATTAAATCGTCAACAGCCGATGCGGCTTGTAAAGAAGCTAATGGCTTTTTATATGCGTCAGTAGATCTAAAAGATTTTGCAACATCTACCAAATCTTTTTGTTGCTTTATGTCCAATCCACCTTGTTTTTCTTGAATAGTCGTAGGAATTCCGCCTCTAATAACGGTTCTTAGTCCTGTTTCTGGAGAAACGTATCCTCCCTTACCTAGATATTCAGCTTCTTTAATTCTTGTTTGAGATTGGATTCCTTGTCTTCTTCCAAATTCCTCAGTAGACAAGCCCGGAGCTAATTCAAACTGAGATGTATCTACTGGTTGTCCTTTTACATACATTGTATCTGTAGAAGGATCGTAACTTCCAATTTCTGGCTGGCCCGTAGCTTTATCTCTTAGAGATTTAAGCTGCATTCCTTTTTGATTTCTTTTTAGCAATCTAGATTTTTCCATAGCCAATAAAGTATCTTCTAATTTCTGCTTTCTGGCTTTTTCTTTTCCTACTTCCCCTACTAAATAATCTCCGGCTATTTTAAAAGACTCTCCTTGTCGGCTAGGGCCAAATAAAGCTTCTACTGCCAAAGGAGCTAAAGCAGGAAGAGCATCTTCCCACGTAAGCTTTCTAGTCATTCCATCCGCTTCTTCTCTAATGGCATCTAAATCAATAGATGACCTAGCAGGGACTCTTCCCATAGTTTGAGATACTTGTTCTTGAAACGATGGCTGATAAGGTGCTTGCTCCATTTGAGGGGCAGGAGCCTGAACAGGGGCAGGAGAATAAATTTGTTTAATTTGTTCTACTTCTTGCTCAGGTATTTCAATATCTTTTTTAGGCGTGGTATATACAGGAGAAGAAGGATCTAGTTTTGTAGTATCTAAAGGAGCTGCTTTAACTTGAATAGGCATTTGCTGAGGCACTGGCTTATTTGTTCTTTCTTGAAAGAACTTTTCAAGAGTGGGAGTTTCCTGAGGAGGATAACTTACGTAATCTTTTGGAGGTCTTTGTTGTACAAACAAGTCTTCAAATTTCATATATATCCACCAAATTTTTTTGCGTGATCTTTATACATTTGTATTATTCTTTCTGTGATTTGTTTTTTTTGTTCTGCTGGAAATTCAGTCCCCAAAATTTTATGGGATTGATCTAGTTCTGTCGCAGCCTGTTCCAGATCGTCTATCTCTGCCAAACTTCTAGCTTCAGAGGTCTGAAAATAGCGTTTTCGTAACTTTCCAGTACTCTTATCTATTTCTAATCCTATTTGAGAATACCTAGGATCCCCTATAGATTCTATAGGGTAATTTTCTTTTTCGGAAATTCCTGCATTTTTTGCTTTTCTTTTTAAAATTTCAAAATATTCTTGAGATCTCTCTGGGTTTTTCTTTGGGGTCATTTCAAGAGTATTAGGATTTACATCAAACAATTCAGTGGCAGCGGCATTCCATTTTTTGCTTTCCTCTTTTTCAAAAGGTTTTATTTTATAATAATCCATAGTCTCTATATGAGGGCTTAGGAATGTTTTAGAACTGTCCTTAGGATTTGGAACATAAGGGTTTATATATCTTCCAGTCCCTTCATATCTATCCATCTTTTCAGAAATGTCTTCTGGAAGAGGCTTTCTACCTTCTAATACCTCTTTATCTAAAGGAGGGTATTTAACAGGTTTCATATTATTTTTTCTTTTTCTTTTTGTTTGCTTCTAGCATGATTTCAATTTCTACTTCAGACTCAGAAGATTTTTTCTTTTTTGGCTTTTCTTCTTTCATGTCTTCTTCGTCTTCTTTTTCAATTTCAATAGACTTAGGCTTCATAGTATCCATAGCAAAATTTGCCATGCTTTTGAGGTTTTTATTGATAGCCGAAGTTTCTTTTAATTTTTTAATTGCTTTAGAATTAAACATAAGCACCTCTTAATTTACAAACC
>Ga0209229_10000655_pt1 | contig 14138 bp, 15 predicted proteins | sample SanBayMetagenome_FD_187466 | JGI IMG/M metagenome (GOLD analysis project Ga0209229, IMG submission 187466) | Freshwater and sediment microbial communities from dead zone in Sandusky Bay, Ohio, USA (SPAdes) (version 2) | ecosystem: Environmental > Aquatic > Freshwater > Lentic > Sediment... | reverse complement strand
TAAATTCATTTTCCCTAGCTTTTGTTAGCAATGTTTTAGCAGCTTCTCCGGCTCTTTTAGGGTTGGGATCGCCTAAATTAGTTAATGATGTAGCGGTTTGGTTAATTTCATCAATTTGGTTTTTGGCTTGGTTAAAAAAAGTTATGTTTGCATCGCCAAGAGGTTGAGTTTTTAATAACTGTTCTGCTTGTGCTAATTTGTCAACTCTCGTAAGTTGTGCCGTAGTCATTTGAGTAATTGGCAACCCTATTTCTGCGCCGGTTGCTTTTTCTACAGCAGCTCTATTTAATTCTCTACGAGTAACAAGTTTACTTAATTCCTCACCTACTAATGCTTGAGCGCCTTGTACTGTCTCTGGCCCGATTAAACGAGTCAAAGCACCTACGCCATAACGAGCTATGGGAGAAGTTGCTTTCAATGCCGTTTCAAGCCCTGCACCAATAGCAGCTTCTTGCGTAGCTTGGCTAACTCTGCTTTGAGTTGGAGTAGCTCCTAGTAAATAATCAAGCCCCGATTGAATAGGCACATCGGCATAAGAACCTAATGCGCCGCCAAGTATACCGCCAACTGGCCCGCCTAAAACTGTTCCAGCAGTACCACCAACAATGCTTCCAACTATAGATGCTCCTTCTTCTGGTATAACCCGTAAATTTTCTACAATTCCTTTAGGAGTCCAGTTTTGTGCATACTCTTCAGGCGTAAGTCCACTAATAGAAGTAGGAGGAGTATCTGCAAGTTGTTGCATACGCTCCCACCATGATAATTTTGGTGCAGGAGTAGCAATAGGCGTAACAGTAGGTGTAACCGTAGGAGTTATGGGCAATCCTAATGCATCTTCTAATTCAGCTAATGAATCAGCCATTACTGCCTCGCCGCTTTAACTAATGCCGCTGCCGCTGCTCTTTCGTCACCACTCATCTTAACTTTCCAATCAGCGCCATATTTAGATTTTAATTGATTTACAAACAAATCTGCGGCACTAGATTGACCGCTATTTTCACCTTGATACATGCGAGGTTGCATTAATACTTGAGTATTTGATTGAGCCGCTTGGCGCATCATATTAACTAAATCTGTTGGCTTTTGTGTTTGCGTCGCATATTTATCTGCTGCAAAGTTTAAAGTATCGTTGGCTAATCTTTCTAAAATGCTAGCAGCTTCTTGTGGCCCTACTGTTAAATCACCCAAAGCAATTTTTTCCAGCTTTTCATCCTCTGCGCCACGAGTTGCCATACCTGAACGCATTCTAGTCAGGCGATCTGCTATATCAATAGTTCGACTTTTTAGTTGCTCGTCGCCAAATGCTGACATTGATTTAATAGCTCTATATTCTGGGTATGAAGATATCTTACGAATATCTCCCGCTAAAGTTTTTGCTAAATTTCCAAAAGCTATGGCGCTAGCTGCATCATCTTTAACTTTGGCCGTAACATTAGGATATTCTGTATCCATTTGTTTGCGTAATTTAGTTCGCTCAATAATCCCCTGGTTATATTCAGCCATGCGCTCTCGGCTCATGCGATCTTTTTCTTGTAATAAATCTTTTTGCATTTGTTGTGCGATAGTTGCTTTTGCATTTAGCAACGCAGTATCAGCATCATCGCCTTCTTTTATGTTTTGTATGCGTATATCGTTTAATAACTGCTCTTTTTGTCCAGCAGCTTCAACGCCTACTTGAGCTTTGTATTGAGCAAGTTCTTTGTCGTATTGCGTTTGTATTTTTGTTTGCTCAGATTTCCACTCTCGCTGCTTTTCCTCGCTACCTGCTTTTGCCTCTAACGCCATTGCAGATCGCTTATCAGCATTTGCATCTCGCATGGTTTGTAAACCAATTGCCCCTTGCTGTCGTAAAGTTTCTAAATTTCGTGCTTCACTTCCGCGAGTTAAAGCAGTTGCTATAGCTCCTTCATTTCTTAATCGTGCCAATTCCAGTCGTGTTTCTGGGCTAATGCTGCTTCGTGCGGCAGCTTCTTCTCTAATTTTAGTAAGTTCAAACTCTCTAGCTTGTTGTCCTTCTGGCGTATTAAAATAATCAGCCATAGCTTTTAATTTAGCTACTTCTTGACCGCCGCTTAATGCTAAGGCATTTTTTCTCGTTTGCTCTTGCGCTGTTAACGCCGTAGCTAACGTAGATAACCTAGACTGTTGTGTAGTATCGCCCACGGTGCCGATAAAGTCGGTACGAGCTTGAGGTGTTTCCATGCTCATCATCTGGTTAGCTAGCGTATTAGCCTGCAGTGTATCCTGTGCTGCATGAGAACGAGCCTGATAGCCTAACAACGACTGAAGCAGAATCGAGCCTAGTCCGATACCAATAGCTTTGCCAGTTGAAGCATACGGGCTTATAAGTTGTGGAGTAAGCTGGTTAATGCTAGTTTGAGCCATGCCATACGGATTCTCTTGCTGCTGATAATTTAAGCCAGATAATGCGTCAACTAATCCATCGGCCATGATTACTTAGTCCTTGTTATTACATTACCAACTGCGCCAACTGCTGATGCAATTCCAGTTCCTATAGGGTTAGGTTTTGGCGTATTACCAAAGGCCAATCCAGGCACTTGGCGATCATAAAAAGTATCTTCTGAACTTACTTGACTGCCACCGCCGCCACCGCTACGGCTCATTTGAGCAATCTTTTCCGCACTGGCTCTATCGCCTCGACGTATAGCTTCATCAAAGGCACGCTGTAGTTGGTTTTCTTGGCCAACGTATTGTGCTTGAACGCCAGCTTGATATGGCTGTTGTATCTGAGAATACTGCTCATAAGGTGCCATTGCAGTAGTGTAAGCTTGCTTAAACCCTTGCTCTTGTACGTTATAAGAAGCAGCTTCAGCGGCACTCATAGCCTCTTGTCTAGCTCTATCTTGCCTATCCGTTAACATTTGCAGTTCTCGTTGATATTGCTGGCTTCCTGGAGCATTTCCTCTATTAGCCATTTGAGTTTCAAAATCTTGACGCTCTTGAGCAAAAGCTTGGCCAGTTCGTCTATCAAATTGACCTAGAATATTTTGCCTAGCCTGTTCCATATTCTGTTGGAATCCTGGCTGATATTGCTGTTGCATTTGATACGGATCAAACTGTTGAAATCTGTTGGAAATATTTTCGTAAGCTTCAGCTCCCTGTTGAAACCCTTCTGCAACTTGCTGTTCACGAGTTGGCCCTTCTGCTGCAACTGGAGCTGCGCCAGCACCTCGTTTGTTCATCCATTCGTTAGCTTTAGCGGCACCTTGTCTCTTTCTAATATCTGCATAACGCTTTTGATCCTCAGGATTTAAAGCATCATATTTAGCCTTATTCTCAGGCCGTGTAGGAACATAACTTGTAGCTCCCTGATTGGATGGATTTTTGCTTAATGCGCCTTTATTGCTTTTTATTGCCATAATTTATACCTGCCCGCCTACATCATACCGTAATTCAAAGCCCAACAATTGCAAAGTTGTATTTTTAATGCTTCCGCTAAATCGTATAGCACCACAATGCCCCTGCCCCTTAGTTGCATACCTATCAAAAATATAATCAACCTCTGACGACCACGGACTACCCCACGGACTCCCCCACGGTGTTGATATGCCACCTGGAATAGTAATATTTGTCATTGAGGCATTATTCTTAAAATCAGTGTCAATACCTAGCCCGATAGTAATCCCTCGTTTTGTTTTAAAGATAGGTCTAATATCTTTAAATACTTTGTAGTTTCCTCTAGCTCCAAAGAAGCTAAATGGCATACGTCCTGAAAAGTTAATTGCCTGACCAGTACTACCTGTGATTACTGCATCAGCTTGGCCAGTTTCGCCTTTATAAACTCTACCAGTTGTAGAAGCATAAAAAGGATGATCAAACGCAAAGCAAGACGAGTTCGCATCAGCCCCATCATATAATTTAAATGTAGTCCAGCCCTTAGTATCGTGAGAGTACACTAAGAAATAATTCTCTGAAGATGATGAAGGAATTGAGATATAAACACGTCTACCTGACGACCAGTTAAATCCCGACCAATCATGAGAGAAAGGAAATGTATTGGCTGCCTCTGAAATAATAGGATTAATAGCGCCGCTAATTGCATTAGTTACATTTATCGAGTCTAGCTCAAATAGAGACTTTACTGAGATAATGCCGTCCTGGGTAATTATCCAAACATCATTATCAACCTTTACAAAAGCACGATAGCCTAAAGGTTTGGCAATGTAATATTGCGCTACAAGCGACCAGTCAGACGGGCTAGTACCGCTATAGAAAACAACCTCACCTTCGGAGCTACAAGCGAAAAAGAGGTTTTGTGGGGTAGTAGCAGTTTGATTAGTGTAGGAACCGGCAAACAGTAAGTGCCCGCCTTTAGTCATAACATAAGCTATATCAATTATCTCATCGAGTTTAGGAGCGCCGCCTGTTCCTGGTACATCAACCGAAGCATGTACCCACACTGACATAGTGTTTTTCTGCACAAAATAAAGGCGTCTTTTCCAGGCTGAACAAGTAATTAAATTGCTTAATCCAGCAGTGCAAGTAAAGGTCACGTTTGCCGCATTTCCCGTACCTGTATAAACTTGAGGAACATCAGTGCCATTACAAAGATATAGGTTATTGGCAAATATCTCAGAGTTAAATTTACCGTCAGTATGAGGGGTAGCATTGGTAACTGTAGAAACAGAACCATCTGCTAACAGCCTGTAAAGATTTGTATCAGTTGCAGCAACAAGATGTTTAACGCCTGTCTTTAGTGGCAACTCTCGTATAAAATTAATAGCGCTACTTGGTATAGTAGTTCCGCTAGTATTAAATTGAGCGTATCCACCTCTAACCGTAGGCGCTCCAGCTCCAGGAAATACATTGACTAACGACAAAGCACGGTTAGGCTCTGTGTTATCAATCGGACTTACTAAGTCCAAACCCCCGTATGGTGGAGGCATTGTAAATCCTTGCATTGCCATAGTTATTTTTTTATTAACTGTTGAGATAGGTTGGCATTCATCTGCTGCATCTGCTGATTGTACTGCTGCATTGCTTGTTCACGAGTGCCATAAACACCAGGACTTAAACGGTATTGCCCTCCGTTGTTAGCGGATGGTTGAGGCATCTGCGGCATTGTCATCGGCTGGCCTAGTCCGTTTCGTATTTGACCAATATACGGCTGGAAAGATTCACGATTATTTGGGTCAAATTGTGGAGCAGATGCGCCAAAATTAGGCATCCCCCTAAAACTATCTGGAGCTACGCTACCTGGATCTACTGCAACATTTCCTGCTATTTGGCCTATACTTGCTCCTCCCCCATTGGCAATTCGATTGTTAAACTCATTTAATTGCTCTGGGGTAAACTGGTTTACACCAACTAAAGAAGTAGGCAAAATTCCCGAAGATTGTGCAGGAGAAGCTTGAGGCTGGCGCTGTATTTGCCTTCCACCCTTAGTTACTAAGCCACCGCTTTCACCACGATATACACCAGGGGAAAGTCTTTCTTTTGCCTTTTCACGAGGCATCTTGCTTAACGCTCCAGTTAATCCTTTGCCTTTCTGTGCCATGTTATTTTTCCTTTTTATAAGCTTTTTCTAGCGCTTCTCTCATTGAAGATGCTTGAACTAATTTACCTTTATCATCTCGATATAATCCCACGCCTTGTCTACCAACTTCACCTTTTTTTGGTCTAGCAATAGGAGTTGTAGTTTCTCCAGGTTGAGCGCTTGCTGGTACGTTACTCAAAAGCTCTTGAGCGCCTTTCATGTAATAATCATATTTATTTTGATTAATACGCTCATCCTTTAAAGCTTCATCCAATTTGCTTTTAACGCCATCAAGGGTAATTCCTTGCTGCTTGGCAAAGTGTTGCATATTAGCCCTAGCAACAGCAGGGTCATCTCCTGCATTACTAACGGCACCTTTTGCATACCAAGCCGCCAAATCAGAAGCTTTTTGACCGACAAAGCCGTAAGATGCGGCTAAAGCGTCTGCTGCTGGAACTGCTGCATTCCACGCGGTTGGTTGCTTTTCAGCTATTTTATCAATAGCCGACCATTTAAGAGTTGAACCATCTTTGCCAAAATCATATTTAGAGCCATCGGCTAGAGTGCCTTGAAATTTATCATCAAGAATACCGCCTTCTTTTAAAACTCCACGAATGTTGTCGCGCATAAATTGCGCTTTGCCTTTAGAACTTCCAGTCCATGAGCCAATAGCTCCAGCGGTTGCTCCAATAGCAGCTCCGACACCGGCTCCTATTGCTGTCCCAATTCCAGGTACAAGAGAGCCTACCCCTGCCCCAATGGCAGCTCCAGAAGATGCTCCACCTAATGCTCCAGCTTTAGTGCGTTGAGAGCCGGCAGCCATATTGCTCATGGCCTCTGCTGTTTTGTATCCAGTATAAGCGCCGGTTGCAATGTTTAATCCTGGAACTAGATTAGCGCCAAGATCGGCTCCCGCTGCGGTAGCAAGATTGGCTGCGCCTGAAACTCCAGATAAACCAGCTCCTACTTTATCTCCAGATTGATAGCTTTTATATGCGCCATAAAGTTGAGCTATTGCAAGCCCGCCTTGAGCAACTTGTCCCCAATTAATTGATTCCATAAATCCTGGATCGTTTAGAGCTTCAACCGGAGCTTGTTGTGGCCCAATTGGGGTATCTATAGTAGCTGTCTTACCGCTCAACTCAACTACTGAACCAGAACCATCAACTGTAGTAGTTGGAGGAGGTACGGCTCGATTAACGCCAATAGTTCCACTTTCTGCAAATTTACCAGTTGGACTAACAACATTAGTCGGTGCTGAAGGTTTATTTAATTGATCCAATAAATACTTTCCACCTACTGCGCCAACTAAGGCCCCGCCTACTTGAGCATAACCTGCCTGCTCTTGAGCCTTTGCGTTTTCTTCCTCTAGCTCACCTCTTGTTTTAGGGGAACCAAAGCGATCAGTTACCATCTGATAAGCTTGAGCGCCTGGGACTCTCTGCGAGCGTAACCATGCGTAGTATGCTTGCGGGTCTTTTGATACGATATCTGGCTCTTGCATTATATCCATGTCCCAAATGCGGCTACTCCACTTCTAGCAAACTGAAGAGGCCGATACTCTCCAGCAGCGTAAATAACTTGCCCTGCTTTTGTTCTGCTAAACTCTTCATGAAGTTGATTTGTAAACAATGGCTCAACTCCATCAAGCTGATGAATCCTAGCAAAGCGCTCTAAAATGCCTTGCTCTAGTAACTTTTCATGAAAAATGCTTGTGTCTGTATCGGCTAAGAATGAGCTATAAATGCCGTTGTAATAAGTCCATGTGACGCCACCATCTGATACACTTCCGCTTGTATGCGTTGGCGCTGTGGCCCCTGTCGTGCCTCCGGCTGTGGTCTGATAGAAGTTGCCGTTATTAGAACAGTAAGAGTTGGCAGCAAAAAGCGTTGAAGTAGTCCATGCTTTAGGTACTACGCTACGATCTGCAATGTACTCAAATATCAATACCTGTCCGGCGTTGGATGCCGATGGAGTTGGGCTAATTACCAATTCATTATTGGATAAGCCACGAATTTGAAAGCGCTGATAAATTGTAGGCATTAGGCCATAGCCTTGAATTTGCGCCCAATCTTGTTCGGATATTGGCCCTAGTACTCTCCACCGAGTGCTTTGATTCCAAAAGGTATCATATTGATAATGAGAAAAAGCCGCTGGCAGTGCATAACTTGCCTGACCTGCTACCAGCGTTATTGAACCTGAAGCGTAACATTTAGGCCACGGATACGCCTCAAATATGTCACGGTTAATACGTTGAGCTATAGCAAGCAGTTGTTTAGTGGTGGTTTCTGTTGAGGTAAATATATTAGACTCAACAGTATATCCCGCCTCTGCCGCTACATTCTGTATTACCGTGGCTATGCTCATACTTTTCTAGGTCTACCTCGTCGCTTAGGCTCATCATCCTCGAGTAGCTCTTCCTCGGCCTCAGTAGATTGGATCACCTCCCTTCTTTGCGAGCGCAAGTCGATACCCTCATTGGCCTCGACACGTTGAAGAAGCAACTCTAGTTTGTGTTCTAGTTTAGCTGTTCTGTCTTGCTCTCGCTCCAGAAGGGTCTTTAATTTAGCCACTTCATTCTGACTAGAATTAGCTGAATCAAGCCATTCTTTAGCCAGTTTAGCGAATCTTGATAGAGTACCTAGTTTACGTTTTGCTTCGTCTGAAGCATTAGCTAGCTGCTCTACCGTTCTAAATCCAAGGTATTGAAGTTCTCTCATTCCTGAACCAGTCATCATCGGCCACTCAGCCAATGGGGTACCTTCTGTTACAGGCTCACTACCAGCTTTAAACCGAGCGTATAGCTCAGCATATTCCTGCATGTCCTGAGCTTCAATGCGTCTAACTGTCTCATCACCACCCGGGAACTGGATGCTAATAGACGGAATCTCATCAAATATAGGACGTCCAGCCTGTAAAGATTTTTCTTCGTTTTCGTTGTAAGCATTGAAAAAGCGAACATTAGCGCCAGCATAGCGCTTTTTCTGTGGAGCTGTTCCGCTTATTATGCTGTTCCAATCAATCTGTGCCATAAGTATTTTCTCCTAAATAGGCATAATGCCTATCCAGTTATAACACTATGCTTCTATAACGACCAACGTATTGATAGGGCTACCAGAAGTCTGGTACGCCGTTATCGCTCCCGCTGGCACAAAACCTTCTGTAAAACGTAATATATTCAATCCAGCAGTGCTTTTTAATACAAAACACTTGTTAGTTGCGGTAGGTACAATGCCGGTTAATGCCTGACCTTCTAGGCCAATCGCTATGTCAGCAGCAGAATTGTTCTGTATAATAAGGCATTTTCTAAATCCGTTAGCAGCCAATACTGTAGTGCTTGATGCCGTATTAATTGTGGGGGTAGTTGTAACTGTGTTACCTGCGTATGCGGTCATAAATCACCTAATAAATTGGGGGGGATTGCTCCCCCCTTAAAACTATGTAGCTTTTGTAAACTTCAAGTAGAAGAAAGACGTTCCGTTACTAACTACAACAAAGCAGTTAGTATCGGCATCGTTATCTTTTACAATACCTACAAAACCAGATCCTACCGTAGCTGGCGCACCAAAAGAGGTGGTCAACTCGGCAGCCGTTGGCGTTGTGTCGTTTACGTTGTTAATAGCTTGCTTGGTACGAACACCAGCAGCAGTTGCATTTACAATGGAAGGTTGAACTCCGTCGCAAATCTGAACTGCGTGCTGAGGAGGCATCCCCAAACCAATTAAATCAGTTACTAATGGCATAAATCCTCATTAAAAAAGGGGGTATTGCTACCCCCCAGTTAGGTTAGTTCACCTTCAAGTGTCCTACAGAGAACAACTCTACAGCGGCTGCGCCTGTATTAGTTGTGAGTCCTACAACGTAAGAAATCTTAGTTGTAGAAGCGTCATCAGCTACACCAGCGGTTGCAGTTGTGAACAAGTTAGCCTTAGCAGCGTAAGACGCAGCTAGTTTGCCTCTAATTCCCTTACCTGCTCCACCACCAACTAAACCACCAACCCAGACCCAAAGATACTCATTATCAAGAGCAGCTACCTGAGCTACTCCAACCATGAGTCCCTGAGATCCAGCGTTTGTAGTTGTTAGCATTGCAGCCTGACCATCAGCTTCGATTTTAACGAAACCGTACTGGTCAATAGCTCCATCAGCCTGAACAAATACAAAGTCACCTTCTGGAAGCGACCCAACAGTAGCAAGAGCTACAGGAGTTGGCAGCGTATCCGTTGTAAAGGTTTTCTTGTAATTAACACCAAATGATCCTACTTTTGACATACTCTATTCCTCCTTTATTAAGCGTAAATAACACCCTGGAGAACCGGAGCTGAGCAGCAGAGGTTTCCTTCAACAATAATAACTGTGAAGAAAGCATCCTGGTCAATCGGTCGATCCATAGTTGGAGCTAGTGGTTTAAAGTCAGCGCCACGGATGAGGTCAAACGTCATGTAATCTGTGTTAAGCAGACGACAAGAGTTGGTCTCAAGAACGCTAGAACCGTATCCACCATCAAATACGAAATCTACACCGTCATAAGCTAGTGTCCGGAAACCAGCTACAGCCTTCTTTGTAGGAAGCTGAATACGCTGAATTGCCGTTAGTGAGCTATGAAGAAACTTCCAAGCGGTACGATCCATAAGACCAAGATCCGGTGCCTCACTGCCACGAGTTAAGCGGCTGATTACATCGGTTATAGTCTCCTGAACGTTTGACGCTGAAAGCGTTACGTTTGTAGCGTAGTTTCGTGCCCATGAGTTATTGGTACGATCAATACCGCCGTAAGTACCAGATGAAGGTGATGTCGAAACTACCTTCTTGATACCGTCAAACTCAAGGCCGCCAAAACCAGTTCCATCTCCACGAAGAGAGGTTGAAACAGTATTCTTTAAGCGCTTGATTGCAGCGTCCATCTTCTCCTCAGCAAGATCCAACATCTTGGCCTCGCCTCGGTTAGCACGTCTTTCACGTCCGTTCATAGCAACAGGCTCATAGCACTGCTTGATCTGGAAACGGAATGCGGTTAGGTCATCAATAGATGCCAAGTCAAAAGACTGGTATCCCTGGTAGAATCCTCCAACAGCAGCGTCATTATACATGACGGGCTTACGGAGTTCATATCCACCTTCTACTTTCTTTACACGACCCTTCTCGTCCAATACGGAAGTAAGCGGATTGTGATGTAACACAAGATCCGCTATCTCATCCGATTGATCCCAGAGGGTAGTTACTAATGCTTCTTCAATATTAGCCATTTTAGTTATCCCTATACGTTACGGGATAACCGATTGGCTACTCCCCTTTGAAGCGCCTTTCGAGGTTATCCCTCAATGAGTTTGCTTTCAGCCTGGGAGTTCCACTTCCTGCGGAGCCAGATATAGATTTAGCAGCTTGTTTGGCTTTTTGTGTAATTGCCTGCTGCTGTTGCACTACCGGCCCTGTGGTCATCTTTTGAACGAGACCGGAGAAGGTCGGATTGCCGTTTACGACATAATTATAAGCAGTCTCTAGCACTTGTTCTGCCGAGCTATACCGCCCAGTGGAGTTTAGCGCTTGGACTACGGGAGCCATTTCAGCCTCTAACTGCGATGCTGTTTCTGGATCCTTGAATAACGGTTTGTTATTCATAAACAATTCTACAACACGCTGATTATACATATCAAGAGCCTTTTTTTCCTGCTCTTGTGCAAGACTTTCATATTTCTCAGCGGCTATAGCTTCAGCCTGTTCTCTGGTTAAATAATTTTGCTGTTGTGGTTGAGCTGGTTGATATTGCTGATTAGCAAGGTCATTTAAAGTGATACCGTACGAATCCAGCCATTCCATAGCTGTATTGATAGGGTCATTTTTCATTGCCTTATCCCAAGCAATCGACCTAGTAGCTATATCGCCCAAGCTAATTCCATCTTTGGCATATTCATGCTCATACTTAGAAATAACATCATAAACCGCAGAAGTTTGCTGTTTGAGCTGATTAACTTCCTGCATCTTTCGGTCATACTGAGTTCTTGTCTCGTACGCCCTACGGTTTAAATACTGCTGCAATACATGAGCATTTGCCGTTGTTGGGTTAAGAAAAGCCTCTCTTTCCGCAACATTCATATCAGCAGGTGGAGCTAGCAAAGGTTTTTCAACCTGAGTTGACTCTACTTGAACGGAAGTTTCTTCTTGAGCAGGTTCTTCTTTTTGTCTAGTAGGTGTATCATCTTCTGACTCACCTGCGTTACTTCTCAACTCTTGTTTTAATTTTGCCCTAATGGATAACTCAGCCGGTTCTCTATCAGCAACTACTTCGGTTGATTCTACGTCTTGCAAATTATCTTCCATTATTTAACCTCTCTATAACTGCTCGTTTCATTTGACTGACAAGCTTCTGAGTGGAGTGATTTGTTTCCTTTTCAGGTACATATCCTCTATCATAAGCATCGCCAACCTCGACAGCTCCAGCAGCCCGATAAGCCGCTCTAAGCTTTGATTTACTTGTATATACTTCTTTCGGATTTAGTGGATTCCTAGTCGGTTCCATTTCGTCTTGAATAAACAAGTCGCGAGCATTTGACTGCACTCGGCGTTGAACTTGTTCTATTGGGACTACTTTATCTACTACAGGGCAATATTGAAACAATTTATATTTTTGAGTCATTTAATCATCCATTAGCATAAACAACATTAAAAATCTTGTTTGTTTTGCTTTTTCTTCTGCTTTTAAATTCTTTTGTTCTAGCGCTTCTTCTATTGCTCTTTTTGCCGCAAATGCTTCTTCTTTTCTACCTGCTAAAATTTGAGCAGCTAAATACTCTTCTAGTAACTCTTCTTCGGTCTTACGTTTACGCCGTTTTTTTAACCCCCTATTAAGAATATCGGATGTATCGACTTGCGTCTTGGCTTGAATAAAGCCGTTTGGCAAGCCGTACATTAAATGCAAATAATTTTGAAAGCCTCCATTAGTCACTATTTATACCGATAATTGGCTCTGCCGTTGGATCCGTTGTTACAGTTCTAGTACCCAATACAGTCGTATCGTCGCTCTTTGTTACTGTTAATGTAGCTCCAGATACCTGAGTATTATGCACTCCTTGAGCAATCATACCATAAAGCGATTTAACACCTAACGCATCTCCATCGCTAGAAGCCTCTACATTAGACGTAGCCCGACGAAGAACAATATCGGCTATCCGTACAATATCCGCTTCCGTAAGAACCTGATTGCCTAGTATATAACCAGCTTCTCCTGCGCTGTAGCTTCCTGGTAGTGCGGTACTCCAAGGATCTCCGGCTGATGCGGCAGAGTTTAGTTTATTGCCCATAGTGCCAGCATCATTGTACTCAGCAGACAGGGCTTGCCATACAGCAGCAGCAAGGCTTTGCGGAGACAATTCAGTAAACGGTGTAATGTGACCTTCTAGGTTTCCAGTAGCTCTAGGAGTTGCGGCTGCACTAAATTGAATAAAGGTATTAGCAACAGCATCGATAATAGCGCCTAGCGTTGCGTTATTAACGGTAAAGCTAAAACTAGTGTTACCAATAGCGTTAGCCGCAATAAGGGCAGTACCATCTAGTGTAAATGTAATTGAAGTACTACCAACCGCAGAAACTATAAGCTCTAGCAGCGCATCATTTACTGTTACTGTTACGGTTGTAGCAGCAGAAAGATTACGACCATCAGCAAGATTTAAGTCGCCTGGTGTAAAACGAAACACGCAGTTGGTAAAAGACGACATGGCACCTGCCTTAAATGGCAAGCACCAAGACGAAGGCGCAAGATGACCATAAGGTATTCCAGCGGTTTTATCTGAAATGCCTTCACCGCAGGATTGATTCCTAAGTTCTGTTCTGCCCCACATTTGCCGCAAATTTCCAGGAGTGCCACCGATGTAGCGTATTGGATTAAACGACAATAATGAGGAGTTAAATGTTAGCCCCATGCAAAGTCTACTGAACCGTAAAAGTTAGTGTTCGCTGCTGTATTAGCTCCAGCAAAGTACAGCCAAACCAGACAAGCTCCGTCCATAATTCTTGGCATAGAAGGAAGCTGATTTACCAGGTCACGCTCTGCCGCAACACCAGCCGTAGTTAGTGGCAAGGTAAGAAGCGGACGACCTAAGCAAAGAGCGCCAGTGCCAGTATTAGCTGCGGAGAAAGTTACAGACGCTACGTTTTGCACACCGGAATCTCCTGATGCTAGTGGCAGAAACGGACCGTAGTTGTTAGCTGCCGTACCTGAATGAGATATATGACCAGCAAGAGTTGATGCCGTCATTGATACCGTTACAGGCAACGCATTTCCACCAGTGCCACCTTGGTCTGTGTATGATAAGGATATGTTTTGAGCTGTCGCTCCATTAGTAGCAGTTTGAACCCAAAACAGTCTACAACCAGCGCCGTTTGCATAACGAAGCGTAGGAGTTCCGGTAAGCGTTTGAGCTGTCGCGCTGTTGTTAGTAATACCAGGCCAATAACCTTGCAGGTCTATTAGCATAAGTTGAGATGGAACTGCTGTTGCTACAGCGCTTATGGCCGATACGTTAATGCCATGCTTGGTATCAGGACTTACGTTACCACTGTGAGGCAGTCCAAAAATCTGTGTTCCGTTACCGGTAGATTCGTCACAAGTAGTCCAAGCAAGTGATGTACCAGCAAAAGCATTGGC
>Ga0209229_10000654_pt1 | contig 14173 bp, 1 predicted proteins | sample SanBayMetagenome_FD_187466 | JGI IMG/M metagenome (GOLD analysis project Ga0209229, IMG submission 187466) | Freshwater and sediment microbial communities from dead zone in Sandusky Bay, Ohio, USA (SPAdes) (version 2) | ecosystem: Environmental > Aquatic > Freshwater > Lentic > Sediment | place... | reverse complement strand
AAATATCCGCGAAAGATGTCAGCTAATGATAAATGTACAAGCCTTTATTGCTTTTCAGTTGATATGGAGCAATCCGATATTGATGATTTTATGAATGATCACTGGTCGAATCAAACTAGATTTAATCCCCTTTGATTGATAACTGATATGATGTACGGATACAAGGGATTAACGTCCTTCACAGCCAATGCCATCTTTATCATAAATTCTCGAAGTAGTTTTTCTTTGGTGGCTTTGGAGTTGTGATGAAGAATGACCCAATTGAACAGGATAAAGGCAATTAAGTATATTGCAGGTTTTTTGTTGATTTCTTAACAAAACTTTACAACGTGTCCCATTTTGCACGTATCTCGGTGGCTACCCTATCAATCTTACGGGTGATTATATTTGGAATTTAAAGCAGGCGAGCAGTTTTGACAACTTACGCCCTTTGCGGGTGAAAGAAAATAGGTATCGCTGAAATGCTTGAGGGATAAAGGTTTCAACCTTAGCGTACAATTTTCCCGTATATGGCACGGTGATACCATATACGGATAAAAAAACAACCAATGGCTGAAATCTTTACTTTGAGTCCATAATCAAGGTAGACTTAAAAATATCTACCAAAAGATAGATGCTATATAAACGGACTCAGGTAAATGTTGAACATCTAAAACTCTAACAGGTCGCTCACCCAGATAGCCGTGGCAATTCCCAAATATTGCTGAGGTAGTGGCATTAATAACAAAAGTGAGACATAAAGATGTCCTAAAAGTGGGCATTATGGTAGTTTGATTCGCAATCCAACGGTAAATAAAGTGCTGCTGGCTGCTTGTATTTATCTCGTTTTCGGATGCCTTATAACTGGTATCTTTCTACTCTCATCATCCCGTTACATATTAGTGCTGTCCAAACTTTTTGGACATTGCACTTAAAAATTCACATGGGATTTTCTCCTAATCCCTTTTCTATTCTCATTTAGTTCAATTAAAAATATGTTAGAAAATCAAGGTTTTTTTGAGCGGAATTCGTTACCAAGTCTTGGAAAGTCTGAAGTTGGATTAGGTCATTTAAATCCCTTTTTCCTTTTTGGAGAAAAAGAGTCTTTCCCAGGGGGGATTGCCCAACCTTTAGAGAGAGCTTTCACAGAACAATTCGTCAGAGAAAAAGAATTTTTAAATTTTCAACTTATTCCCGATGATTTTGGTGCAGATGAAAAATTTATTGTTGGTGATGAAGTTCGTGAAGGAGATTCTTTAATTGGCCAAGAAAGTCAACTCATTCAACAGCGAGAAATTGTTTTTATTGATGCAGCCGTAGAAGACTATCAAAATCTTATTGCGGGAATAGCCCCAGGAACAGAGATTGTTCGTTTAAGTAGCGATCACGACGGCATTGAACAGATTAGCCAATGGTTAGCGCGACATCAGGGAATTTCTGCCATTCATATTATCTCACATGGTAGCTCTGGTCGTGTGCAGTTAGGATCTACAATTCTTAATTCTGAAAGTCTCCCTCACTATCAAGCTGCGCTTCAAAACTGGGCAACTGCGTTTACGGATTCGGCTGATATTTTATTTTATGGATGTAATGTTGCTCAAGGCGAAGTTGGTCAGACTTTCGTAGACCAGTTGGCAAAACTTACTGAAGCTGATGTTGCTGCATCTGATGACTTAACAGGTAATGCAGCGCTGGGTGGAGACTGGGCTTTAGAAGTAAAAAGTGGGCAAATTGAACCGAGCTATTTAGTAATCAATCAAGAATTTTCACAAACTCTGGGAACGGTTTCTTTCGTCAATAATAATCTCCAATTCGTTGAATCAGACGAGCAGTCAAAAGGCCAAAAAAATAGTATTACACTTTCCCAAAAAGGCAATAATTTAATTATTCGGGATGACAATAATGAATTAACTGCTGGTTCAGGCGTTTCGGCGATAGATGATGATCCGAATGCTGTCATTTTTAAACTGCCTTCATCATCCTTTGAATTCATAATTAATACAGGCAAAGAGAATGATTCAGTTCAAGTTATAAATAATTTAAACTTTTCTCAAGGCAACATATCTATTCAAGGAGGCGAAGGCAAAGATCAAGTAACGATTGCCAAAGATATCAACCTAAATGGTGGTAACTTAGATATTACTGCGGAAACAATCGAAGTTAACGAAGGAGTTACTGTTTCTACAGAAAAGGAAGATAAGAAAAGGGGAAATATTAAGTTTACTGCTACCGAAGAAATACATTCAAAAAGTTCTAATGGAGAATCAGATTCTCAAGTATCAGTCAATATCAAGGGAGCAACTCTAAAAGCCAATAATATTGAAATTGAAGCCACTTCTGAAGCACTTGGTCGTTTTACCAAAGACGACATACCTATTATAGAAACATCTCTAGAAGTGGTAGGTTTAGAGGTCAATTCTTTGATGGCTGCTTCAAAGACTGTCAAATCTAATGCTAGTATTTCGATTGGAACAAACAGTCAGCTTGATGCTTCAGGAAAGCTGACTTTGGATGCAACCGCTAAATCAGATTCTGAAGTTCAGCCTGTGGGCATTGGAGTTGGAGTTGCAATTGGTAAAGCAGACACAGTAGCAAAAGTTAATATTGCCGAATCTGCTTCAATTACAGCAACTAAGGACTTAACAATTAAATCATTAACTAACACAAATCTTGAAGTAAAAGCTAACACGAATCCTACTAATGAGACTTCTACTGATCTAGCAATTACATTTGCTCACAGTCAGGCTAATGTTACTTCGGAAGTTCAAGTTGCGAAGGGTGCTAAAATCAATGTAAAAGAAGGAAATTTTAGCCTGACATCATTAGGGAATACAAAACTTTCAACAGTTGCCAAGGGAGGAGCCTATAAAGATGGTTCAGCGGCTGCTAGTGTTGCGATTAGTCGTTCAAACATCAATGTTAATGCTTTCTCGGATGGTGACATTAATGTAGAAAAAGGAAATTTTAACTTAAATGCTAAATCGGATGCTCAAGAAAACTCGACGGGAGCAGAGGCAGGCGTTGGTGGTGATGCTTTAGCAAATGTCATTGCGAGCCTGGCTAAAGAAGAAATAGTAGATAGAATCGCAGGATGGATTGGTAAAAAAACTGAAAACATAGAAAAAAAAGCAGAAGAGCAATCAGGAACAAAATCTAAAAAAGAAAAAGATTTTGGTTTAGGTGTATCTTATGCGGATGCCGAATTTATCAACAGTGCTAAAGCTCGGGTTGGTGATTCTGCTAAAGTTGAAGTGAAGGAGGGTTCTTTAGGAGTCAAAGCAGAAACTTCGGACATTCCAAAAATTGCTGCTGTTAGTAATGTTAATACAGACAAAGATAATGCTAAAAAGAATGCTGCGAGTGTAGCCATTTTTACCTCGAATTTTGATCATAATGCCACGGCTTATATTGGAAAAAATGCAACAGTTGATTTTAAGAATAATTTAGATGTTCAATCTGATAACAAAATAATTGCAGCGCCTCTGGAGAAGTGGTGGGATTCCTCAAAAGGAACCACAGACAATCTAGCGGGAATAGGAAAAAATGTTTTGGAGTTAATTACAGGGGGTGCTTTTACCTCTCATTCTCAGTCTAGAGCGGTTGGGACTGAGGTTGGAATTGGTGGCTCAATTAATGACTTGAATATAAAGAATACAAGTAAATCTTATATTGATGAAAATGCTTTAATTAATCAAACCACAGGATTTGATGCAGGTGCTCAAGCTGTTAATATTAAAGCTAATAATCAGTTAAAAACGCTCAACTTATCTGGAAATAACAACGGTTTATCGCTAATAGCTGGGGCAATAAATGGATTTAGTGATCCTGATCCAAAGTCAGCAGGAATTGGGATGTCATATTTAAATGTTGCGCTTGATAATGTGACTGAAGCAAAAATGAATGAGAATGTAAAAGTTAACGCTAAAAATCTCAATTCACAAGCGAATACCGATGTTACCAATGTAACCCTCACTAATGCAGGGGGAAAAGCTGGAAAATTCGGCTTGGGATTTACTTTTGCCTACAACAAACTAAACAATATAACGTCAAGTGAGATTGGTTCTGACGTTCAGTTTAAAGGAGATACTGTTAACGTTAATGCTTTAGATGATACTGATAACTATAATTTTGTTGGTGGATTCGTACAAAGTCAAAGTGTAGGCGTAGGCTTATCCGGAGCAAAGAATAAGATTACGCGAGATACAAAAGCAACAATCTTAGGAACAATAGATTCATCTGGCATTGTAAACGTTGACGCGAAGAACGACGGAAATTTAGTAGTCGCTTCACTAGCAGGAACACTTACTTCAAATACTCCTTCAACTGCTTCTAGCACTGATACTGGTACAGCACCATCAGGAGGTGGCTCTTTTGGACTTGCTTTGTCTGGCACCACTTCGTTAAATGATATTCAGGATACAACAGAAGCTTCTGTAAAAAATGCACAGATAACGAGCCAATCCACTTTAAATTTATCTGCAATTAATGATAGTAATTTGGTTGCTGTAACCGGTGGGTTATCTCTTGCACTTCAAAACTCATCAGGAGGGGGTTTAGCAGGTTCTTATAGCAACAATGATATTGCTGGAAATACTAAAGCCTATATTACTAATTCAAAGATTAATTTGGGAGGTGATCTCAATCTTAATGCTAAGGCTGACCAAGATATTACAACTGTTGCGATTAGTGGTTCTGTGAGTCGTGCTGATATTGGCAGTCTAGCAGGTCAGGTGACGATTAATGAAATTAAGAATCAAACTTTAACGTATATTGATAGTAACTCAGAAGTTGGTAAAGCAAAAAATATCCTCATCAGTGCTAAGGATGAATCGGATATTAATGCGATCGCTGGAGCAATTTCCCTTGATTTAGGGGGTAAAACAGCGATTGGTGCTTCTTATTCAAGTAACGATATTCGCAGCACCACTAAAGCCTACATTGATCAAGCCAAAATTAATTCCACAGGAAGCTTAGGTATTGTTGCCCTCAATAGCAGCCAAATGGATACAGTGGCTGTTTCAGGCAGTGCCAGTGGCGAAGGTTTGGCGGCAAGCGTTGCCTATGCCAACAATGATATTGTCAATGACACTCAAGCCTATATTACTAACAAGGCTCAAATCACAGCTACAGGGAGTACAGAAATTGCTGTTCCTAATGCAATTACCCCAAATGACGTAGAAAAAGATACCGTCAATATCAGTGGAGTAGCGGTTGTGGGAGTGAATGCCGCAAAAATGGATAATGTCGCGGTTACTTTCGCTGGAAGCGGTAAAATTGCAGGAACTGCCAATATTTCTGACAACGAAATCAAGAATATTACTAAAGCCTACATTGAGGGTTCTTCCACTGTTAATAGCGATCAGTCTGTTGTAGTTCGAGGTTACAGTCTTGCTGATATTGATATTAAAGCTGGTGCTGTTGGTGCAGCATCTAAAGGCGCAGTAGGTGCCAGTGTTGATGTAACTGATATTGCTAATAAGACTGACGTATATGTCCAAGATTCAGAAGTGAATGCCAAGTCAGATGCAGAAGTTACTTCTTTCACCCGTGAACAAATCGATGCAGTGATTATTAGTGGCGCACTCTCTGGTACATTCAGCGCTGCGGGTAATGTTGAACTCTTGACGCTCAATAGCAGCAACAACGCCTCTATTAATAAATCGAAAGTCAAAGCTGGTAAAAACCTAAAAGTCAAGGCTGATAATGTCGTTTCCGTTGGAGAAAATAAAGAATTTGAACTAAAAAGTCAAGATGAGAAAGGGAACAATAAGTTTAAAGCCTTAGCAGTGGGTAGTGTTGCAGGTTCAGTGGGTGCAGGGATTGGGGGGACTGTATTAGTCACAAACGTTACGAACAAGACAACCGCCCATATCACCGACTCTCAAACCGATGCGAAGGAAACAACTGAAGTGGCAGCGAATACTCAGGAGGTTGTTTCAACCTTAGCGGGAACGGCTGGACTGGGTAAGTATGCAGGACTTGCAGGAACTGCCATTGTTAACTCAATTGAAAGCCAAACTCAGGCTTACATTGATGAAAATAGCCAGCAGACTCAGATTAACTCAGATAGCAACTATCAGACGGATAATCAAACAGTCAAGGTGACTGCCAATAATAACGCTAAAATTGACAGTTTCTCTGGGGCTGTGGGTATAGGTTTAGGAGGTGCTGGCGCTTCTGCTGATGTCAACAATATTGGCAACAAAACCGAAGCGTTTATTGGCAAAGGAGTTGAAGCCAAAGCTGGTCAGGCTATTGATGTGACCGCAGATGCAAAAAAATCGGTTGATTCAGTGGCGGTTGCCTTTAGTGGCGGTGCGGTGAGTATTCAAGGGGCGATCTCTATTACAAACTTGGGGCGCACCACCTCCGACGAAGGACGGAAAACCGTCGAAGTTCGAGAAAACAACGACGACAAGACAGAAAGTTCACAAACTTTTGCCGGAACTCTAGATCAAGAGATTTCCAATACCCAAAAGCAGACTGGAAATACAGCATCTCTCTCCGGGTTAATTGCACGACTCTTTGATCCGAATGCCAACTTCCAGCAATTCACCAAAGCATACACTGGCGAGAATACGGTTATTGATGCGAATTCTATCCAAGTCAAAGCGACAGACAAGACAGAGCTTGATATCGATCCGGGTGCTGCTGGAATTGGTATCGCCTCTGTGGGGGGTGCTGCCGGAATTGTCAATATCCGCAATGATGTGCAAGCTTTTGTCGCAGGCAGTTCCCAACTAAATGCAAAAAAAGCGATCTCCATCACCTCTGATAGCCAGATCCGACCATTAAATCCTGATCAGAATTCAATGATTGAAGCTCGTGCAGGGCAAGCTGGAGGTTTTGCTTTGGGTGGAGCCGTCGCTACGATTCGTTCAGAAAACAATGCCACCGCTTACATCGGCAACCAAGCGCTGATCAGTCAAAATCAAGATCTCTCGTCTCTAACTCTTGGAGCAACTACAAATAATCAACTCAAGGCTTATACAGGTGGCTTAAGTGTAGGGGGGATCGCCGCCGGGATTTCCAATGCGGAGGTTTATGAAACTGGAAAGACGGAAGCATTTATCGGCAACGGAGCCAAGCTGGGCAGTGACATCCATCGCCTTGGTACGCTACACGTTCAAGCGCAAACTGATCAAACAGTAGACGCTAAGAGTCAGGCTCTATCAGGAGGAATTTTTTCAGGAGCAGGAGCAAAAACTATAACTTCTGCTACCCCCACTCTCAAGGCATCTGTGGGTGACAACGCTCTCGTCTATACCAATAAAGATGCCAGTGTTACTGCTATAGCAAAGGGCAATGTTGTATCTCAATCTCAAGGGTTAGTTGTTGCTGTAGGTGCTGCGGGTAAATCCTCAGCAGCAACGGACTGGAAGCCTGACGCTACAGCACAAATTGGCAAATCGGTCACCCTCGATACCCGTGGAAATGTTGCTCTTAAAGTTGACAACCAAGGCAATACGATTAAATCAGAAGCGACTGCCTCTGGCGGTGGATTGATTGGCGGAGTCGGAGCCGAAACTCGGACTAACGTTACTTCTAACACGACCGCTAAAGTCGATGATTCTGCGAAAGTGAGTGCTGAGAAAAATATCACCATTGATGCTCAATCTAAAAATGCCACAACCTCTGATGCCGGAGGAATCTCCATTGGAGCCGCTGCTGTTGGATCTGCCGATTCTAAAGTCAATGTACGCAACACGACACAAGCCCTCACTGGAAATGCTGTCAATCTGCGCTCAACCCAAGGTAATATTACGATTCAAAGCCAATCTGAAAATAAAAACGAAACCATTCGAGGTAAGGCAACATCGGGTGGCTTGTTTGCTGAAAGCGGAACCAATGTTGATAACACCCTCAATAATACTACCCAAGCCGTTTTAGGTGCTAATAATCAGGTAGAAGCAACTGATCTATCTGCCGGAAAATTGGAGATAAAAGCTACTAGCTCAGAAAGAGTAAAAGCTGACAGTGAGCAAATTGCAATCGGAGCAATTAACATTGGTGAAAACCAAGCGAATAGCAACCTAAACGTAACTTCTAATACCGATGCAAAAATGGCAAATTCATCTAATAATCCATCGGCTGACTCATTTAATATTAAAGTAAAAACGTTACGTTTGGTAAGTGAAACGAAGGATTTTGATATCTCCGCTAATGCCACGGCAAAAGCTCTACAACTGTTCAGCTACAAAACGAGAGCGCGTGCTAATATTAATCAAGCTGATATTAATTCCAATAGTGATATTGGAAAACTGAACAAGATCAAAGCAGATACCATTGATTTGAAAGCCACGCAGCACGGCACGTCCATTGCTAACTCCGAAGTAGATGCACCTGGAACGGGTGACGATGAAGCTTACACTACCAATTATCTCAATGCAAAAGCTAAGGGTAGTACACAAATCGGAAGCCAAATTAAACCTCTCTCTCCTAACCAGACTCCTAAGATTAATACAGAAGTTATTTCTAATAATATTAATCTTCAATCTCCGGGTGAAAAGTCTATCCAAGATATTAATAATGCAGACGAATTTTTGAATAATTTTTTGATAAAAGAGAACTATTATCAGCAAAATCCCAAAGATCCTGATGCGTTATCTGAAAATGACGAATTTCGACATGGCTCTTATGATTGGACAGCAACTGTTGCGATTAATAGCACTGAAATTGAACGTACCGAAGATCATATTATCGTCAACACGCTAAAGGATGAACTCGATAGCATTAACGATGGTGAAATCAGCCTTCGAGAAGCACTCCTGGCGGTAAAAGAAAACGGAACTATTAATTTTGCAGACAACTTATTCAATGTAGATAGCTTTTCTAATCAAAATATTGCTAAAATTGTTCTTGATGAAAACTTAGGTCAACTTGAGATCTTTAGCAGTTTGACTCTTGATGCAGGCGATGATCGCAGGGTTATAATTGAGCGAAGTGATAGCTCCCAAAAGTTTCATCGTATTTTCCAAATAGATGATTTATCGAGTGAGGTTCTCCCTGTAACGATAAAAGGATTTTTCCTCACAGGAGGTTACAGTTTCGCTGGAGGAGGTATTTTAAATCGTGAGAATCTAACTTTAATTGATTCTGCTATTTATAAAAACTCTGCTTCTCCATTTTCAAAACAAGAAGATAAGAATTTGCTTCTTGGATCGGGAGGTGGTATTTATCAAGATGGCGGTATGTTAACCCTTAATAACAGTAACATATTTGATAATAATCCAATATCCTCGAATTTGGTTGCATTGCCTACGAGAGGGGCTGGCATTTTTGTAAATAATGGAATAGTAACTCTTAATAATAGCAGAATTTCTGAAAATCATGCGCTTATAGGGAGTGGCATTTTTGTAAACAGTGGAAATTTAACAGTTAATAATAGCAGAATTTATGACAATCAGGTGACACTTGCAGGAGGAGGTATTTATTTAAACAGTGGAAATTTAATAGTTAATAATAGCAGAATTGAGAATAATGGATTAGGACAAGGTTTTAATTTGGGATTTAGTTTTGGGGGTGGTATCTATCAATATAATGGTACATCAAGTATTAATAATAGTTATATTTCTGGAAATAAAATATCTACAGGAGGGGGTATTTATTTAAAAGAAGGCATCTTAAATGTCAATAATCAAACTGAAATTTTTAAGAATTTTGCATCCGGTGAAGGTGCTGGTATATTTCAAGAAAATGGCAAAGCAACAATTAGCGATAGCAAGGTTTATAAAAACGACTCACTAAGTAGGGTAGGGGGAATCTATTTAGGAAATGGAGATTTAAGTATTATTAATCAAAGCCAAATTTTTGAAAATGGCGGATCAGCAAAATATACTAATGAATTTATAAATAATAACTTGTTTAAAAAGGATGGTAACTTGTATCTTGGTGATAGCAGTATCATTTCTGTTATCCCTGACTTGGATTTTAATGATACCGATACCATTTCTGTTGTCCCTAGCTTGAATGTTAATAATACCAGTATCTTTTCTTTTCCCCCTGACTTGAATCCTGCGGAAAATCTGAGCAGTCTCTCCAGTGGCCCTCTAGCAGGCGCAACAGTTTTTATCGATACCAACTTCAACTTCCAACCCGACTTTGGAGAACTGCAAGCGACCACTAATAACAACGGAGAATATGACTTTGGTTCTCTTGATTTTGCCTCATTAGACCGCAATAGCAACGGACAAATTGAAGCCCAGGAAGCACAAATCGTTGGCATCGGTGGCACGGACATTACCACTGGGCTTCCAGCAACATTGCCGTTGATTTCTCAAATTGGCTCAACCTCAGAAAAAACAGCCACAACTCCGTTAACCACTCTAAAGGCGGTGTTCTCTTCCCAAGGAATTGCTGCCGAACAAGTCGAGATTCTGCTCAATAAAATTGTTGGGCTTCCCTTGGCTTCCCTATCCCAACCCTTAGATAACTTTGACCCTTATGCTGCCATTGGAGAGAACGACAGTAGCGCCATTAACATCGCTTCAGGTCACATCAAGGTGATGAACCTGTTGCTCAATGGTACAGCTTTCCTGAATGCTGCCCAATATCAAGGTGCAGATGCTCAAATTCAGGTGATTATTGCCCTGGGTGAAGTTTTACAAACGGTTAACAGCTTTGACTTAAGCAACAGCAATGATCTGCAACAGATGTTGACTCAATTAACTCGCCAACTTAATTTGTCGATGAGCAGCGATGTTGTTGCTTCTGTCAGTGAATCTATTGGCCAAAGCAACCACCTCATTGATGAATTAGTAGAACAAGCCCTATCTCGCTCAGTTTCTGATGTACTACCCAGTATTAGCCCGATTAAAAAAGCAGTCTACAGCAGCTTACCCGAAATCACACAACAACTGGTCAAAGGGCAAATCACGGCTGAAGAGGCTCAAACTCAACTTCAGGAATTACTGAATGCGAATACTTTCTTAGTGCAGTACGCACTCAACGAAAACCGCACCGTTAAAGTCACCGCTAGCGAAAAGCTGACGGAAGCAAACACCCGTAACGGACAATTTATCATTACTCTGGGTGAAGCTGCCCCCAGTCAAGGGCTAAAAGTCCTGTACACCCTCTCCGGTACAGCCACCCTGGGGCAAGATTACAACACCAATGGGGGTTTGTTCGGAGAAATTAATATCGCCCCTGGAGCAACCCAAGCGGTTATCGACCTCTCCGTATTAGATGATAACGTTGCTGAAATGCCTGAAAGTGTTACCCTCAACCTCAAATATGTTGGCGATGGTTATACATTTGACCCCCTTGCTCAAACTGCTGTTTTGGAAATTGCAGATAATGATGAACGCAACAACAGCAATGCTCAAAATGGTCTTAGTTTAACCGGAACCTTCGACGATGATCTCCTCATTGGAGACGCAGCCGATGATGCTCTGGAGGGCAGTTACGGTCATGATGTCATATTTGGATTGCTTGGAAACGAGCAAATCATGGGTGGTGCAGGGAATGATACGGTGTTCGGAGGTAAAGGCAACGACAAGATTGAAGGCAATTTTGGTGCCGACTTACTGCAAGGCAATATTGGGAATGACCTCCTCGTCGGTGGTGCCGGAAACGACTTCCTTGAAGGAAATGAAGGTTCCGACCAACTTCACGGAGATGCTGGAGATGATCAACTGCAAGGTCATGAAGGTAATGATGTTTTAGAAGGCAGTTTCGGCAATGATCTTCTCAAAGGAAACCAAGATAATGATTGGTTAATGGCAGGGCCAGGAGAAGATATTCTCATGGGTGGCAAAGGTGTAGATTTATTCAATGGTGGTGATGGCGCTGATGTCTTCTACTTCAATGCACCCTCAGAAGGGGGCGACTTGATCCTTGATTTTAATCCTGATGAGGGCGATAAAATCCAAATCTCTGCCGCTGGATTTAACATCAATTCTCTAGAAGACTTTAGTATCCTGGCTGGAACACTGTACTTCCAAGGACAAGAACTGGCGCTCATTCAAAACGATGGACAAACCTATAATCACTTTGCCAATTTAGCCGACATCCTTGAAATCGTGAGCGCACCCATCTTACAATCCGCTCCAGTTGTGACTGAAACTGTGAAGGCAACACCTCTGAGTGTAGCCAATGCTAACTTAGTTGCTAATCCGGCAACGACCCGCCTGGATGACATTATCCAACGGGGTTCAATTAAGCTTGGTGCTTCTTCTGAGTCGGAATTTGACTTGGAATTTGCCCGAACTTTGTCAGCAGCATTGTTTGGGGATGCAGGCAAAATCGAACAGGTTACTGGCAGTTTGTCTGAAGCCTTTCAACGGGTCGCTGATGGCACAGTAGACCTCGCCTCCCAACGCACAACCCAAACACTGGGAAGGGATGCGACTCTCCAGGTTGATTTCAGCCCTCTGTACTTCTATGACCACCAAGCGGTTATCGTTCGTAAAGACAGTGGCGTTGAGAATGCTTTAGACCTCGGTGGTCGTACCATTGGGGTTCTAGAAGGAACGACTGCATTGGGTAATTTACAAAATCAATTAAGCACTCAAGGAGTTCAGTTCATACCCAAATTGTTTGCCACTGCTGACGAGATGATTGCTGCCTATAATCGGGGTGAAATTGATGCCTATTCTCGCGATCGCGCCTTGATTCTCGAACACCTTGACGATCTCTCCGACCCGGAAAATCACCGTTTGTTAGACGTGGAATTTTCTAAAGAACCCATTTCTTTGGTGTTACCGGAAAATGATTCCCAATGGGCTGATGTCGTGCGCTGGGTAAATTACGTGCCCATCCAAGCGGAAGAATTTGGCATTAGCTCTGAAAATATTGACCAATTTATAGCAGCAAATACGGACGATAATCTGAATAATGATTCTGCTCCCGAAATTCGTCGGTTCCTGGGCTTAGAAGGCGAATTAGGGAACGTTCTGGGGCTTCCCAACGACTTTGCTGTAAACGTGATTAAACAAGTTGGAAATTACGGTGAAATTTATGATCGCCACTTCTCCGGAGTCGAGCGTGATCGCAATCTACCCTGGACAGAGGGCGGTTTGCTGTATTCTCCCCCGTTCTCCGGTAGTCCCATCGATACGGCTTTAGTGGATAACGATAATCGCAATCTGCTAGCAGAAGTGTTGCAGCGTGGCTCTTTGAAGTTAGGGCTTCCGGGGAATAACCCCGGTTTTGCTACACAACTCGATAGTGGCGAGTACGTTGGCTTTGATGTGGACTTAGGACGAGCAATCGCAGCGGCAGTCTTCGGGGATGTTAGCAAGCTAGAGATTCAGGTTCAGTCCTTCCAAGACAGTTTTGACAACACGGCTAATGGCGTTGTCGATGTCTCGGCAATGGGAATCACCCAGAACCTCCTCCGGGATGCCAGTCTCGGCATTGATTTCAGTCCCACCTATCTGTACACCGGACAGGGAGTCCTCGTTAAAGCCGATAGCGGTATTAGTCTGTTGCCTGCCCTCAATGGTCGTCGCATCGGCGTTTTAGAAGGAGCCACGGCTTTACAAAATCTCCAAGATACTTTAGGGGAATTAGGTGCGACGTTTATTCCGGTTCCCTTTACAACGAGCAATGAAATGTTTGCTGCCTATGAACAAGGTCAAATCGATGCCGTCTCCACTGATCTAACCATTCTCAGTAGCCGAATTCCTACCTTATCCAATCCGAGCGAACATCAAATTCTTGATGATGTTCTTTCTAAAGAACCTTTAGCCTTGATCACCGACGAAAATCAGTCTGAATGGTCAGATGTGGTTCGCTGGATAACTTACGCTTTAGTTCAATCGGAAGAATATGGCATTACATCGGCAAATATTGACGAGTTAATTGCCAACAATACGGACAGCAATCTAGACAATGACTCTAACACTGCGATTCGTCAATTCTTAGGGTTGGAAGGCAATTTGGGCGAATCCCTCGGCTTACCCAATAACTTTGCAGTAAATGTTATTAAAGCTGTAGGGAACTACGGAGAAATTTATGATCGCCATTTTAGCTCTAATGTTCTCCGACGGGGCAGCAATAAACTAGCTGCTGAATTCGGCTTACAGTATGCCCCACCATTTGGCGTAGAAATAGCGAAGCTGATACCAAGTGCAAAGTAGCAAGTCAAACCCATTCTGTCATTGGAAGGATAATATTGCCGTTTCGGCAAGTTTATGCTTCCAATTGACTCCGGCAAATATATGCTTCCAATAGGATGAGGGATGCTAGAACA
>Ga0209229_10000653_pt1 | contig 14182 bp, 11 predicted proteins | sample SanBayMetagenome_FD_187466 | JGI IMG/M metagenome (GOLD analysis project Ga0209229, IMG submission 187466) | Freshwater and sediment microbial communities from dead zone in Sandusky Bay, Ohio, USA (SPAdes) (version 2) | ecosystem: Environmental > Aquatic > Freshwater > Lentic > Sediment... | reverse complement strand
ATCTCGTCGGCTGTTTCTCTCTCCCCGCCTTAAGTCCCGATCTGGGAACTCAGAAGGATCTTCTCCTGGCCGCGTTGGACTTCGACACTGAGATCATCACCGGGCTTATAAGACTGGAGAGCTTGGTCCATCTCCTCGCGGTTCGCGATTTCGCGGTCACCGATTTTGAGGATACGGTCGTTGGCTTCGACGCCGGCTTTCTTGGCCCATCCGCCTGGCATAATCCGCTCGACGACCACACCTTCCTCCCCTTGCTTGATCCGCACGCCTAAGCGAACTTTGTTCGACCCGCTTCGGAGGAACGTCGGTCGCACTGGGTTATGCGCGATATGATCGGTCAGGAAGACCACCATCTCGGAGATCTTGGAGATTCCCTCGACATTGATCTTTTCGAAGTCATCGCTAGGTCGGTGGTAATCGGGATGGAAGCCTGAGAAGAAGTGGTAGACGGGGATCCCCTTAAGGAAGAACGATTGGTGATCGCTCGGGCCGACCCCTTCGGGTTGGCGCTTGATGTCAAACCCTTGCTTCTCATTCGAACGGGTCAGCAGATCGTCGAATTCTTTGGCCGTACCGGTGCCATAGACCGTCAGGATATTCTCGGAGATTCGTCCTACCATGTCGAGGTTGAGCATCGCGACGGTTTGGGCCAGATCGAATCGGGGGTGATTGACGTAGTACTCGCTGCCGATGAGGCCGAGCTCCTCGGCGCTGAAGGTCATAAAGAGGATACTTCGACGAGGCTTGTCGGCGGGGGCTTCTTTCGTCATTTCGACAATACGGCGCGCGGTCTCCAGGAGTCCGACGGTCCCCGATGCGTTGTCGTCGGCTCCGTTGTGGATCGCGAAAGTTCCCGGGGCCAGGGAGCCAGCTCCCCCCATCCCGACGTGGTCAAAGTGGGCTCCGACGACAACGTATTCTTGGGCCAAGTCCCCTTGGCCGGGCAAAAGCCCCAAGACATTCATCGAGGGAATTTTTCGTCGGGTCACATCCGACTGACCGCTTGCGGACCAACCGGTCATCTCAAACGACTGCGGTTGGAGTTTCTCATCGATGGCCGCTTCGAGTTCGGCCAGGGATTTTCCGGCCTCTTTGAGCCAAGCTTCAGCCATCGCTCGACTGACAAAGAAAGTAGGGATCTTATCGCCATCGGGGGTATTGCCCGCTCCGGAGACCGGCAAGAGCGCTCCGGGATTGTCTTTTTCGGACGCAGCGTCGTTGATCAGGATCAAGGCAGCGGCACCATGCTTGGCCGCGTTGGATTCCTTGCTGGTGAAAAAAGCGTATTGGCTAGGTTGGGTACCGGAGAAGGGACCGGTGTCGGTTGCGGGCTTGGGTTGCTTGCGAATCACCAGGACCGCTTTGCCTTGGACATCGAGCCCCTCGTAATCGTCGTATTTGAAATTCTCTTCGTTGGCGCTGATCCCGTAACCGGCAAAGACCAGCGGGGCGTCGAACTTTCCGTTCGTTCCGATCGCTTGCGGTTGAAACTCGTCGGACAGAGCAAGCTCCAGCTTGGTGCCGTCGGGTTTGGTCAGTGCCAGTTGGTTCGTTTCGGGCGAAGCCCCAGGTTCGCCGGTGACCTCGAAGTACTGAAAGGGTTTTCCGTCGAACAGATCGGTTTGGAGCCCGAGTTCTCCGAAACGCTTGGCGATGAAATCGGCGGCGAGCTTCAGACCTGGGGTCTCGGCGGCTCGGCCTTTGAGATCGTCGGAGGCCAGATAGGAGATATCGGCGTAGATCCGTTCCTCAGCAGGTGTCTTGAGCACGGGCCCTTTGGGCACGGGGTTTTCATCCGCCGAGCTTTGCCCCCAGAGGAATCCTCCTAGCGTCAAAGAAAGAAGAGCGACGGGTGCAAATGATTTCGACCTATTCGACCTATTCGACCTATTCAGGGTATTCGGCATGTTTGTGGGTAGGTTCGTAAGTTGGTTTTTAGAGGGTGTAAAGAAGAGTCCGGCGAGCCTGTAGTTTAGAGGATTTTAGGGGAATCGTCACACGGATATTGGGGGTTTCCCGGCTCTCGAAAGTTGCAAACAAGGGAAAAAGCGAACCAATTTCGTCTTTTTTTAAGATCCTGCGTATAATCGACTCAACGCCAAAGACAAAGGAGTGCGGCATGCAAGAGTCATTCACGATCCCGTCGGATTTCGTCGACACGGAGCTCTTTGAAATCCCGAAGGGCTTGCCGGAGGACGAATTTTCCAAACGAGCCCTTCAGATTTTCCGCGACCAGTTTCGCCAGATGGGTGCCAAGGCCCAGGTGGCTTATGACCCCCAGCATCGGGGGTTTGTGGTCGATTGGAACAGGCCTGAGGATCTCATGGGGATCATCATCAAAGCAGGCGATCTGTGCAACGAGGGCAAGCCTCGGAAGGGCGCCTGCCGACTCTGGACCTTGTTGCTTGTCCCGGAGTTGACCGAAGACGAATCGGTGCACGCAGCATTTGTCTTGGGGGGCGCTCTGAACATGCTCCGGTACTTTGGAGGCGCCATCACCATTCTCGAACGCGTGATCCATAAGAAACCTGACCATCATGAAGCGATGATCGCGTTGGGTTCGGCGGAGTTGATGAGGGGCAACCGGCAGATCGGCGAAGCTTGGCTGCGCAAGGCGTTGTCGTTATCGCCCGAGAACTCGCAAGCGATCCGAAACCTAGGGGTCTGCTTGATGATGCAAAATAGGCATGCGGAAGCGATCGTCGAATTCAAACGATGCATCCCATTGACCCCCAACGATGCGGCTTTGTATGTGACGCTCGGGCAATGCTACGAAGTGCTCGGCCAGGAGCCCAAAGAAGCTGTTGCGATGTTTCAAAAAGCGCTCGATCTCGGTGGCCCCGAGTCGCTTATGGAGATGGCCCGTAAGTACCAGTACAAGTATGCGGACTTAGAAGTTCCCTCGGATGACGATTTCCGAGACGATGTCTACGAAGCCTACATGGATGCTTTTGTGCGGATGAGAACCATGCCACAAGAGCAGCTCGGAAAGGTCATCAACGAGATCTACGGGTTGTTGAAGGCGAACGAAAGGCCGAACGATCCGCTCACAACCTACTTCCGCCTCGATTCGATCCAAGAGACGATCAGTCACATGCACATGATGTGTCTGATGAGGGTACTGGTTTTGGAGGTAGCTCCCCAGACGGACCTGGGTACGGAATTCAGCCGAGAGTACCACGCCGCCAAAGCGCATCGCTAAGCTCAATTCGCTGAGCGCGATCTCTCGGTGAGCCAACCTGCGCAAGCGGTTGGGCGATTTAAATAAGCCCACTACGACGCTGCGTTTGGGCACAAGCAGGTTAGTGATCCCGGCGGTATAGCACAATCGATAAAGAACGGGGACGGTCCCCCAAATATCTCACAAATGACGTCAGCGATGTCAACCACGTCAACCACGTCAACAAAGTCCGCCGTCAATGACGTCAACCATGTCAATGACGTCAATAACGTCCAAACACCTTCACGCCCGCCGCAGGCGGGCCTCGATTCGAGGTATTGTGACGCCGCCTCGCGGCGTCGGGTTTCCGGAAGCCTGGGGGCGACGGGGAGCCAAGCACTGATGCAAGAACCCATTAGCCATGAACTGCGGGCATTGTCCCTGGTTACTCTTTTAGCCGAATCAGCACTTCGTTGCGGCGAAGAGGACCTGGCGTAAAGGGTGGATCGTAGCCGGCCGTTTCGACCCCGCTTGTGTCCTGTGCGACGTCTGCGACCAAACCCTTGGACTCCATCCAACTGCGCAATTTGGCTTCCGCCTCTTTGGCCGCCTTGGTGCTCATCTGACCGGAGAACCGCACGACGGCAAACCGACCCCCAAGCCGTTTTCGGACCTCGACTCCTTGGCCTGTCGGAGCCGGCACCTCGGAATCGGCGATCTCCTTGGGCATCACAAACCCCATCTGGACAGCCGATTCGCTCTTGTCATTTTCCATAAAAACAGGGGTCGTCATCGCGATTTTCTTGTCCGATGCGTTCGCGCCACTGATGTACCGAAACAGCTTCATGAAACTGCCATCTCGGCCCTGCGCATCGAGTTTGGTTCGGGTCGCGACGAGCATCAAGTCGCTGTACTCGCGAACCTCGAACTTCCCGTCCTTTTCGACCACCTTGTACTCGGCCGACTCGTAAGCCCCTCGCGCCATGGTATTCCAAGCCGCCAGAGCGGTAAAAATCAGCAATCCGGCTGCCGATAGATAGATCATTCGACTGTACTTCATAGGGAATACGCCCTCCGGCGATAAGGAATGGACCTTGCGAGTTACTTTATACTGTATCGCCATGTCAATCCGCCGCCATTTGTGGGAAAATGGCGTTCGTCCCCTGCTGGTGTCGAACGATGGCTGTCACTCTATGTGGTGTATCTATCGTTGCTACTGCTCGTCTAGTGGGCTCGGCTGTCGAGGGCTTCGCTCAAATCCCTATATCCGACTGGGCTATCGCGCAATCGAGATAAATCTGTGCCTCTTGGTTCCATCCACCATGCGGCTTTAAGGATTCCCTCGATAGTTCTCCGGGCCTGTCCTGCAAGAATCCATATGACGGCAAAGTTGCCCATGATTTCTCCGACGTTTGAGCGCTCGAGCTTTCTTCCTTTGATTTTTTAAGTAGTACCTTTCGACATGGTCGTTTGTTTCTCGCAACGCCGTGGTTTCGTACAAAGTAGGAGATGGATCATGTCGAATTGCAAGCGATCGTCCCTGAAGGTTGTGATCATCAAACCCAGTAAGTACATGGTCGACGGAAACGTCGAGCGATTCCATCGTGGGTTCATGCCCAATAGCACGGTACCTCACATACGGAGTATGGTTCCCGCGTTTGTCAATCAGCATCCCACCGAAACGCGAGCGATCGACGAGTATGTCTACACAAACCTCGACTACCTGAATCAACTCGAACCGACACGACAATCTCGAACGCTCGTGGCGATCGTCGGTGTCCAAAGCCATCAGTTTCATCGCGCCCTGGATCTTGCTGCTCTGGCCTACAGGAACGGTTGCGTGGTCGTCATCGGAGGGCCCCATGTCATGACCTGTGACACATCGATGCTTCATGGCCGAGGCATAAGCTTTGTCGTGTGCGAAGCGGAACTCGTGTGGGATGAGATTTTGCAAGACGCGGTTTCTGGTGAACTCAAACCGGTCTACGGCGAAGGTCTGCGATGGCAGGAAAAACTCGAATCCCCTGTGCTGATTCCACCGAGCCGAAAGGAATTGCAGCGGTACATCGTACCGATGCTCGGGGTCTATCCTGCAAGAGGATGCCCATTCCTGTGCAATTTTTGCTCCGTCACCAAGATCGCGGGGCGCAAGATCCGTAGCCAAAGCATCGATACGACCATGGCTAGTCTACGTGCTGCGAAAACGTCAGGGGTCAGCACGGTCATGTTCACTTCGGACAATTTCAATAAATACCCACAAGCCGAGCTCTTGCTTGAAGCGATGATCGAAGAAAAACTTCAAATCAAATTCTTTGTTCAATGCGACACCCAGATTGCAAAACAAGAGAGCCTTGTGGAATTGCTTGCTCGGGCTGGCTGCTACCAGATTTTTGTTGGAGTCGAATCCTTTGACAGGGAAACCCTGATCGCCGCAAACAAAAAGCAGAATCGGCCTGATACGTATCACAACATAGTCCGGCACTGTAGAGACAACGGGATCGGCTCCCACTTTTCCAATATCATCGGGTTCCCGCAGGACACCGAGGAATCGATTCGTGACCACCTGGAAGTTCTGAGATCCATTGCGCCCAACTGGGCGTCTTTTTACATCCTTTGCCCAATCCCAGGTACCGAGCAATACGATGATTTTTTGGAAGCGGGCTTGATCGTCGAACGCAATCTCGACCGCTTCGACACGACTTGCCTGACATGGAAGCATCCAAATTTATCGCCCGAGAGGTTATCGCATCTTCTTTATGAATGCTACAGCAAGTTCAATACTGTCGGGCACTCACTGAGGAACATTCGAAACAAGAATCGCAAGAACGGGAGAGGAAGCTTCAAGGAAAAGCTCGGAAGCTTGGCAATGTCGACGTTCATCCGATATTGCTCATGGCGACGAACCCATCCAATGTCTGGTGGCGTCATCCGAGCGAAAGTGGACCATGTCAGAAACTATACGGAGTTCCGAAAACGCGTATTCGACGTGGACCTAGCTCCCTTACCTAAAAGCCTCAAGTTGCATCACCCGCATCCCAAGTCCGATTCATTGACGGGTGCTTTGAACGAAATCGATTCGTCCAAAGCGATCAAGTCCCTGTAGATTCGAAAAGGCGGATGGGACACCGGAGAAACCATCGAAGGTTATGTTTGAGGACATGAAGGCAAAAATGGCTACGATGGACGACAACATCGCGAAACTTCGGCTCAAGGGAAAGGACCTTGCAATCGATGCCAGGGTCGTCCCGGGCAATTGATGATTCCGAAAAACATCTTTGGCAAATCGCCGCACCTTCGACTCCAAGCCCCGGTCTCTGCGAGCTTGGTCCAAGCGGCGGCCATGGATGTCGCCGCTGTCTATGAGCGATTCGCGTCGGGACCCGAGGGGCTATCGACCGAACAAGCCCAGGTTGGGCTCGAAACGCATGGGTCAAACGTGCTGGCAAAGGATCAGCGGCCTGGAATCGCTACGCTTCTCGTACACGCTGTGCTGAATCCGATCGTGATTTTGCTAGTCGTTTTGTCCAGCGTGTCCGCGGCGACCGGTGATTACCGCGCCGCATCGATGATGGTCGTGATGATCCTCATCGGGGTGGGACTGAAACTCTTTCAGGAAGCCAAGGCGGATAACGCCGCTGCCAAACTCAAGGCCATGATCTCGGTGACCGCGACGGTTCTTCGCGATGGCAAGCCCCAAGAAACACGTGTATCGCAATTGGTCCCTGGCGACGTCGTCGTGCTTGCGGCCGGAGACATGATTCCAGCGGACGTACGTTTGCTTGCCGCCAAAGACTTATTCGTCACTCAGAGCTCGCTAACCGGCGAGAGCTTTCCGGTCGAAAAGTTCGCTATCGAAAGGAATCCTAACGCGACGCTACCGATGGAACTGACCAGCATCGCGTTCCTTGGGACGAGCGTTGAAAGCGGTTCGGCCCAAGGAATCGTGGTTGCCACAGGAACATCCACTTATCTCGGTGATGTATCCGCCTCGCTCTCCGAGCAGGAGCCGCCGACGAGCTTTGATCGTGGCATCAATCAATTCACATGGTTGCTGGTCCGCTTCGTGCTCGTCATGGTCCCGCTGGTTTTTCTGATCAATGGATTCACCAAAGGGAACTGGGGGGAGGCTTTCTTCTTCGCGATTGCGGTCGCCGTCGGCCTGACTCCCGAAATGCTGCCCATGATCGTGACGGTTTGTCTGTCGAAGGGAGCGATCGCCATGAGCCGCAAGAAAGTGATCGTCAAGCGGATCAATGCGATTCAGAACTTGGGAGCGATGGACATCTTGTGTACGGACAAGACCGGGACTTTGACGATGGACCAAGTCATCCTGGAGCGTCACTGCGATGTCTTATTGAAAGAAGACGATGGCGTGTTGGCCCTAGCGTACATGAACAGCCACTTTCAAACGGGCTTGAAAAATCTGCTCGACCGAGCCGTATTGGCCCACGCCGAGACACATATTCACGCCAAGATCCCGGAATATGCGAAGGTCGATGAGATTCCGTTTGATTTCCATCGTCGAATGATGTCGGTGGTGGTACGCACGCCCAAGGGGCAGGACCGGATGATCAGTAAAGGCGCCCCGGAGGCTATTTTTCCGTGCTGCACAAGCTTTGAGCTCGACGGACAGTTCTATCCGATGGATCACGATCATATCGACCAACTGAAAATGGAGTACGAGCGTTTGTCAGCCGACGGCTTTCGCGTGCTGGCGATTGCAAGCAAGGATATCGCACCACGCCAGCAAGCTCCTATTGGCTCGACACCCTACTCCAAGGAAGACGAATCGGAGCTGATTCTCAACGGCTACGTAGCGTTCCTCGACCCTCCTAAGGAAACGGCCAAGTTGGCGATCGCGGCCCTTGAGGCACGCGGAGTGAGGGTTAAGGTGATCACGGGGGACAACGACTTGGTGGCGAAGAAGATCTGCAAGGAGGTTGGCCTAGCGATCGATCGCGTGCTGCTTGGGACCGAGGTAGAAGCGATGAGTGACGAGCAACTTGCTGACGCCTGCTTGGAGACTACTTTGTTTGCACGCGTCTCGCCTTCGCACAAGCAGCGGATTATCAGGGCGTTGCAGTCTTGCAAGCACACCGTCGGATTTATGGGGGACGGCATCAACGATGCGCCAGCGCTCCGTAGTGCCGATGTTGGCATCAGCGTGGACTCTGCGGTTGACATTGCGAAAGAGTCGGCCGACATCATTTTGCTGGAAAAGTCCCTGCTTGTTCTAGAAGCCGGGGTGGTAGAGGGGAGGCGAGTCTTTGCCAATATCCTCAAGTACGTCCGGATGGGGGCGAGCAGCAATTTCGGGAACATGTTCAGCGTCTTAGGGGCAAGCGCCTTCATTCCGTTCCTGCCGATGGCTCCCATCCAAATACTCGCCAACAATTTGTTGTATGACATCAGTCAGACTGCCATCCCGACGGATGAGGTGGACGAAGATCAGATCCAAAAGCCCAGGCCGTGGGATATTCGGCAATTGACTCGGTACATCCTGTTTGTGGGGCCATGTTCATCGATCTTCGACTACACGACATTTTTCATGATGCTTTACGTGTTTAATTGTTGGAACGTCGGGACGCCCGAGGCAGCGGCGCACAGCGAGAGTCTATTTCAGACGGGTTGGTTCCTGGAGAGCCTGCTGACGCAGACATTGATCATCCACATCATACGCACCGACAAGATTCCGTTCCTGCAGAGCCGAGCATCATGGCCTTTGGGGGTGATGTCTGCGGTGGTAGGTGCGATAGGGATAGGCCTACCGAACTCGCCGGTTGGTCGGTACCTCGGTTTCACTCCATTGCCATTGCTCTATTGGCCGCTTCTAGCGGCCACGGTTCTAGGATATGCGATCCTGACCCACACCGTAAAAACGTGGCTCCTGCGAATGAACTGGATCTGATCGGCAATAAGTGAAGTGCTCGTTGAAGATCTTTCCACCATCGCCGTCTTCACCCTGTAGGTACTCTGCCTCAGCGAACATATCGTTAAACTTCAGACCGCTAAATAAATTTCCAATCAGAACGACTTATAAAGGTCTCTACGAATTTGGAAACGACGAGACATTAGGGTTACTACACTCTTATTGGTAGATCGATTGTCCTCAATCGATCGGAACCTGAAGGCACCGTGGCCGGTGAGACAAACAGCCGAAAACCACAAGACGCCGCCGCTTACGCGTCGGGTGGAGCTATTGGGGACAATAGCTCTACACTGGCAGGCTTATCTAAATCGCCCAACCGCTTGCGCTGGTTGGCTCACGGGGAAAAAATACCGACGGCCCGCCGACGCTTGAATCATCATGGTCCCTCGATCCAATTTAGGCGCAGGTACTTCGGGGCCTCTCCTCTCCAAAGTGGAATTTGCTCTGTCGTATTGCTAGGGGATCTCTTATTGGGCGATGGAAAATAGGCGCAGAGGCCGAGCTGGTCAATCTCCCCCCAACTCGTTAGCGGCCCATCGGCCGATTCGAAGTCCTCTAGCCCTAAGGTATATGTCTGGTCGCCTTGCTCTCCCCCTACCTCCCTCGTGCATACATACGTCCGGCGCGGGCCGCGATATCCTCGCCATTCGTTCTGATGAAGCACGACGCTTATGCTGTTCCTCTGGGCCATCTTGAGCGTGATCTGCAACTTCGATCCCTCCGGCCCTCGCCACAAGGGATCCGTCACCTTCCGCGTCCAAACTTGCTGATGCGTTGCATTGCCCGCGTTGAGCACATACCAGTCTCGCATGCCTCGACCGAAGTCGTCGATGAGCCGCGTCGGTGACAACGTCAGCTTCGGATTGGCTCGCTGGACTTCAACGACGCTCTGCGTATGAAGCTGACCGCTGATGCAGACCTCGCTCACGGGTTCGCCATATCCAGGAATAACCGCCATCGATTCCGGACCAGACAGACGGTACACCACATTGGCAAACGCAAAAAGGGGCAGGTCGTGCGTATGGAGCCCTAGCATCCCGATGTAGTCACCCCCCTCGCAGACGACATCCGCACTGCGCCAAAAACGGGCGCGGGGATCTGGATCGACGCTGTAGAAAATCTCGACGCGAGATACCGGCAACGTTGCGATATCAGGTGTGACCCGCAACACAGGCTCCGGAGCCAAATCAAGCACACTCGCGGGTGTTTCGGGCAACGCTGGCCGACCCTTGAGGTAGTGATCGAACCACAAGGGCATCGTGACGGCCACCTCGGGCGTCAAGCTATGGTTCCTGTGCGGTGCCCAAGCGCAGCGTGTGGCTTGGCCTTCGATCAACCCATGGGTGCGGTACACATCGTCCATCCACCCATGGAAGTCGTTCGTGGCACTGCGATGGAGCACCGGACAGCGAATCAACGGCGCGTAACTCTCGAAACTCATGGTCTTGCGGAAGACTTCGACGTCGCCTCGGATATGCTCCTGCTGGGCCGTGCCTCCGATGTACTCATGCGGTTGCCAACGCCAACCTTGTCCCCCAACGCCCGGCACCGCAGCTCGCACGCGATCGTCCGTGCCTGCGACATACATCGTGAGATTGCCTCCCATGGAGTAACCGTGCACCCCTAGCTTCTGTGGATCGACCTCCGGCTGCTGCTCGAGAAACGTCAGCCCACGACGGCATCCGAGCGTGAGCAAATACCAGTTGTTGTTCTTAGGGTGCTCTCGGTCTTCATAGAACTGGCCCGGTCCGGGCAGCATCGTACTGTAGCCTTGCACATTGAGTTGCGATGGATCGACCGCGCCCCAGTCGGTGTTCGGATCGCCTGGTTCAGATTTTTCGCAGGAATTGAAAGGGGCTTTGCCCGTGCCGCTGCCCCCCCAATTGACCGATATCGCTGCGTAGCCTCGCCCGACTAGGAACTTCACCTCGTGCAAGAACGCTCGCTGTCCGCCTCCATGGATGTGCATCACGGCTGGCAGCTTTTCTTTGGTCCCCTCAGGAAACCCATAAATTGCCGCCATGCGCGCCGGCTTGCCTTTGAAATGGCCGATCAAGTACCGCACAAGCCGAAACACTCCCCCGTCCTCCGTCCACTCGCGCAGAATCTCGGTCTCAAGCGGGTCGTTGCGGGGATCAAAATCAGCCCACAGCGCTTTGACCGATTGTGGGACGGAATGTGGGACGGATTGCAGGACCGGATCGTCGGCAAAAACGTCGCTTGCGCCTAACCAGGGCACTGCTGCCGATGACGCACTGGACAGAAGAAATGCGCGTCGGTTGTACGGATGCTTGGTCATGGTGTCGATTCGGCTCGGCCGTTGCATAGGGATACTCGATCCCTGTTTTGGTTTGTAGCTGAGCGATTTGCCCGGAGAACCCTAGTAGAATCCATGCCGAGAGCGACAGCGATAGCGATAACAATACCGATAGTCTATTCATGGTTCGTGCTTCAGGTCTGGAATCCTTCGTACTCGATCGATCGCCTCGAACAGCCATAGTATACAGGGTTTTCCTTGCGCCTTTGCGCCCTTGCGCCTTTGCGTTTTTTTCCGTTGATCCCGTAAAAACGCGGGGTCTGTCCCTGGTTTTCATGAATCCAGTCCGCCCGCGGCTGACTGTCAAACGAGGTACACTACCAAACAGCCGGATCTCTACGTGTGATCCACTACCTGGTCGTACAAAGAGAGTTGTTTGAAAATTTTTGAAGCCTTAACCAAACATGACGACACAAAACACTACCGATTTGATCATCTGCCAAGACCTGGCCTACAAGGGACCTGGTCGCATGTGTGTGGTTTTGGACCTCGCTCAGGAAACAGTCACCTTTGAGAATTGCTTCCTCTCTAACTCTTTTTTGTCCGTGAGTAGAATAGCCGTATTCGAATGTTCTTTCAGCGAGATCACTAAGGTCATCGATTTTCTCGTCGGAAACAACACAGGAATACTCCTGCGAGCGATGTTTTTTCTCGGTGCGGTGGACCCTTCCCATCTGCGTTCCATCTTTGTTCATACGCCAGATGGAAATGCCAGAATCTTCGCCGACTGGAAAGATTTCGAACCATTGCGGTCGGCACTGATCGAAAAATGCAAACCATCGCGTGGAGGTGGTTTTGGGTTAGATAACCCGACGATGTGGCCCTTGATCGCGTTCGTTTTTCTTCTTCTTCTAGTCGGGTTGATTTGGATTCTCGTGTAAACCACTTCCAAAAGGTCGTGTTTGCTTTTTCGTACTCAGTCCGCTTACCTAACCCCTGACCCCCACGATGATCACTCGCTTGCTTCCTAGACTGCTTGCTCTTGGCGGATTTTATCTATTGGGATCGACCTGCATGGTGCAAGCCGATTCACCTCCCAATGTGCTGGTTATCCTCGCCGACGATCTCGGTTACTCCGACCTGAGTTGTTACGGTGGCGAAATTCAGACCCCCAACATCGATCGCTTGGCCTCCGGCGGTCTGCGTTTCTCGCAGTTCTATAACTCCGCCCGATGCTGCCCTAGCCGCGCCTCGCTGATGACCGGCCTGTATCCAACCCAAACTGGAATCGGCGATTTCACTCTCCATGTTCCCGATGAGAAGCGGGGCCCAGGATACTTGGGCCGTCTCAACGGCCGTTGCGCGACGATCGCCGAGGTGCTCGAACCTCGCGGCTACGGATGCTACTATGTTGGGAAATGGCACATGCACCCTCAGACGGGTCCCATCGATCGAGGCTTTCACGAGTTTTACGGCTACACCCGCGATCACTCCCACGACCAATACGACCGTGACTTTTACGTGCGGCTTCCCCAAGGTCGCGCAAAGGAAATCGATCCCCCTAAAGACCAGTTCTACGCGACCGATGCATTCAACGAGTATGCGATCGAATTCATCAAGCAGGGGCAATCCAAAGAGAAGCCATGGTTGCTGTTTTTAGCCCATTCTTCGCCCCATTTTCCAATCCAAGCTCCCGTCGAACGGGTCGAGCGTTACGTCGATCTCTATCGACTCGGTTGGGATCGGCTTCGCGCTGAACGCTTTGAACGGATGAAAACCATCGGACTGATCGACTCGCAAGCCTGGACGCTGAGCCCCTTGTCCAACGTTCCGGTCGACTCCGAAACGATCGCCAACGGATTCTCTGGAAAGCCGAATCCAGCTTGGGATTCTCTTCCGGTCGATCGACAAAACGATCTCGCTCAGCGTATGGCTGTCTATGCAGCGATGGTCGAGTCAATCGACACGGGTGTGGGCAAGATCCTCAACCACTTGGAGAAGACCAACGAACTCGATCGCACGTTGATTTTGTTTTTGAGCGACAACGGTGCTTGCTACGAGTGGGGTCCTTTCGGGTTCGACGGGGATTCACGCAAAGGGATCACGAAACTGCACACCCAAGAAGAACTTCGACAAATCGGCGGGCCCGGGACTCATCAAGCTTACGGAAGCGCTTGGGCGAACCTCAGCAATACTCCTCTCCGTAGCTACAAGCATTTCACCTACGAAGGTGGGATCATCAACCCGTGCATCCTTCGCTATCCTCCGATGACCCAGCAAGCGTCGACCCAGCAAGCTTGGGTGCATCACCCGTCGCACATGATCGATGTGATGCCGACGATTCTCGAGGCCACCGGTGCGAAATATCCCACCCAAGACGAAATCCCCGACTTGTATCGGCTCGAAGGACATTCCTTATTCGACATCGCGCGTGGCGAGCAACGCGATCGAACACTTGGGTTCGACCACCAAGCGGCACACGGTTTGCGCCAAGGGGACTGGAAGGTCGTTTGGACCAAACGCTCTGCCGATCCGATCCGTTGGGAACTGTTCGACTTGAGCCAAGATCGGTGTGAAACCCAGGATGTTTCAAATCAGCATCCCGAGAGGCTCAAGCAAATGGTCACCGAATGGGAGCGATGGGCTTCGAGAGTCCTGGTCGACTACAAAAAGCTCTGGTAAGAACTACGCTCGGCGTTCGAGAGCCGTTAGGAGCTGCACGAGAGGGTCGAGCAGCCTGGGCGGTTGCGGGCCCACTCGGGCCGCTTCTTGGCATACTGCTCCATCCCCGGTTGCTCGGCATAGGGATTGCGAAGCACCTCGAGCAATTGCATGA
>Ga0209229_10000652_pt1 | contig 14183 bp, 12 predicted proteins | sample SanBayMetagenome_FD_187466 | JGI IMG/M metagenome (GOLD analysis project Ga0209229, IMG submission 187466) | Freshwater and sediment microbial communities from dead zone in Sandusky Bay, Ohio, USA (SPAdes) (version 2) | ecosystem: Environmental > Aquatic > Freshwater > Lentic > Sediment... | reverse complement strand
CTGGAAGAAAAATCAGATTTTGTGGGTTATAAGCGTGCAGATGTATAAGAAAGCACAGGAATTTCGCAATCAAGTTAATATATCGGATTAAGTACAGATATTGCTTTAGAATTGGGTACATAAGTATTACAAAACGAAGGAATGGCAATCTGATCCTAAAAAGTTTTTAGGCAGACCTAAACCTCCCAATTTTTATCAAAATCTTTTTTTAATTTATTTTTTTCGAGGATAAGAATATGTTATTCCCTGGTCAAATCTGCGTAGATACGGATTCATGTAGAGTCACTTATCAGGATGAAACTGTTGACTTATACCCCAAACAATACCAATTATTATTATTGTTTTTAAAACACCCCAACTATATCTTAAGCTATGATTTCATAATCAATCGGCTTTGGGATATGGATCATATTCCTACCTATAGTAGTATAAGAACCCATATCAAAAGTATCAGGAAAGCATTTAAAAAAGTCAAATATTCTGAAGAAATCATAGAAAATGTTTATGGGATGGGCTATAGATTAAATCCGGTTATTAACAATAAAATTCGAGAACATAATTCCCCCATACCATCGGTTTCTGGCTTCCAAAATCTCCTAAGTTTTAAAGGAATAGAGTATTTAGTGATCGATGATCAATTGATCATTCAATATTTATCACCTAATTTGATTTATTATTGCGATTATCCCCAACATCTTCAAGTGGGAGTTTATGCCGGAAATCCCTTTCCACAATTAATCGGTCTGGAAGAAGTCTTTGATAAAATTAGAAAAAAAGAGGATAAAACCTTTACAATTAAGAGAATTGCCAGAAATTGTTATCCTACAAGACCCGAATGTATTAACTTATATGTCATCGTTGATAAAGTTGAAGATATAGGGGATTTAGGAAAACAACTGGTCTTGGTATTCTTTGAAGATGCCTCTGAACAGATGATTTATAGCAATTGCCAGGGTGGTTAGGAAAATATTATAGGCTATCATTCCCGCTTTCGCACCGACTCCCAATTAAGTGTTTAACGCAATCGTTTATTCTGGATTTTTAGAAGATTTTGAAGAAATTATTTTAGCCGGAATTCCAACAACAGTTTGACCCGATGACACATCCGAAAGCACAACCGCATTGGCTCCAATACAAACATCATCTCCAATGGTTAAATCCCCTAAAATCTTGGCTCCTGCACCAATATTAACCCGTTTTCCTAACTTGGGAGCATCGAAAGGTTTATCTAAATAACGATTTCCTATTGATTAATATTTTTATTAAAATATAACTAATTCAGTAATAGCAAAAGCGATTGGACAATTAAGCGAAGATTATTTAGCACGTTTTTCCATCCGTGTTCATGATTCTATTGTTAATAATCAAAAAAATCAATATAATTACCTGTCTTTATTTGATTGGGCTAGATACGAGAATCCCACCCCTTTAGCGTAGCGTAGGGGTAGGAGTGTCAATTTCTTGTACATCAGGTTCAATTTGAGGAATTAATTGGAGAGTCAAATCGAATCCCCAATTTTGTAAAATATGCTGCTTTTTCAGGGGAATTTAGGGGGATCTAGTCTAGGATAAAAACACAGATCCATTACCCATTCCCCCTAACCTATTTCGCCCCTGCCGCCCGTGCAGCCGCAGCTTCATCGGGGTGAATATTCAGACGGGTCAGATTAATCCGACCTTTACTGTCAATTTCCCGAACTTTGACAATCACTTCATCCCCGACGGAGACTTCATCCTCCACCCGAGGAACCCGATAATCTGCTAACTGGGAAATATGAATCATCCCTTCCTTACCAGGAAGTAATTCCACAAATGCCCCAATCGGGATAATCCGAGTAATTCGGCCCACATACACATCCCCGGTATTCAGTTTGCGAGTCATGCCTTGAATGATTTGATAGGCGCGAGCCGCATTTTCGCTATCGGTGGAAGCAATTGTTACCGTACCATCATCATCAATATCAATTTTGACTCCGGTTTCTTCGGTAATCCCCTTAATGGTTTTCCCTCCAGGCCCAATCACCAAACCAATCAAATCGGGATCGATTTTTAAGGTTAATAACCGAGGAGCGTAGGGAGACAAATCCGAACGAGGTTTGCCAATTACCTCCAACATTTTTTCTAGGATATGCAGTCGGGCTGGTTTAGCTTGATGAATGGCATCCGCCACCGTCTTCATCGGCAACCCGGTGATTTTCATATCCATTTGTAGGGCAGTGACTCCGGTATCTGTCCCCGCCACCTTGAAATCCATATCTCCTAAAAAGTCCTCGATTCCTTGGATATCAGTGAGAATCCGAACTTCTTCCCCTTCTTTAATTAATCCCATCGCCGCCCCACTCACGGGTTTAGAAATCGGCACCCCGGCATCCATCAACGCCAGAGTCGAGCCACAGACCGAACCCATAGAAGTTGAACCGTTAGAAGATAAGACCTCTGAAACCACCCGAATCACATAGGGAAACTGATCCTTAGAAGGTAATACCGGAACTAAGGCCCGTTCCGCTAAAGCTCCATGACCAATTTCCCTACGTCCAGGCGATCGCATGGGTTTAGTTTCCCCAACCGAATAAGGGGGAAAATTGTAGTGGTGCATATAGCGTTTTTCTTCCTGGGGATGCAAGTCATCCAAATCCTGAGCATCTCCGGGCGTCCCTAAAGTGGCAATTGACAACACTTGAGTTAAACCGCGATTAAACAAACCGCTACCATGTACCCGTTTCGGTAAACAACTGACCTTACAAGATACCGGACGCACCTGATCCAAGCTACGACCATCCACCCGCACGCTATCTTCAACAATTTGCTGACGCATCAAGGTTTTGGTGATGTCCTTGAAAATCTGACTCACCAACTTAGAATCCTCAGCCACCGCCACCCGGAGTGGATCATCTGCGGGTAGAGTTTCAATCGGAGCAATCACCTCACTTTCCTTGATTTTATCTAGGTTGGCATCCCGGGCGGTTTTATCCAGATCATGTTGTTTGAGAACCTGTTTAACCGGGAGAGTGACGCGATCGCGGACAAACTGGATTAACCCCTGATTTCCTTCGGGGGGCTCTCCGGGTTTGACCTCAATTCCTAAGTCCCGCATTAATTCCTCTTGGGCCTTGATTAAATCACAAACCGCTTCATAACCAAAGTCGATCGCTTCGATAATATCCTGTTCCGGTAGTTGGTTCGCACCCGCTTCCACCATCACCACGCCATCCGGGGAACCCGCCACGACTAAATCTAAATCCCCATTTTTGACTTCCCGGTAAGTCGGATTGATAATAAAGTCATCTCCGACTAACCCAACTCGTACCGCAGCCATCGGGCCAAAAAAGGGAATTCTTGCCAAGATCACCGCTACAGAAGCACCCGTCACCGCTAAAACATCCGGGGGTACTTGTTCATCCATCGACAGAGTTGTGGCCACAACCTGAATATCATCCCGCAACCAATGGGGAATCAGAGGACGTAAGGGACGGTCAATCAAACGACTGGTTAAGGTAACGCGATCGGGTGGACGACCTTCCCTGCGTAAGAATCCCCCTGGAATTCTTCCCCCCGCGTACAGTCGCTCCTCATAGTCCACCAACAAGGGCAGAAAGTCCAATCCGGGTCTACCTTCGGCGCGAGTCGCAGTCACTAGAACTGATGTATCTCCAGACTCGATTAATACGGCTCCACCTGCCTGTGGCGCAAGTAAACCTATTTTGAGTCGAATATCCCTTCCATCAAAGGATATCGACTTAATGATCTCTTCCATGTATTTTATCTTCCTTCTTCTTCCACTATTCTCTCTCTGTCGCCATCGTAACACGGTGATGAGCACGGGTAGGGAGTAGTAAACCCTCACAATCAACCCTTAGTCATGAACAGTTAAGAATTTTCTAGTCGCGATTTCACAAGCAACAGAGGGAGTTTTAAAGTTGGACTGAGGTTTCTGATCTTCAATCTCATCCGACCTCATCAATTGAGGTTGATTTTGACTGATCTTTGTGTTTTAGAAACCTAAGTTCAGCTTTTTATTATAGTTGCTGACCCTCTCAATGAAATAATTCTGCGTTCTAACCTTTCAAAAATCCCCCCCTTTGTCGAGCTAAAGCCACATTAGCCACCGCCTGAGCGATCGCATCGCACCTTAAAATATTTGATCAACGTGAGTTCGATGGAGTGCGATCGCGATAAAACAGACGACTATTGGGCAGGCGATAAAACTGACAAGCTAATTTCACTTCCCGCATTAGAACTTACAGCTTGTGGCTTCGCCGTGAGCGTCAGCCGAAGGGTGTGGCCATCAAACTCGTTCAAACTCACGTTTACTGGTGCGAATTACGAGACATTTCGGGTTACTTTTAGCGCGGGAGTTGTTGAGTATTCTCGGAATTGTACTAAATTGCAGGAACTTTATGTAGCAGCCGATGCCGCCCTATACCAAGCTAAGGCAATGGGACGAAATCGAGTATTGGTATCGGGTCAGGTAGGTTTAGATTCAGTTTCACTGAACGGGACTCGGTGCTAGGGTTCCTTCCTTGGCAGGTTCCGGGGTGGGACTTGGTTCTAAGGTTGGTTCCGGGGTAGGTTCGGGTGTAGGTTGTGGAGTAGGTTCGGGTGTAGGTTGTGGAGTGGGTTCGGGTGTAGGTTCGGGCGTGGGTTGGGGTGTGGGTTGGGGTGTGGGCTGTGGTGTGGGTTGGGGTGCTGGTGCAAAAGTTGGCTGAGGTATCGGTTCAGGTTCAGGTGCAAAGGTTGGTTGAGGTATCGGTTCAGGTTCAGCAGAGGGAATGGGTTCAGGTACCGGTTCCGGGGGGGTAATCGGGGTACGGGTATTAATTAAAGTCAGTTTTAACTCATAGTTGCTTTCGGGTAGTCCAGGAATATTCAGAATCACCGTATAATCCCCGCTTAAAGGGAGAGTTCCCTGCCATGAAGATACCGATGTGGGTTGATTAATTGTTTGTCCATCTGGGCCAACCAAGGTTAATAACACTCCATCTCCACTGACAGACGCATAAAACTGTTGTCCCGCTTCCGCAGGAACCACATAATTAATAGTTTGATTCGCCTTGAGATTACCCTTAAACACCTGTAACTCATCAACAGCCAAATTTAGGCGTTCTGTGGAGGATGTTGGCACCCCTGCTGGAGTCGTTGTCGGAAGCGGGGATGGTAAATTCGGAGGCGGTGTCAAGTTTGGTAATGGTATTCCGGGTAAGGGAATAGACGGACTCGCGCTGGGCGGATTCACCTGGGAAGACTTATCATCAGGGGAACGATCATTGGCTTTAAGCAATCCTTTTACTAAAGCCCAGGAACCCCAAGCCGCTAAACAAGCGACCAAAACACCCACCACGATTATCGTTGCGGGTTTTTCCCAGATAGGTTGAGATCCCAAAACATCAGGGTCAGGAAGTTGGGGATTGTTGGGAACCACAGGACTATGATTATTCTGGGCTCGCTGTTTTACCTGTGGAGTTACTAACGGCCGTCCTACCGCCAGGGTGGGAAGTTGAGAAAAATCGGGGTTAGAAGTTTGGGGAGTCGGTACAGGAGTCGGACGCGGTTGATTTTGCTGTGTTGGGGGAAAATTCAACGGCTGATTTAGGGTTTGTAGGGCTTGTTCAACTTCTGGGGCCGATTGATAGCGATCGCTCGGTTGCTGACTTAACATTTTATCAATAATTTGAGCAAAATTAGAACTAACCTGAGTATAGGGTCGCCAATTCCAAGATAAAGTCGTTTGATCTAATAAATATTGGGGTTCTTGCCCGGTTAATAAAACAATTGCCGTCACCGCTAAAGCATATAAATCACTACTGGGAAACGCCTGTCCGGTTTGAATTTGTTCAAAAGGTGCATAGCCTAATTTTCCCACCCGAGTCGCCGGAGGTAAGGTTAAATCCGGGGTATTAATTCGGGTAGCTAATTCAATCACCACCCCAAAATCAATTAATATCGGGAGTTGATCTTGATAACGTAAAATAATATTATCAGGAGAAATATCTCGATGAATAATTCCTAAATTATGAATATGAGCTAAAATCGGCAACATTTGCCTTAAAAACAGCACAATTTCTGCCTCTGTAAAGGTTTTTGGAAACCCAGAAGTGGTATTTTTTCGCTCCATTAATAGGGCGTGATAAGTTTTGCCCTCCACATAATCTTGAACTAAAAATAACCGTTGGTTTTCTTCAAAAACCGCTCCAAATTGTGGGATTTGAGCATGACGAATTTGGTAGAGAATTTGCGCTTCCCTGCGGAATAGTTCTTGGGACTTTTGTAGAGCGTAGGTTCCAGTTTGGACAGGAATAAATTCCTTCAGGGCGCAGCGCTCGTTAAACCTTCCTTGATCTTCAGCTAAATAGGTACGACCAAAACCCCCCTGACCTAAAATGCTAATCAAGCGGTAACGGTTTTGCAGAATTGTTCCAACGGGAATAGCAGTTTGAGTCATGCGTAAATGGAGATGAGTATTGGGAAAAACCACTAATAAAAAATTAATTCCTTATATTATAAGGCTTAGGCACAATCCTCAAGGTTAACACTGATAACAGACTACCGATTATGGATTACCGATTACCGATAAATTCATGATAAAATTGTGACAAATGAACTGTGAATGAACTGTGAGGGTTAGCTGTGATCCGTTCTGCTATATTGCCCCTTCCTTATTCTGAGCCATTGGTTGCTGATCATGGTCGGTTACGACTATTTTCGGGGTCGGCAAATATTCCTCTTTCCCTAGAGGTAAGCCGTTATTTAGGAATTGACTTAGGGCCAATGGTTCGTAAGCGATTCGCTGATGGAGAAATTTACATCCAGATTCAAGAGTCCATTCGAGGCTGTGATGTTTATTTGATTCAACCCTGCTGTTATCCGGTCAATGACAACCTAATGGAGTTATTGATCATGATTGACGCCTGTAAACGGGCTTCTGCTCGTCAAATTACAGCCGTTATCCCTTATTACGGATATGCTAGAGCCGATCGCAAAACCGCAGGTCGTGAGTCAATCACCGCAAAATTAGTGGCCAACTTGATTACTGAAGCGGGTGCTAGTCGGATTCTGGCCATGGATTTACACTCAGCCCAGATTCAAGGGTATTTCGACATTCCGGTTGATCATGTCTATGGTTCTCCGGTAATTTTGGATTACCTGATCAGCAAACAGTTACCCGATCTGGTGGTTGTTTCCCCTGATGTCGGTGGAGTCGCCAGGGCTAGAGCTTTTGCTAAAAAACTCAATGACGCACCCCTAGCGATTATTGATAAACGCCGTCAAGCCCATAATGTCGCCGAAGTTCTGAATGTAATTGGTGATGTTAAGGGTAAAACCGCCGTTTTAGTCGATGACATGATTGACACGGCTGGAACGATTTGTGAAGGCGCTCGTTTACTCCGTCGAGAAGGAGCGCGTCAAGTCTACGCCTGCGCCACCCATGCGGTCTTTTCTCCCCCTGCCATCGAACGTCTATCGAGTGGGTTACTTGAGGAAGTCATTGTGACTAATACAATTCCGATCATACCTGAGAAACAGTTTGAACAGTTAAAGGTTTTATCTGTTGCTAATTTGGTCGGTGAAACGATTTGGCGGATACATGAAGATAGCTCTGTGAGCAGTATGTTCCGTTAATTAAGTATCCGCATGATCAGTAATCAGTGATCAGTAATCAGTGATCAGTTATGCTCGGTGAAATCCATGATCAAATTCCCTAATCCTTTCCATCCTTTTTTGTTAACAGGTTGTTTCGGTATGGGGATTATTTTTTTATCCCTATCCTCTGTTCAAGCTCAAGATCCAAATGTCACCGTAAAAACGGCGGCTGGTGTTGCCGGAGATAATGCAATTAATATTCAAAATACCGGGGCTATTTATATTTATTAATTGTTGGTTTTAGACCGGAATTTTTTTCGTAGTGAGGCGTTCACGCCTCTATGGAATTATTGAAATTTTTTAGGAGATAAAAATGCGAATTTTAATCATGGGTGGAACCCGATTTATCGGGGTTTATTTGACTAAAATATTAGTTAAACAAGGGCATGAAGTCGTTCTATTTAATCGTGGTAAAAAACCTGCACCCGTTGAAGGAATTAAACAAATTCATGGCGATCGCACCGATGCTAACCAAATTCAAGAAAAACTTGCTAACGAACAATTTGATGCCATTTTTGATAATAATGGACGAGAACTAAATGATACAAAACCCCTCGCAGATTTATTTAAAGATCGGGTACAACATTTTATTTATATGAGTTCGGCGGGAGTGTATTTAAAATCCGATCAAATGCCCCATATTGAAGGGGATGCAACTGACCCGAAAAGTCGTCATTTAGGTAAATACGAAACCGAGAGTTATTTGCAAGCCCAAAATTTACCCTGGACATCAATTCGCCCTACCTATATTTATGGGCCATTAAATTATAATCCCTTAGAATCGTGGTTTTTTGATCGGATTGTGGCGGGTCGTCCAATTCCAATTCCGGGGAATGGATTTCACCTCACCCAGTTAGGTCATGTCAAGGATTTAGCCACCGCAATGGCCGCGGTTTTAGGGAATCAAAACGCTATCGGTCAGGTGTATAATATTTCAGGGGAACGTTATGTTACCTTCGATGGTTTAGCTAAGGCCTGTGCTATTGCTGCGGGGAAATCATTGGATACAATTCAACTGATTCATTACGATCCTAAACAGTTTGATTTTGGCAAACGTAAAGCATTTCCGATGCGAGTTCAACACTTTTTTGCTGATGTGCATAAAGCTATCCAAGATTTAAACTGGACACCCGAATTTGATTTAATTTCCGGTTTAAAAGATTCCTTTGAAAATGATTATTTAGCCCGAGGTTTAGATCAAACAGAAGTTGATTTTTCAACCGATGATGAAATTATCGCTAATCGTTAAAAAAAGAAGCTATCGAGGTAACTCTTTGTACCGTCGCGGTAATGCTTTAGGGAACTTAAAGCATTACCAAGAGGCTATTTCTTCATATCAAAAAGCCTTACAATATCGTCCAGATTATCCAGCAGCAAAGGAAGCGAAAGAAAAGGTAGAAAAAGAAATTCAAGCATTGAATAGTCAAATAAATCCTACGAGTCAGACGGATGATGCTTCTTCTCAATAGGATTTTAGAGTTTAATTAATCCGATTGCCAATTGACTCGCTCGGCGTGACCCCAGAATGCCTCTAATTTATAGAAATCCCGTCCTTGAGGTAACAAAATATGGACAATCACATCACCATAATCCATTAAAACCCAGTTGCCCTCGCCTTGGCCTTCGACTCTCAGGGGAAGTCGTTCTAATTCTATTTCTACTTGGTCTGAAATCGCTTGAGAAATTCCCCGGAGTTGAGCTTGGGAAAAACCGGTTACAATTACAAAATAATCCGCTAAATAAGAGACTTCTGACACACACAGAACCAGAATATTATCTGCTTTCCGGTCATCTGCGGCTCGGGCTGCGACTAGGGCAGTTTCCCGACTGGTATGCTCATCAACATTAGCGCCAGATATCATTTGCTTAGAAGCATATTGGGTTTGGGCATGATCAACCATTCAGTTTTTTTTCCTCATAAATCAAGGGTAACAATCAAATCAAGATATAGCAATCCTACTAAATAGGTTCTAATATTGGCTCCTTGCTGTGCCTGGGTTTCAGGCCCATTTATTCCTATAACTCAAATAGGATTGCTATATAGTGATTATTGTAATCATTATTTTCGATTTTGGAAGATTCAGTTTTAGGAAAAAACCCAATAGGAGTCGGTTGACACTCTCAGGTCTAAAGACACGCTCGTTTTCAATCTCTCAAATATCTTTATACGGTGACTAATTGGGCAGTAGTTTACTATGGGCAAAGGGTTTTAAATCTTAATTTAAAAAAAATATTTGAGTTAATGGAATATTCAGATCTTGTTATCCGTTTTAATCCAAGTATGAAATTACTATTCGATCATAATCTCTAGTTATTCAATGCGTTACAATAGAATAGAAGGTTAGTTAGAAGATGTTCGTTTAAATGGGAAAACAATATTTAGAACTAAAACCGTTAACAGAAAATCAACTTTCTGCTGTGGTGGAACTCGATCAACGGTGTTTAGGGGGACTTTGGACAAAAGACGGTTATCAACGGGAAATAGATAGTCCGAATAGTGATTTAATTATCTGGAAACCGGAACAAGAAATAGGGAATAGTGAACATAAAAAAGAAGAGTTTCAATTACCTAAAATAGAATTAAATCATGGAGGAAATTCAGGGAATGAATTAATCGGAATTGGTTGTTTGTGGTCAATATTAGAGGAAGCTCATATTACTATTTTAGCGATTGATCCAGAATATCAAGGCAAAGGTTTAGGTCAGGCGTTATTATTTCAATTATTAGTATCGGCTTGGAAACGTAAACTAGAACGAGCCACCCTAGAGGTGAAAGTTTCTAATCAACCTGCGATTAATTTATATAAGAAATTTGGCTTTAAAGAAGCAGGACGTCGTAAAGGATATTATCAAGATACCGGAGAAGATGCCCTAATTTTGTGGCGAGGGGATCTCCATCATCCTCATTTTCCCCAAATTCTGTATCACTGGTATCAAGAAATTTGTTTAAAGTTAACCACGGAGCTTACAAACCCGATCTAAGCTACTACGGTTCTGAAATCAATGTGCTAGAATCCATCAATAAATCAATTAAAATCGAAAGTAATCCTTAGCCTCAACACAGTTGAGGCTATTAGAGAGACAACCTCTATACAGAATCAAAATTAAATTTAGGGTAGGCTGTACCTATTGAAATCTTGATCCCTGTGGGTAGTTTACAGAACTCTCTAGGGCAAGTTGTAGGTCAACGCCAATGGGGAAAACAATTCCGATTGGAAGCAAAACCTGACAACGCCGACCTAGAAACGGATTCAGCGAGAAATTAAAGTCCAAAAATGAACCCTTTCGTTTTTGAGTCAACTTTTTAATTTTTCCGAAGTTAGAAGTCTCACGCTAAAATTAGCGTAACGGGTAAGCAACAGGTGATGGGAATTAGCCATGTTTGAACGCTTCACAGAAAAAGCCATTAAAGTCATCATGTTAGCCCAGGAGGAAGCACGTCGCCTGGGGCATAACTTCGTGGGAACTGAACAGATCCTCCTGGGTCTGATCGGCGAAGGGACAGGCGTTGCAGCCAAAGTCCTGAAATCAATGGGAGTCAATCTCAAAGATGCCAGGATCGAGGTGGAAAAAATCATTGGTCGAGGTTCGGGGTTTGTCGCCGTCGAGATTCCTTTTACCCCTCGCGCCAAAAGAGTTCTGGAACTGTCCCTGGAAGAAGCTCGCCAACTGGGACATAACTATATTGGCACGGAACACCTGCTTCTCGGTCTGATCAGGGAAGGGGAAGGCGTCGCCGCCAGAGTCTTAGAAAACCTGGGGGTTGACCTCTCGAAAGTTCGGACTCAAGTAATTCGGATGTTGGGTGAAACGGCTGAAGTTGCTGCCGGAGGTAGTAGCAGTCGTACCAAGACCCCAACTTTAGATGAGTTTGGATCAAATTTAACCCAAATGGCCGCCGAAGGTAAACTCGATCCGGTGGTCGGTCGCCAAAAAGAAATCGAACGGGTGATCCAAATTCTCGGTCGGCGTACCAAAAATAACCCAGTGTTAATTGGGGAACCGGGTGTTGGTAAAACTGCGATCGCCGAAGGCTTGGCCCAACGCATTGCCACGAACGATATTCCCGATATTTTAGAGGATAAACGGGTTGTCACCTTAGATATTGGGTTACTGGTCGCCGGAACCAAATATCGCGGGGAATTTGAAGAACGGTTGAAAAAAATCATGGATGAAATCCGCACTGCGGGTAACGTCATCCTGGTTATTGATGAAGTCCACACCCTGATCGGGGCGGGGGCGGCCGAAGGTGCCATCGATGCTGCTAATATCCTCAAACCCGCTTTAGCCCGGGGCGAGTTGCAGTGCATCGGGGCGACGACCTTAGATGAATACCGCAAACACATTGAACGGGATGCGGCCTTAGAACGTCGGTTCCAACCCGTGATGGTGGGTGAACCTTCGGTTTCCGAAACCATTGAAATTCTGTTTGGGTTGCGCGAACGTTATGAGCAACACCATAAACTGAAAATTTCCAATGAGGCCCTCGAAGCGGCGGCTAAACTGTCGGATCGTTATATTAGCGATCGCTATTTACCCGATAAGGCCATTGACTTAATGGATGAAGCGGGTTCCCGGGTGCGTTTAATCAATTCCCAACTGCCTCCGGCGGCCAAAGAATTGGACAAAGAACTGCGCCAAGTTCTTAAAGAAAAAGACGAAGCGGTGCGTTCCCAAGACTTTGATCGGGCGGGAGAATTGCGCGATCGGGAAATGGAAATTAAGGCTCAAATTCGGACTATTAGTCAAACCAAGAAAGCCGAAACCACCCGCAGCGAAGACGATAGCCCCATTGTCACCGAAGAAGACATCGCCCAAATTGTGGCCAGTTGGACAGGGGTTCCGGTGAACAAACTCACCGAGTCTGAGTCCGAAAAACTGCTGAATATGGAAGGAACCCTGCACCAACGTTTAATTGGTCAGGATGAAGCGGTTAAAGCCGTTTCCCGTGCCATTCGTCGCGCCCGGGTGGGTCTGAAGAACCCCAACCGACCGATCGCCAGTTTTATCTTCTCTGGGCCGACTGGGGTGGGTAAAACCGAATTAACCAAAGCCTTAGCAGCCTATTTCTTCGGGTCAGAAGAAGCGATGGTGCGCTTGGATATGTCCGAATACATGGAGCGTCACACGGTTTCTAAGTTAATTGGGTCGCCTCCAGGCTATGTGGGATACAACGAAGGCGGACAACTCACCGAAGCGGTGCGTCGGCGTCCCTATACGGTGGTGCTATTTGATGAAATCGAAAAAGCCCACCCCGACGTCTTCAATATGTTGCTGCAAATCTTAGAAGATGGTCGTTTGACCGATGCTAAAGGTCGGACGGTGGACTTCAAGAATACCTTGATCATTATGACGTCTAATATTGGATCGAAGGTGATCGAAAAAGGTGGCGGTGGTTTAGGGTTCGAGTTCTCGGAAAACCAAAACGATGCCCAATATAACCGTATTCGCAACTTGGTTAATGAAGAACTCAAACAATATTTCCGTCCTGAATTCCTCAACCGTTTGGATGAAATTATTGTCTTCCGTCAGTTGAATAAGGAAGAAGTCAAGGAAATTGCCGTGATCCTGTTAAAAGAAGTCTTCGGACGCTTGCTCGAAAAAGGCATTACCTTGGAAGTGACGGACAAGTTCAAAGAGCGGTTAGTGGAGGAAGGCTACAACCCCAGTTACGGGGCGCGTCCTCTGCGTCGGGCGATTATGCGGTTACTCGAAGATAGTTTAGCAGAAGAAATTCTGTCTGGACGGATCAAAGAAGGGGATACTGCTGTTGTCGATATCGATGAAAACGCTCAAGTGGTGGTGTCCCAAAGTCTCACCAGTCGGGAATTGTTACCCCAAGGTGCTGAGTCTTAATTCATTTTAATTATATCTTGTTTGAAACCCCTCACCTAACAATTGAGGGGCTTTTTTTGTTGTTGGGCTTTAGCCCCATCTTCGATGTTAGGAAGTTCTTAATTGCTTCCTCCTTCTTCTGCTACAAAATCGTTAAATAAGTTTCTGTTGGACTGATGGGTAACGCCTTCAAGGTTTGATTTTGTAAGTCGATTTCTAACCCCAAAGCTTCTAAAGGTATGACTCCTAAAAGAGCATCTTTACCTCCTGGTAATTCTAAGCACTCGAAGGTTCCTTCCCGCTCAAACATTGATATTTTGGCATCTTGGAAAATTCGGGCTTTACCAATACCCATAGCGGTGGCTACGTCCACTTCTTTAAGGAGTTTTAGCCCCAGTTTGGCGATCGCATCTTGTGGTAAACATAGGGTAGTTGCACCCGTGTCTACTAATACATTTTTGAGGGTAATTGAGCGTATTTGGTCTTCTGATTTAACCCCAGCCTCCGCTAGAATTTGGTCGGCGCGGTTAGTAATTGTTAGAGTAGCGAAAACTTTTCCCATTTCATGGTTGCTTTGAATTTGCATATTTTTCTCCTACTTAAGAGTTGGAGTTATTGCGTTTTTTAATTGTAACTTATTTTGAGGGCGATCGCGTAGGATCAAGAAACCCGATTAGGGGTCAACGGCTGTTGACCCAATTATGCGCGAT
>Ga0209229_10000651_pt1 | contig 14186 bp, 17 predicted proteins | sample SanBayMetagenome_FD_187466 | JGI IMG/M metagenome (GOLD analysis project Ga0209229, IMG submission 187466) | Freshwater and sediment microbial communities from dead zone in Sandusky Bay, Ohio, USA (SPAdes) (version 2) | ecosystem: Environmental > Aquatic > Freshwater > Lentic > Sediment... | reverse complement strand
CCTCCACGCCTCGTTGGCGACCTGCCCCTTTCCTTGAAAGCTTCCATGAGTCCGTGCGGCATGCCAGAAGGCTGATAATTTCATAAGGAAAGTTACCAATATTTTGACAAATAGGATTACTCAACTTTAATTTCAAATCAATCTAATAATATTGACTGACCTTGCGTTCTTCCTGAGCACCTCTTTCCCTTGCCCTTTTTTCTTGAACCGCGTAGTGGTGTCGTTCGACAAGCGGGTCCAAGAACGCACGAACCTTGTCAGGAACAGTCCGCAATGCACCTTGAAAATTAATAATTTTGTAATGGTTATTTCACAAAATCAGTGTAGTTGAGTCCTGCTAATTTTTTTTGGACTCAGGACTTATGGACTCAAGGACTCAGCGAAGGTAGGACTCAGGACTTAGGACTCGGACTCAGGACTCAACGTTTCATATAATAGAAACGAGACCAAGGAACTTGCAGAAAATATGTTCTTTTTTGAATGCCTATTGATTTTTGATTATGTTTTATAGTTGGCCTGTATTGAATGAAATACAATGAATACAATGAATCAAGACAAATAATTTTGAAGTCCATTTGAAAATCGGTTCTTACTTATTTATTGTGATCACCCTTACTCCGACATAAGCAACAATATCCAGAAATGAAAAAAAAATTTCAGCTTGTTGCTGAATGTACTACTTGGGAAATGAAAATGGAGACCTCAGAATTGAGCCTTCGAAAATTAGATTTCAAAATATCTAATCTCAATATGCAACAAAAATCCAATTCCTTTTGAAATGTTTTCTTTATATATTTAGCTAGTCATCTAGAATTTGATGCAAATGAAACTGTATAAAATGAAAATAGGCAAATTGAATAGATGAATATAGGAAATACACAACCAGCATACTGGTTTTGACAGTTTCAAGAAAATATGTCAAAAAATGTTTCCACAAACAATATTTTCTCTATTTTCTTTTTAAATTTATCGAAAATCCAAATCTTGGCCCTTGAATTTAGATTCCATACAAATCTTATGGAATTTATGGGTGCGAATTTGCAGGAAAACAATGGTATTTGGACATGAGCTTACGATTTATTTTCACTGAATATTTTTGAAGCCAAATCAATTCCGCTTTTGAATTAAATATAATTTGAACCTTAGTGAAGATTCATTCTCTACATTGGAATATGCACTGGAATTGTAGGATGAATATATTGAGCCAAATGATAAAGAAATTATCAAATTCAAATATTCAACTGGACAGTTTCTTTATGTAGAGGATTGAGACATAAGATATTTCTTTGAAACTATAACAGCAAGCATGGAGAAAAATTACTGAATGTTAACAAAGGTATTACATTAAAACTAATACCCATGTTTGAAATCTTCCAAAAATATGAAAAAGAGAGTTCAAAAGAACGTCCTTGAGTTCAGTGTCTGAGTCCTAAACTGGACTCAGGACTCGGCCAAAAGTCTGAAAAAATGGACTCAAGGACTCAGGACTCGGACTCAACAACACTGCAAAAATCATTAAAATTTTTCATCAATCAACACGGAGTGGGGATTCAGTGGAAACTATGCTGAATTCTCACCATCAAAGGCAATCAACTTTTCCTCCCAAGTAGGCGGGATCGTGTCAGGTTCCGTGTACCGTGGGTTCACGGTCCCCAGGTACTTCCAGAAATCCCTCTGGTCCATTTCGTCCAGGTCCCCGAAGACCGCTTTCAAGAACCCGTAGTAGCGGGCAACGATTGTTTCCGATTTCGACGTCATTTTTCCGTTCCAAATGTTTTCAAGAATTCGCGAACACTTTGACGAGTTTCACGAAGATATTTGATGATTGCAAGATTAAACGAACGACGAAACGAAATACAAGCAGCCGCTTTAGGTCTTGTAGGTTTGATGTATGAATAGAAGAAAGAGATTTTCACTAGGAATTTGTAGTAACTCGAAGGTATAAAATGGATTGCGCAGTCAGTGACCTATAAAAGAAAAAGAAAAGACGAAAAAAATCAGTGATTATAACATCAACCCTCTTATTTAACAGGAACTGAATCGATGAAATTAAAGAAATAAATGAAAACCTCTCAAAATTAGGAAATTGCGCTTCATTCAAGACTCAAGTACGGTCAACGTTTGAAAATCCAAACTGCTGGTGTCACTTGTGAACAACGAAAAAGTTCCTTTTTTTGAATTCCTCGAGTTCCCTCTCTGCTTCCTCAGTCATTGATCCATGACTGTTCACAAGTTCTATGTTGCTTTGGCACCACGCTTCCTCCCTTTCAGCTATCCTGGAATAAAAGTGTTTCTTTTTAATATCCACGTTAGCAATTTTTATCCTTTTCACCAGAATTATTGAAGGTGCAAGGAACCATAGACACTTCAATATGGTGATGTGTTGCCATACGTTTTTGATGGAAGAATCACTTGCTGCATATCAACCCATATAGAATCTCTTGTCTAGGATTCCTCGTTCCTTCGAAAAAACATGACTGATATGAATGTACTCACTGTTTCTCTCGGGCGTTCATTTCTTCCCATTTTTTCTGGGACTCGGCTGCGTATTCTTGGTCTTGTCGCTCTAGGTCATTGCGATCCTTCCAGAACGCCTCTGTGTCCTCGTTCAATCTGGAAAAGATTATGTCTCATTTATTCGAGGCCAATCTTGTTTACCGCAATTTTGGTTCAACTCATTTCTGGTCATCTTATTCTTACCTCTTGGCTATCTCTTCATTTTCAGCTTTTGCTGCAATGAAAGTTCCTCGTTGTGCATCGAAATTCTCCTTGTAAATCTTGAGCAAGCCCTCCAAGAAAGCTTCGTAGGAAATTCGTTTCCTAGTAATATGAAACAGCAGACTCCATTATTTCATGTGTTGAAAATAGCAGCACTCAAAGATGACATTTCAAAATAAATATTTCACCTTTTTTCTGCATTCTCGTCGGATTCCATGGATTATTAGAACTCGAATCCACCAAAACTTTTCTTACAACGGCGAACGCACAATATTTCGCATAAAGTCTCTGGAAGATTTAAAAAAAACTGTCGACGTCTGAAATTTGCTCATAACTTTGAGATTGCTTCAGATTGATTGAGACAAGGATATAAGCCAAAATGCACTTGTTTTTTCGTATCACGTCAACTTCAACCGACTATAATTAATTCACACCAAAACATTAATGGCAAACTTGTTCCCATTCAGCATGAACCTCACAACGAAATCTAAAAATCTTTATGAAATCTGGCCGGAAGAGAAGATTCAAAGAGATTGCCGGCAATGATATTTTTCAAAAGCACAAAAAAACTCATAACAAACATTTATCCGGAGTATAACTCGTCAAAACATATAAAATCAGAGGAACAGAATTCATATTCAAATCTCAAAAAGGAAATTAACTTTAGGCAGTTATTTGAGATGTACGATGTACTCGGTGAAAATCCTGCAGTTGATAAAATGCGTTAACAACTGAAACAGGGAATTGCTGCTGGATTCTAACGCGTATAAAAACCTCACACTCGTCACCTCACCCACTTAAAATTTGATTGAAACCTTTAATTTAATTCAGAGTAATTATTTGCTTCAAATCGATCCGGTTACGAATTAAAAAAAAAGTCAAAATTTCAAAACTCATGGTCATGAAGTTTGAAAAAAAAAAACCTCCCAAAAAAGATATTAACCCTCAACCGAATTTTTGAAAGAGACGAGCTCCTGCAGAACACCAATCTCGGAAGCTGAAACCGTCGACTTAACCCAGGCAGCCTTCCGATTTCTCCTTTGAGCAAATTGAATGATTCCTGAAAAGTTCAAATTAATGATAGAGGTAATAATCACAGGCTTCACAGCGTATTCCGTTAATTTTGAGCCGCTTCGAAAACAAGTACATATAATGCTAATGTTCTTTGTGGCTTGGAGATGTATTGAAGGATATTGATAGCTAACTTAATGGGTACTATAGGTGGATAGTCTAGGGGTCCCTGTTGGTTATTAGTGTATGAATCAAAAATTTAATTGTCAACACCGACTTTTTTTCAAAGAAAGAAGGATTCTGTGGATAGATGGCATATGTGGTTCACAAAGAGAATTTTTGAGAAATATTTTCTCCACTGAATCCCTGGCCTAAATGAATACCATGTGTGCCAACAATCACCAGTGTTGCAAGTCTTGTAACCCTATGTTACAGCTGCATTATTTTAGTCCCCTGGTTTTGTTATGTTCATTCAATTCTCTTTCGAATGATGTATGTTTTGATGCCCATCCGAGCCATACAAATCGTCAATATGACCTTCCAAAAAGTCACTAACTAAAAAGTTGTCAGAAATTAACCAGTTTCAAAATGGCTAGTTCTTCTGAACAGTATTGGGGCTACCAACATAAAAATACCTAAATAAAAGATCATTAGATTTCCTTTGGAATGATATGTCCATATAAGCCATAAAATAATCAAAGTGGCCTTTAGGAAGAAATCAACCTCCAAAAGAGCTCTACCTGAAGTTCAACTGAAATATTCTGCCAGCAAATGGCTACATATGCATTCTTTGTAGATTGAGGCATACAAAGCAGTCACTAGGTCAGCATGTGATGGATGGTACATGATTTGCATGTGATAAATTCCTAAGTAAACAAATCAAATTTTGTACTTGTATATTTGAAATTATACATACACATTTACAAATCCATACTAAAATAATTCCTAAATCCATAGATATTCATTTTTTGCTGTTCCAGTTCATTCCCATCAAAATAAATTTTAATATGATGTTCTTTCCTCTTTTGATTCAGACAGTGTGCAATTTCAACTTCTTAAAAAAATGTGCATATCTCTATAGAATGTACGTGTTATTTTAGACGATTCCAGATGATCCAGATGAAAACCATCTATAACTGAAAGCCTGTTTATTAATCATTCATGAAGTCTGCATTACTCTATGGATTGGAAATAAATAGTTCATGAATTTCGAACGACTGTATTTTGAATATAAATTAAACTGTAATAGGAAGAATTACACGGTTCGATTTCAACACCACCCCAAGTTCTTATTTCACTAAAAAAACATATGGTAAAACAAGTGGAGGGAGTAATTTCGGATTCCTGAAACTTTTTTCTCCATTCAATCCTCTTTCCTGGTTCATGCACCCTCTTGTAACATGATACCAACACAGGGGGACGAGGAAGAAGTGACACCCAAACGCAAGGCGTGGTGCACGACTGTAGCCTGTGAACAGATGTTTTTTTTCTGCCTCAAATCGGCTCAAGGCGAATTTTGGAAAAGCTCTATTTGTTCATTCCTGCGATTTTGAAAGCATCCCGGATATCTATTATTAGAACACATATCCAAGGAGCTATTTCAACACCTTCGGATTGTCTAGGCGGTCAACTTCTTATTGAAACCTATATCAAATTATAACACGCTTATCAGTTGTGGCACAACTCAGCAGTTTGAGCCTCGGGAATTTTTGAAATAAGTTCGAAATTCAGGTACGCCTGCGCGAGAAAAAAATCTTCGACTTAATAAATTGAAATGGTCTCAATTGGAAGGTCTCTGCAGAGAGATGCCATAAAAAATAAAATAAAAATTCTCAGACTTTCTGGGTGTTGAGGAAAAAATTTTGAAATACGAATTGGGCATTTCGGATTTTTGGAAATTGAAACCGTATACCAGCTATATATCCTCTTCTCATAGTGTATCAATGTCAGATATCCGGGATCTAGAAATTGGAAAATGAACTTGAAGAAATTTGGAATTTCATGGTGCCGTTTGTTTTGGGCCATCTTTTGCTTTTCATTCAAATAAAGCACCACGTATTTCAAATTTATCTCTTTTAATTCTGTATGAAGGTCGATTTTCAAGCTATAACTTGGAACAGGAATTGAAACTGAAAAAAGTGCGAGCGTGAGGCACTAGCCATATTATTCAGCAGGATGACATATCTGAAATTTCATCCAATTCCGATCATTTTTGCACCCATAACGGTGTCACAAGTGAAGCGCGCCGAGCAAATCATAGCGATTCTAACAAAATTCTCACAAAGGCAGTTGGGTCTGAAAAACCTAGGTAATTTTCAAAATACGATATCTCCTGAACCGCTGGAGAGTTTTCATCGAATGAAAAAGCAAATTTTAGCTCATTCAATTTTCTTTCTAAGGAAGTGTAGTGACATGGCCACACAAGCCAAAAAAGTGGTCAAAATAGCATTGACATCAATTCTTTTGATGAATTCCTCTATCAGCAGCAGGAAAAGTGAAATTGGGGACACAAAAAATTGAATAAATAAATAAATGAAAAAGCCAGAAAACACATGTAACGAACTAAGAAGTATTGAAATGAATAATTAATTACCTATTTAGGGGAAAGAAGAGCCTCGTTGAGCAATTTCATCATCTCCTTCCTCTGGAAACTCGAGTCCAAGACTTGGCAACGAAATATCTTTCCCTGTTCAATGCCCATGGTGGCATCCTGGTACGTCCCGAAGTGAATGAAATCATCTTCGTCCCAAACGTATACCTGTGCAGGAGAAACAAAGCATGAATATTTGTCGTCCAAGAAAATAATCTTCAGAAAAATTCAAAGTAATACAAGAATAAAACTCACTGTCTCTCCACTGTCCAGCTTCCCGACGTGATCATGAGGCACAACCGCAAACAAAACTCCACTACTTGAATACGGCACGACGACCTTCACAAACAAATACTTCTCATTACCGGCCATAACGACTTGAACTCTGAGTCTGAAAAAGAAGAAATTGAATTTGAAAGTTAAAAATATTAAGTAAAACATAGAATAGTATTGAAATTCATTGTAATGTCCAAAAGAGTTCACCGAAAATACGAACCGTAACGTCAAAAACAGCAGAGACGTGAAAAACCCACGTGCGTGTCTAAAGCATAAAGGGGTTCAAAGCCACTGCAAAACGTGCTGAAAGCCGAAACACTGATTTCTTCGGAAAACAAGCCACTATATAGAGTCAAAGAATATCAAATCGAAACCTGAAAAAGTATAAGAGAAGCAGGGATAAGTTATACATCACGAAAGGAGCACTTCTGGATTGCTAAGAATCAAATCAATGATACAACAAAAGGAACCGCAGGGTTGACTACTATATGTGGAATTTTCGTTTATTCAGAACAAATCTTCAAAAGTTCTTGTTCTCAATGAGGAAAAACACGTGATCATACGTTAACTAAAAATTACACGACAACAATCGGAAGACCGCTGGAACCGTAATAGACTTACTTCGACAACCAAAATATATTGAAAAAATTTAGTCGGACGGCGCTGTCGTCATTTGACTTTTGAGAAAATTTGAAACGTCTGAACAAAAATGAATTTCCTTGGCAAAAAAAAAAGATATTTTTGTTTTACCACCAATCTAATTAGGCATTCACAAAACAAACATATGGCGATAAGAGTGATAAAAACAATTTCAATTTCGATTCCAAACCCTCTTTCCATGTCCCTCGCCAACATTATCTTATTCCACATGTGAGTTCCATCCCCTCCGCATATTTCAGTTGTAGAACTCATTCCACATGCGTCATCGGCAACCTCCAAATCTTAGTGGCCACGTCAGTCCGTACGCGTTCCCTTCAAAAATAAATGAAACGTTTTCTTTAATGATGACAAAAATATTGCAGTTTCTGAATATGAATCATTCTTTGTCGCTCAATTTTTTGACGTTTCAAACCTTCTGGGGAACACAGACGTCCGGACCCTCATCTTCATCAGAAGAAGACGAATACAAAAGGTCCTGATCAACCCGTTCGAGTTCCATATCCTCTTCCTGTTCCATTTCCACCTTTCGCAGCACGTACTCCTTGTTTCTCTTGTCGAAGTCGTTCATCTTTTCCATTTGTCTGTTCACGAAATAAGGGAATGAAATTTGTGTTTCTTCGGCATAACACGAATCGAAATATTTCATTCCTGAAAATGAAATGAAGCACTCGTCGTACTTACTCATCATCAAGCTTTCCAATGTCGACTACTTCTGTTCCATCAGGTCCGATTCTCTTCGGAAGGCTTTTGAAAAATCTGAAATTTAAATAGCAGCATCATCATAACATTGTTGACAAAGTATAGTTTGAAGAATTTTTTCCGTGTCGAAATGGAGATACTTTGAATTTCAAATTACCTTTTTTGTTCCATGTCCAAACTCTTCCCAACTTTTTCATAGAGGTTCTCCCTTCCTTCCTGATGCCAACGCCGCAGGTATTCCTTCTTTTCCTCAATTTTCGATTTGAAAATGTCGTCGCCCATTGCGTATCGCAAATTTGAGATTCACTAAAACTTTTGTCAAAATTAAAACCAATACAAAAGTGAAAAATTCTCAAGCAATGAAACGTCGTCTAGGGAGAAGCATAATGATGGACATATTAGAAAAATCAATTCCAATACTTTCGATCATGAAAATTCACATTGAAATGAAACGGTCGCAGAAATTTCCTTTATCTTCAATTCCACCATCCATTCTTGGTTGGCCAAAATTTGTTGAACAAATATGGAAAAAATTTGATTAGACTGAAAATTGAAGCCTCAGAAGAATCAATTGTCTGGACACGGATTCCAAATTTTTTTCTCATAATCAGAGACACCAAATTCCATGGTTGATAGAAAGTCATGCATTGCAAAAAAAGGAAAGCAGAGTGTGCATCAACTGCTGTTGAAAAACAAACTGAAATAAAAAAACCATAATTGTCAAACATGAAGAACTCGCAAAGTTATTGTGGGGTATGCTGTCGATGCACACATTGAAAAAATGTTTATTTTCAAATCTCCCCTGAGAAATGGAGAGAAACGATCAGGTCAGCGACATTACGGCATTAAAAAAGTAACCCAATATGTCCCAAACAATATAACCCGAATATTACTTGAAAACATTACACTGAAAATTGAAGCCTTAGAAGAAGCAATTGTCTGGACACGGATTCAAATTTTTTTTCTCAGAATCAGAGACACCTAATTCCATGGTTGATAGAAAGTCATGCGTTGCAAAAAAGGAAAGCAGAGTGTGCATCAACTGCTGTTGAAAAACAAACTGAAATCGAAAAAAAAACATAATTTTCAAACATGAAGAACTCGCAAAGTTATTGTGGGGTAGGCTGTCGATGCACACATTGAAAAAAATGTTTGTTTTCAAATCTCCCCTGAGAAATGGAGAGATACGATCAGGTCAGCGACATTACAGCATTCAAAAAAGTTACCCAATATGTCCCAAACGATATAACCCGAATATTACTCGAAAACATTATTACAAATTGAAACACAAACAATCGCTCACAATTATAGCTTAAACGGTTGACGGTACCTTTCGTTTCTTATCGGCGAAACATCACCGACAGTGACGGAAAACATGAAACGGCAACAATGGAAACGGTAGCACAAAATGAAGCTACCTTACAACCTCAAATCACAATAACGTCCGATAGAGACACCTTTTTTTTCATTCGAATCCCTTCATCGGCAAGTCTCGTTTTTCAAAGCTAAAAATTTATATTGGAACATTGCCAACATGATTCACCAAACAATTAATATGCTCAAAAGAGTGCCCTGTCAGGTATACAAATTTGAAATAAAAATAATCTAAGACAAGTGAAATACTGAATCCGTCCATCGTTAAAAATTGAACCACTGACAAAGTCATGGCATATGGTGTTGAGACCAAAAAAATAGAAACATTCCCAATTTAGAATGTCCACAGGAAAATGGAAAGGGCGGAGACATAACTCACTGAGAAGCAGAGGGGAGCATTAAAGTAGCAAAATCCAAAATTTGTCCCATCAACCCAACTTTTTGCACCATTGGTGGGAGTTTCTCGAATTCAGCTTTCACAAATTCGGAAGTCTCCTGAAAAATAATAATAAACGATTTTTTAGCTAATTCAACATTTGTTACGAAATAAACAATTTTTGAGGACTCCAATTATATTAATTCCTTACCTTTTCAAACATTGCCTGAGCCAGGGTAATGGGTAGGAAGTGCTCCTTGTTGAATCCTATGACTTTGACAGCGAACCCAATCTGACCATTAACCCTCTTAATTTCCTTGAATGCCTCCAATTGCATGGATCCACGGAAGAGGGGCAAAGCATAAGACTCGGAACGTTCAGCATCATGGTAGCCAACGGCAGCCCAAAACGACGAAATAGCCTGGAACGACGACGATGATATTATGACATAAAAGTTTCACAACGCCCACAGATACTTGAGAATTACATTTAGTATTTTTTACCACGCAACGCTAAAGATGAAATGCTGAAAGTAATTACGTATAATTATTTCTGAACCTTTACATGTTTGTTCCTGAGATAATAGCTATTCAATGAATATTGAGAGTGACAAATGGAATAAATAATAATCTCCAAAATGAAATCAAGGAACATAAGGTCCAGCTGCATGAAAAACACAATGCAAAAACGTATAAACATAATGATTCAATGGACTAAATGCAGGGGTCTGGGAATTTTTTAATTTTAGTAGTAGTTTTTATGGTGGCGATTCTCTATCTTTTCAAGGTGATTTTGTGGGCCTTGGACAGGGCTCGGACGCTCGATTTCTCCTTGACCAAGGCACTTCGGACTTTGCCCTCCTGGATTTCCCACTAACTTTTCAAGACGAATTTTTTGGCACTAAAATTAAAAAATTCCCAGACTCCTGAATTTACTCCATTCAAATCACACAACAAAGCAAAATTTTAAAAAAAATTGAAAAAAAACACTAACCACACCCATACGTTTCTTGGCGATGATATCATTTTCCGCCAATTTCTTTCGCAGCTCCTCGTCGTGTTCGGCCGGGTCATCAGCTTCTCCGAAGACTTCATCCTCCATGTAGTCTTCACCTTGTTTCCTGATGTTGCGCCTTCGCCACATCTTGATGGACGTCATAATGTCCAGGAAGTACGTCCAAGCTACCATGAAAATAAGAAGTATGAAGAATGAATTCGTGTAACATCCCTTCAGCACACATTCGAAAACAGCATCGTGCTAACTGCTAATATACGCTGAAAAGAACAAATCACAATCGCAGGCGTACCCAAATCGTTCTCATCCGCATTTGACACACGGTTATTGGAAGGACTCCCCGCCTGCATGCGTTTCACCATCAGCAAAATGTCATGAAAGTCAGGGGTTTTCTTCTCCTTGTTAACCAACCCTTCGACTTGAATCCTTATTTCTTGAGGGATCGTTTCTGAAAGAAAATGATAAGAAAATCATCAATGATGTGGATGGAATATTTTACGATTGATATTGAAAGAAACTTCCTGCATGAATTCAAAATTCAATTTCAATAATGTCAGAAATAAAAATAATGAAATATTAGATACCTGATGTGGACCTAAACAAAGTGCAACTGTCAAGTGGGACGCTGTCTCCTTTGCAGACGCGGATTTGCTCCATGAGCGCGGCAATGGCTTTGTCTTGGGTTTCCAGTAGCACATAAGCCGAAAGCTCATCCAATTCAAAATTGACAGACCTCTTCTCCAAATCCCTACGGGCTGTGAACATATCCTGTAAAGGATAACATGAATGTTATTTGGCCCACGGAAAATAGGAATTCCGCCTCAGAAGCATAGCAAGTGAAAACAATTTTTAAATACCTTTATTACCAGGAATAAACCTACTTTATTATAAAATGGAAATTTCGATTCAAATCACTATAGTGGTCTGCAATGTGATTGGAATCAGAAACAACAAATACAAATGGATAATTGCCTACAAATTCAGTTTCAAAACATATTCAATAATACGCGTATGTGTTTCTTTATGAAGTCGTATTTTTTTTTTAACTACACAAATAACAGCTTCATATGGCTCAATAAGGAACACCTGGATGAAATTGAAGTTCAAACATGATAGGTCAAAAATTTTCCAGCATAGCATCATGAAAATAACGAACCTCCAGTTCGGCCTCCTTTAACTTCAATTCAGCTTCGTCAAATTCCGAAGGAAGTGGTTCCAGTTTCACATTTCCCGCGCGCCGATCGTCCAATAGAGCACCGATGGCTTTCACAGCTTCGTGCAACGCGTCCAGCCACACCCTTTCGGAATTCGCCAAGTCGTCCTTCAAGTAATAAAACATTTTTATTCTACATAATGAGTGAAGAATATATGCCAAATTGAAATAGAAAGGTGCAACAACATAAAAAATGAAAACTGAAACGGAAACTGAAGTAAACAAACTAACCCAATTTGATTCCGGTCGTCGGGGCACAATCGCAGACATAGACTCCTTAGCCTGATCGTAAATGGCCATGAAGTTTCGAGACTGGACGACCTCGGGCTCCAAGACTTGGGAAACCATCGTCTTGAAGTTTTCTACCAATGAATTGTCTGCAATGGGGTCCAAACCCGGTTTCCGGCTGACAATCAATTCCAAGAACTGCTGCTGTGAAATACGCCGAATCATATTTTGAGTACCAACTAACGAATTTCATTATTTTTCTCAAGATCCCAAATGAGACAGATTACAATTGAAATGTTCATCACTCTTCCCTGACGAACCTCAAGCAAGAATCCTTCTTCACGTCCCATCATTGCAGTCGACAGCACTTATAATCCAAGTCCGCCTAAGGAGTTGTCAAAGTCCGTTGCTGCGCGGGCTGGCGGTTGAAGTGCGGTGGAGACAGTTGGTGAGCGACGTAACGACATACACAAATATATACAGCGAAGGAAATAATTTGCTGCGAAGGCAGGGCTACGAGAAACAACCCTACTTTCGGAAACGAGGCGGTAACACAAAAACGTGGAACACAAAGCGTTGCAAAAACCGAAATGCAGAAATATTCCTGAAGGAAAAATGAACAGTGAGGGCATTACAAAATCATAATTATGTTACAGAAGTTGTACACGGATTTCAAGATGGGCGAAAAGTGAAATTAATTTAGCAATACATTTATTGTGCGGCTTTTGATTAATGGAGGAGTAGGAGGACTGATTCTTCAAGTCGTCACAAGTCACAAAAATTGAAAGGAGGCCCGACAATAAATGCAAAAATGGTTTCAAACATTAAGGAGCACTACGCAATTAAAAAAATAATAATTGCTGGAAATGGGATCCTGGACAAACCGATATTTTGCAGAACGTACCGTTGTTTTCAAATGGGTCAAAAATTCAAATACAGAATTAGAATCCCTCCAATTCAAGAGAAATATACGTTGCGGACTCAAAAACCTCATGGAGATGAAATGAACTAACTCAAAATTCAATGAATTCCTGCTACAAAAAATCAAAAACCGTTCAAAATCAATCCAGAGAAATATGATTGGACTCACTAAAAATGGGAAACCCAAAAACAAACTAAATGAGATCCATATAACGAGGCCCAAGTGAAATTCGAATGGAAATAGTCATATAATCGGAAAGAACTCTGAATCAATGAAATGAACAGAGAAGCATACTAAGATATCGCGGCAGACAATCACTCAAACAAACAAAAATCAAACAGAAGTGGAAAATTATCACTTGAAACGAGATAGGAGCATGTAAACCACTGCAAAAATATAAAACAACAAATCGGAACAAACGAGCGTATCCGAGCGACGAAAATATACAAAACTTTCAATTTTGGTTTGAAGATCTGGTCATCAAGACGGATGAGCGAATCTGCAGCGCGTGCTGAAAAGACACAGAAATGGGAGAAATTCCAGATTCGTCATGAAGACAAGACTATATACTTTTTCATTATTGTGATCATTTCTCACATATCTCGAAATTCGGAACAAAATAAAATACAACAATATTATTGTCAGCAGAAAACAGGAGAAGCGATATATCTGTTGCTCAACTTTATTGGCTCCAAAAATGATTCAAGGAATCCCTGCCTGGGCAGAGTCCCAAAAGGTCCGGAAAACACCTGAAAATTTTCCGGATGAGCGGAAAATGTCCGGAAAATGTGCAGCAAAAATCAATGTATTTAGATAGGGCCGTTACTAGATTTGCTTCGTAGGTAATCTCCCCTCCTGATTTTGAATCATTTTTTGGACGTCCTATGGCAGTTCATAGGGCGTTTTCCGCTTCCCAACACAGGAATTTATTTTTCTGGTCGATTTGGGGTCCGAACAATTTTCGGGAGTTTTCCGGATCTTTTTCAGCATTAAAACGCGTTTTCCGATAATTTCTGGTAATTTCGGCTGAATTTTTAAGCTCTGCCCAGGCCGGGATAATATGGAAAAAGTTGAAATTACTTAAACCATCATAAACTATTTCAAA